>Ga0097691_1000528_pt1 | contig 32694 bp, 27 predicted proteins | sample NGESurdeep072012_8_FD_72858 | JGI IMG/M metagenome (GOLD analysis project Ga0097691, IMG submission 72858) | Arctic peat soil microbial communities from Barrow, Alaska - NGEE Surface sample 210-1 deep-072012 | ecosystem: Environmental > Terrestrial > Soil > Wetlands > Peat ... | reverse complement strand
GCCAACCAGTCGATCGAGGATGGCATGGCGCTGGCGACAATCCTGGCGCGCGCGGACCGAAAGACTACGCCGGCGGCGCTGCTCGCCTATGATCGCCTGCGCCGTGAGCGAGTCGCGCTGGTCCAGCGCGGCGCGCGCGAAAACGGCCTGCGCTACGATTCCTTGTACGCGGATCTGGGCGTGCGGGACGCCGAGATCGCCGCCCACGCCGCGTTCCGCAAGCGGCTTTACGATCATGACGTCGTCCCGGAGGCACAAGCCGCGGCAACGGCGCTCACGTAAACTGCACGTCAAATCGCCGCGCGCAGTTTTGTCTTCTTCGGTCCCTTAATCGCCTCGTCCCACACCTCGTGGATATGCGCGACCTCGGCTTCGAAGCGTTGCAGGAACAGCCGCGCCTGGGTCGATAGCGTGCGCCGGGTCGGCTGGATCACCACGAACTCGGCGTGCAGCTCGGGCTCAACGATCGGATTGACGATCAACTCGCCGCGGCCGATGTCGTTGATCGAGATCACGCTCGGCAGGATCGTCACCCAGTCGGAGCGGGCGACGAATTCGAGCGTGGCGATCATGGCGTCCATTTCCAGCATGGCCTCGACTTCGACGCCGTGGCTCTGGAAATAGGTTTCCAGATTGCGCCGGCGGATATTGTCCGGTCCCGGCACCACGAATTTCAGCGGCGCGCATTCGGAAAGCCGCAGCGGCGCCAGCGGCGCAAACCCGCGCTTCGGACCGGAGATCAGCATTTCGCGGTCGCGCACCAGCAGGCGCGATTTCAGGCCGATGGTGCCCTCGAAGGCCGGCACCACCGCGAAGTCGAGCTCTTCGTCGAGCGTCATTTCGGTGAGCAGCCCGCTATAGCCCTCGACGATGTGCAGGCGCACCTCCGGGCAGCGCGGCACGAAGTCGTCGAGCACCGGCGCCAGCACCGCGCGGGTGAAGGTCGGCATCAGCCCGATGCGCAATTCGCCCGCCACCTGGCCGGCGAGCGCGCGCGCCTCCTCGGCGGCATTTTCCAGAGCGCCGACCGCCTGCACGCAGCTTTTGTAATAGCGCAGGCCCGCCGGCGTCGGCGTCACGCGCCCGGCCGCGCGCTCGAACAGCTTGACCCCGAGCTTGCGCTCGACCGCCGCCACATGCTGCGAAATGCCCGATTGGGTGGCGTTTTCCCGTTCGGCCGCACGGGTGAAGGAGGCTTCCTCGCAGACCGCGATGACGGCGCGGATCTGCCCCAGGGGGATATTACGCATGCACCAGCCCTATTATAAAAAATAATGCCGAAGCCATGATTATATTATTTCTTTCAGGGGCGCCATCCGAATAACATCCCCGCGAATTGGCCAGGAAACGGTGCGGTCCACGCGCCGCGCGGGAGGACGTCATGGGTGTTGCGAATTTCGGCATCGCGGGAATGGATTGGCAGCAGCGGGTCAACTGGGACCGGCTGCGCGAATACCGCATCGAGCGCGCGCGCAAGATGATGAAAAAGCACGGCCTCGGCGCCGTGCTCTGCATGTACGACGAGAACGTGCGCTACATCACCGCCACGCTGACCCCGGGCTGGTGCCGGCTCAAGCCCGGCCTGCGCTACGCCATGCTGTGCGGCGACGGCCGGCCAATTCTGTTCGAACAAGGCGACATCGGCTTCCAGATCGAGCGGCATGTGCCGTGGATTCCGAAAGAGAACGTGCGTCACTCGTTCGCCTGGATCAAAGGCGCCGCCGGTCCCGCCTCGACCCAGCAGGTGACCAAATTCGCGAAGGCGGTGATCCAGGCGATGAAGGACAACGGCGTCGCGGGCCAGAAGCTCGGGTGCGACTTCATCGACATCAACATGATCCAGGTCTTCAAGGAGCACAACATCAACTGGGTCGACGGCATGACCCCGATGATGGAAGCGCGCGCGGTCAAGAACCTCGACGAGCAGGAGTGTTTCCGCATCGTCGGCGCCATCTGCGACGCCACGCACTGGGAGTGCATGAAGTTCCTGCGCCCCGGCGTCACCGAGAACCAGGTCACCGCGCATCTGATGAAGTATCTCTATAATATTCCCGGTATCGAGGACGTCGAGGACGTGATCGTGTCGTCCGGTCCGAACACCTGGCCGAACTGGCGCAACTTCTCCGACCGCATCATCCAGCCCGGCGACATCGTGTTCATGGATCTCGCGGCGGTGACCTGGAACGGCTACAAGTCCTGCTATTACCGCACCTATTGCGTCGGCAAAGAGCCCACGCAGGAGCAGAAGGACACCTACGATATCGCGCTCAAATGGCTGTACGATTCGATCGGCGCGGTGAAGGTCGGCACCACCACGCGCGAGATCGCGCTGAAGTGGCCGTCGGCGATGGAGACCTGGGGCTACGAGGACGAGGACCAGGCCGCCGCCAATCTGTGGGGCCACGGGCTCGGGCTGGCGCAATACGATCCGCCGGTGATCTCGCGCATCTGGTCGCTCGATCACCCGGTGGAGATCTTGGAAGGGATGACCTTCGCGCTCGAGACCCAGCACGGCAAGAAGTTCCGCTACGGCGTGCGGATCGAGGAAATGCTGATCGTGAAGAAGAACGAGATCGAGATCGTGTCTAACTTCCCGGTCAAGCAGATTACCGTCGTCGATCCGATGCCGGGCTACGGCGATCACGTGAAATAAGCGGCGCTCGCTTCTTCCCTCTCCCCGCACGCGGGGAGAGGGAGTACGCCAAGCCACTGGCAACCCCGGGATCTTGAAATCGCATGACCGCGTTCATCCTCCCGCTCTCCGATCCGGCCGCCACCGATCCTGAAAACGTCGGGCCGAAGGCGGCTAATCTCGCCACGCTGACGCAAGCAGGCCTGCCGACGCCGGGCGGATTTTCGCTCACGGCGGAGGCTTATCATCATCAGCTGCGCCATCTCGGCATCGCGGACTTGGTGGCGCAATACAACGCGGCCGACCAGTCGGCCTCGCGTCGACTCTCGATCGCGATCCGGCTGGCGCTCTACGAGCAGCCGATCGCGCCGGAAATTCTCGAGCCGCTGCTGGCGGCGTGGCGCGCGCAGCGGGCGGCCGCCCCGCTCGGCGTGGTGCGTTCCTCGGCGCTGATCGAGGACCGCAAGGGCGCGAATTTCGCTGGCCAGTTCGAAAGCTTCCTCGGCCTCTCCGACGAAACCGAATTCCTCACCGCGGTGCGCGCCTGCTGGGCGGCGTTGTGGACCTCGCACGCCCGCCGCTATATGGAAAATCACGAGCTGTCGCCTGCCGATACCGCGATGGGCGCGCTGATCCAGCCACTGATTTCCGCCCGCGCGTCCGGCGGTGGCCTGAGCGAGACCGCCGAAGGCCACATGCTGATCTCCGCCACCTGGGGCCTCGGCTCGGCGATCGCGCAGGGCGAGGTGGTGCCCGACCGCATCTTGCTCGGCAAAAACGGCTTTCTGCGCACGGTCGAAGCCGGCCGCAAGGGCCATCGCGACACCTGCGATCACGGCGTCTCCGCGCCGCAACTGGTGCCGGCGGATCAGGTGAACGAGCCGTGTCTGACGCCCGGCGAGGCGGTGACGCTCGGCCGCCTGCTCCGCAAGTGCGAGCAACTCGCCGGCCAGCCGGTCGAGATCGAATGGGCGATGGACGAGAGCGGCTTCCAGCTGCTGCAGTCGCGGCCGCTGCACGTCGAGCCGGCGCACGTGCCGGACGCCATTTGGCTCGATCATCCCGGCCTCAACGGCCATCCCGCTGGCATCGGCTGGGGTTCGGGACGCGCCGTGGTGGTGAACTGCGAATGCGAACTGACGCGCGTCGCCCAGGGCGATATCCTGATCACGCGCGTAGCCGGCCCGGCGCTCAGCCAAATCCTGCCGCGGGTCGCCGGCGTGGTCGCCGAGCTCGGCGGCTCGACCTCGCATCTGGCCTCGCTCGCACGGGAAAGGGGTATTCCGATGGTGCTCGGCGTGCTCGACGCCACCCGCAAAATTCCCGACGGCGTGCAATGCGCCGTCGACGGCGTCGCCGGCATCGTGCGGTGGCAACGATGACAACGAAACCGCGCGTCTTCGTCACCCAGCCGATCGCGCCCAGCGCGCTGGAGCGGCTGCGCGCCATCGCCACCGTCAAGATCAATACCGACTCGAGCAAGATCATCGCCAAGCCGAAACTGACAGCGGCCGTGCGCAAATGTGACATCCTGTTCTCACTGCTGCACGACAAGATCGACCGCGCAGTGCTGGCGGCCAATCCGAAATTGCGCGCGGTCACCTCGATGTCGATCACGCCCGACAATATCGACGTCAAGGAAGCCACCAAGCGCGGCATTGTGGTGACGGTGGTGCCGCCGATCGTGGCGGAGTCCGTCGCCGACTTGCATCTGGGGCTGATGATCGCGGTGGCGCGGCGGATGGTCGAAGGCGACCGTTCGGTGCGGGCCAGCCGCTTCCCCGGCTCGCAGTCGAGCCACCTCGTCGGCAGCTTCGTACATGGCAAGACCATCGGCTTGGTCGCCGTCGGCCGTATCGGCCAAGCGACCGCGCGGCGCGCGCGCGGCTTCGGCATGCGTGTGATTTATTGGGGCCCGCGCCGCAAGCCGGAGGCCGAGCGCGAATTGCAGATGGAGTACATGCCGCTCAATCAATTGCTGGCGGAAGCCGATTTCGTTTCGCTGCATCCGCCGCTCAATTCTGAGACGCGGCACATGATCTCGGACCGGGAATTCGCATTGATGAAACCCAGCGCCTTCATCATCAATACCGCGCGCGGCGCGGTGATCGATGAGAAGGCGCTGGTGCGGGCGCTAAAAGCCAAAAAGATTGCCGGCGCCGGGCTCGACGTGTTCGAGAACGAGCCGAAAGTTTCGTCGGCCTTGCTGAAGATGAAGAACGTGGTACTCACGCCGCATCTCGGAAGCGCGGTGATGGAAGTCCGCGAGCAGATGGCGAATATCGTGGTCGACAATATTCAGGCGCTGATCGACGGCCGCGCGCCGCCGAATTGCGTCAATCCGCAGGTGCTAAAGCCGTCCTGACGGCGCAGAATTGCAAAACCGGGAGAAATACAATGGCGGAACTGCCCAGGCTCGACGTCGTCATCGGCAATAATTTCGGCCATCTGCCGATGTTCATCGGCGCGGAGAAAGGCTTCTTCAAGAAGCACGGCGTCAACGCAAAGATGCTGGTGGTCGACACCGGCACCGACATGGTCAACGCCATGCACGATGGCCGGGCGCAGATCGGCGACATGAGCACCACTACCTACCTCAAGGCGGTGCATTCCGGCGAGCCATTCAAGGTGATCGGCCTCATCATGAACGACGCCACGCGAGATAATGCCGACGAGCCGCTCGGCATCGTCACCAAGAAGGGGCGCGGCATCGAGGCCGGCAAGGTCACCGATCTCAAGGGCAAGCGTATTGGCCTCGCGCGCGGGCAGACGTCCGACGAGTATTTTAAGATGGTGTTGCGCCGCGCCAAGATGAAATACGAAGACCTCACGATCGAGAACATCTGGTCGCAGTTCGGACTCGCCCCCGCGCTCGCCGAAGGCAAGGTCGACGCGGTGGTCTCTTGGGAGCCTTACGTCACGCAAGTGCTTACGCAGGTGGCCGACTCCTATCTCGTCATCCGCGGTGGCCAGCACATGTCCTATGTGATGGTGGCGACCGCGCACGGGCCGACGATCGAGAGCAAGCCGTCTGTTGTGAAAAGCATCGCCGCCGGGCTTGCCGCCTCATCGCACTTCACCCGCAACAACCGCGACGAGGCGGTGGAGATTTTCGCCAAGTGGGTACCGGGTACCGACGTGGCGATCGGCAAGAAAGCTGTGCGGAACATCTCGTACGATCCACGGCTGTCACCGGCGGTGCTGCGCGCCTTCGAAAATGCCGAGGACGAGGTGTTGATGAACACGCTGAAGGGCGCCCCGCGGCTCGACGTGCCCAGCCTGTTCCGGCCCGCCTTCATGGCCGAGGTCGAGAAAGAGCACCCGGAATATTTTGCTGACCTGCCGCCGCTGAAGTAGCCGGCGCAAAGCTTACGACTTGTCGCGCGTCCACGTCACGATGACCCGCACCACCTTGTCGTTGACATTGGGGTGCGGCATCGGCGGGCTTTCGATGTGCAGCAGGTCGTCGCCCTCGAAGCGGATGAAGCGCACCTGCTCGCCGCCGACCCAGGCCTCGTTCCAGGCGACCTCGACCTTGGTAATGACCTTGCCGTCCTCGACGCGGTAGCGGCCGCTATAGGCGATCATCGTGCGCAGCGCCTTGGCGCGCTCCTCGTCGGTCTTCGGCACCGGCCGCCCATCGGCGGTGACCAGCGCTACCCAGCGCCCTTCGGGTGTTGCGATCTGGTAGCCCTTCGGATGCTCGCCGAGCACCGGCGTGCGCTCCTTGGTTTGCGTGTCCTCGTAGACCACCGAGACGAGCTTCCAGGTGCCGACGATCCTGTCTTTGTCGACGGCGTAGGCCGGCGCGCTCAGCAGCAGCAAGGCGCAAAGCAAGATCGCGCGCATCGAATCCTCCCGGATGAATGGAGCGGCGAGCTAAGTCTATTCCGCCGTCCAGCCGCCGTCGACCACCAGCGAGGTGCCGGTCATCAGCGCGGCGGCGTCGCTGGCCAGGAACACGATCGCGCCGGTGAGGTCCTCGAGCTGGCCGAGGCGGCCGAGCTTGATGCGATTGAGCGTGTCGTTGCGGAACGCTTCGTTCTGAAAGAACGGACGCGTCATCGGCGTTTCGATGAAGGTCGGCGCCAGCGTGTTGACGCGGATCTTGTGCGGCGCGAGCTCGATCGCCATCGCTTTGGTGAAACCTTCCATCGCATGCTTGGTGGCGCAGTAGACCGTGCGGGTCGGGCCGCCGACATGGCCCATCTGCGACGATATGTTGATGATCGAGCCGGGCGTCTTGGCCTCGATGAGCCGGCGCGCCAGCGCCTGCGCCACGAAATAGGCGGCGCGCACGTTGAGCGCGAATACGAAATCGAAGTCCTCGACCTTCACATCGACGAACGGCGCCGGCCGGTTGGTGCCGGCATTGTTGACGAGGATATCGAATGGCGGCTGCGCCGCGATGGCGGTTCTCACCGCCTCCACGTCGCGCACGTCGAGGGTGAGCGGCTCGGCCTGCTGCCCGCGCGCGCGGATCGCGCTTGCTGCTTCCTCGATCTCCTTCGATGTGCGGGCGGCGAGCGTGACATGCGCGCCGGCGTCGGCCAGCGCGGAAGCCGCGGCCAGTCCAATGCCACGCCCGGCGCCGCTGATCAGCGCGCGCCGGCCGTCGAGGCGGAAGGAGGGGGTTTTGGTGAGCTCGATAGTCATAAGATACGAGATGCTTTCTTCTTTATCCCTCGCCCTAGTGGGGAGGGATAAGAATGTCACTCCGCCGCCTGGCCATAAGGCACGTTGCGGCCGCCGTAGCGGCGCACGCGCACATTGGCTTGTTCGGCGTGCGCGACAAAGCCTTCCAGCATGCACAGCCGCGAGCAGACTTCGCCGATCCTGGCGCTCGCCTGGTCGGTGAGCACCTTCTGATAGGTGCAGGTCTTCAGGAACTTGCCGACCCACAGCCCGCCGGTGTAGCGCGCCGCCTTCTTGGTCGGCAGCGTGTGGTTGGTGCCGATTACCTTGTCGCCATAGGCGACATTGGTGCGCGCGCCCAAAAACAGCGAGCCGTAGTTCTTCATGTTGTTGAGGAAATAATCCGGATCGCGCGTCATCACCTGTACATGCTCGGACGCGACGCGGTCGGCTTCCTTCACCATCTCGTCGATGCTGTCGCAGACGATGACCTCGCCGTAATCCTTCCAGGCCTGCCCGGCGATATCGGCGCTCGGCAGGATCGTCAGCAGCCGCTCGACCTCCTTTATCGTCTCGCGCGCGAGCTTTTCCGAATTGGTGATCATCACGGCCGGGGAGGTGGGCCCATGCTCGGCCTGGCCGAGCAGGTCGGTAGCGCAGATTTCGCCGTCGACGCTGTCGTCGGCGATGATCAGCGTCTCGGTCGGGCCGGCGAGCAGGTCGATGCCGACGCGGCCGAACAGCTGCCGCTTGGCCTCCGCCACATAGGCATTGCCGGGGCCGACGATCATGTCCACCGGTAGTATCGTCTCGGTGCCCAGCGCCATGGCCGCGACCGCCTGCACGCCGCCGAGCACGTAGATATCGTCGGCGCCACCGAAATGCATGGCGGCGACGATCGCCGGGTGCGGCCCGCCTTTGAACGGCGGCGCGCAGGCGATGATGCGCTTCACGCCGGCGACTTTTGCGGTCACGATCGACATATGCGCGGAGGCAACCATCGGATAGCGCCCGCCCGGTACGTAGCAGCCGATCGAATTCACCGGGATGTGGCGGTGGCCGAGCACGACGCCGGGCAGCGTCTCGACCTCGAGGTCGTGCATGGTCTCCCTCTGCTTCTGCGCGAAGTTGCGCACTTGCGCCTGCGCGAACTTGACGTCGTCGAGGTCGCGCTTCGGCACCTGCGCGATGGCGCGTTCGATCTCCTGCGCGCTCAATTTGAAATCCGCCGGCGCCCAGTTGTCGAATTTCTTCGACAGGTCGGCCACCGCCTGATCCTTGCGGGCGTCGATATCGGCGAGAATGCTCTCGACCGTCTCGCGCACCTTGGCGTCGGCGGCCTTGATGGCGCCCGCGTCCATTCCGCGCTTGAGCCAACGAGCCATGAGTAACTCCTATCGTTTTCGTAGTGCGGTCGCCGCGAATGCGGCGCGCTCCCTCCCCCCCTTGAGGGGGAGGGTTGGGGAGGGGGTAACCAAAGCGCGCCGAATCTTTGATTACCCCCTCCCGATCCGTGCAGGCTAGCCTGCACGGATCGACCTCCCCCTCAAGGGGGGAATTATCACCTTGACTGAACACGCCAGTTATGGGATTATGTGGCCTAGGAGATAGGCCATGACCGCAACCGTTGATCTGACGAACCCGATTTTCACCGACCTTGAGAAGGCGCGTGAGCATTTTGAAGCGATCCGCTGGCCGAAGGGCGTTTATTGCCCGTTCTGCGGCTCCTTCGACCGCGTAGCGGCCTTGGGCGGCAAATCGATGGGTCCAGGATGGTTTCACTGCAATCATTGCAGGAAGAAGTTCACCGCTGCGGTCGGCACGATTTACGAGCGGTCCCATATCCCGATGACGAAATGGCTGTTGGCCACGCACCTGATGTGCGCGAGCAAAAAAGGCATGAGCGCCCATCAGCTTCACCGCATGATCGGCCTTCCGTACAAGACGGCTTGGTTCATGGCGCATCGCATCCGTGAGGGAATGCGCGAATTGAGCCCCAAGGGTCCGCTTGGCGGCTCCGGCAAGACGGTTGAGTTTGATGAAACGTATGTTGGCGGCAAAGAAGGAAACAAGCACGCCAGTAAGCGGAACAAGCGCAACATCGGCGGCACAGGCAAGGAAGCCGTGTTCTCTCTTGTCGAGCGGGGCGGCAAGGTTCGCTCGCATCACGTTCCTAATGTTACGGCCAAGACGCTTCGCCCGATCATGGATGAACAGATTGCGGAAACGACCCGCACGATGAGCGATGATGGCGGTGCGCGTGCGCGTCATGGTTCGCCGAATCACCATTCGGTCAATCACAGCATCGGCGAGTACGTTCGCGGAGATGTTCACACCAACACAATCGAGGGCTATTTCTCGATTATGAAACGCGGCATTACTGGCGTGTATCATCACGTTAGCCCTCAGCACTTGAAGCGTTATCTTGCCGAGTATGATTTCCGGTACAATGAACGCTCGGCCTTGAATATTTCTGATGCAGAACGCGCTACAAAGGCGGTGCAGGGCGTTGTAGGAAAGCGGATAACCTATCAACAACCTGATGAAGGACAGAACTAAATTTTGTTCTAGGCTTCACGGTCCGCGCGGTTCTTACGAACCGCGCGACCCGTGGCAGCTTTCTTTTTCTTTTTTGGATGAGGACTAGATTTCGGTTGCGGCGGGGTGTTCGCCATACGGCGGATAACCTCGTCGCGACGGCGGGTCGTTTCTTCTGGACTAAATTCTGTGTCTTGTTGTTTTGGACTCATCTCATCAGCCCTTCAACGAGTTGCAGTATGGGTGGACCATCTGCCCGTTTTCGGCCACCCCTAATCCGCCTTCGCGCACAGGCGTTATGTGATCGTATGAGACAGACTTTGAGACATCGAGTAGCCCCAGACAGATAGGACACTTGCGCGCGACGTTGATAGCCTGCCTGTAGTAAATCTGAGATTTTGTGTCGTCTGAAAATGCGACACTCCGGGGCGACGACGTAAGATCATAAATCTTCCCCTTGAGCCCAAGGTGTTCAAAAACGGCCGCCGCTTCGGGACTTCTCTTCGCTGCGCCCTCGTCAACTAAATACCGAAACATTTCGCGCATCTTCGGTATTCGAGTCCCCTTGCTCAAATTTTGGAGAACTATCCCGATGACAGACTTGTTGGCAAGGAGAAAGGATTCAACGCGCTGTCGCGCCTGGGTGAATTTTCTGAACCAACCGTCGTCGTTCGCCCGCAATCGTTCCACTATCAACGCGCACATGCCAAGGAAAAGAAAGCGGTTGTGCTTGCCTTTGTCATTACTGAAATAAACGGCCGGATGAAGGCCGAGGCTTGCAGGCAAGTCTCCCGTGATCCGTCTTGCAATCTGCAAACCGCCGCGCAGGACTTCAATTGTCTTTTCTCCGGATTCATCGTTTATGTAAACTGATGGATCAAACTTATCGCCAGTGCCTCCCTTTGCATCTGACACAATCAAAAAGTCGATTAGCACCGCCATTGCATCGACGGGTGATTTAGACCCACCCAATGGAAGATCAAGAGTCTTGAGCGGCGTTGTGACTTCGGGTTCAAAAATGATCTTGTGAAGTTCTCCAGCCAATTTCACTATTTCGGTTTTATTTTGTTGGCTGAACGCTGACCAGTATGCGTGACCAAATCCTGCCCGCACTATTGCTCGCGCGCCGATAGCCACCGGCTTGTACCGATTCTTGATCAAGTACGTCTCGGTTTCATCAAGCGGTGTACCCTGTGAATTGATGGCAAAAAATGAATCCTCTGCCACCCGTGCGTTGCCAACCACTGTCTGCAAGAAAATTGGGCGGGTGTTCATAGCCCCAGCCCTTCTCCCGGCCAGGTCTGTCGCGGGCCTGCCCACCATGTGATCTAGTGACTCATATTTGCCGATGGCTTTCTCAACCAACCGCCTGGTCCGACCAGCTATACGAATTTGCTCTTTCGATATTTCGTCGGAATAGAATGACTTGGATTCTGTTCCGTCCCCATAATCATTCGATATCCATGCGCACAATGCGCCGAGCCGATGCGCTCCATCGATGACGAATATGAAATTTGTTGAGCGCCACAAAATGATGGATGGGATAACATCGCCGTCAATGAAGCTGCTAAGAAATTTCAGAACTTGGTCTGGCGTCCAGTGGTTTGTCTCCCGCTGAAACTCGGGTTTCCGCAACTGCCGCCGAATGGCGGAGTTTGGGAGCAATTGAGACAGATTTAATTCCCGAATGGTTTCGGGTGCTGGCGCGTCTTTGATTTCGCGGGCGAAATCCTCGCGCCGAATCATCGCGTCTAGGTTGACACGCTGCGCCATGCTGTTCCCCTCTTCCGCGCAATAAACTTGCGCTAGTAACGGGGGAAATATACCCTTTCTAACGTGTGCAGTCAAAGTGATAACTCCCCTCAAGGGGGGGAGGTAAGCAAGAGAATTATTTTATCGCCTGCGGATTGATCGGCGAGCCGGTGCCACCGGTGATGATCAACGGCGGGCCGCAGAAGAAGAATTCGTAGACGCCATCCTCCGCGCAATCCTCGGCCAGTTCCTTGAGATAGAAAATCTCGCCCATGCACAGCCCCATGGCCGGGATCACCACCCAGTGCCAGGGCTGGTTGGCCTCGGTGGTCTCGTTCGGCCGCACCTCGACGCCCCAGGTGTCGGTGCAGATCGCGGCGAGCTGCTTGTCCTGGCACCAGTAGCAGTTCTCGAACTTGACGCCGGGCGCGTCGCCGCCGGCATAGCCGCCCCATTCGCCCTCGGCGAGGCAGCGTTCCATCTGCCCGGTGCGCACGATGACGAAGTCGCCGCGACCGATCGCGACGTTCTGGTCCTTGGCGCATTTGTCGAGCTCGTCGTTGGAGATGCTTTCGCCGTCCTGCATCCATTTCACGCCGCGGAAGCGCGCGATGTCGAGCAACACGCCGCGCCCGATCATCTTGTTCTTGGAATTCTCGATGCCGAGCACGCTCAGGCCGCGCGAGTCGATCAGCTTGGCGTCGTGGCCGTTATAGGCCTTGTCCTCGTAAAACACGTGGCCGAGCGCGTCCCAGTGGGTGGCGCCCTGCACGCACAGCATGAGCGTGTCGTCGGCGTAGCGGATCTTGTTCCAGTCTTGCTGCCCGGCGATGGCATCGGTGCCGGTGGCGAGCATCTGGTGGATCGGATTGAAACGGCCGCCGAACAGGCCGGTCTGCGGCCCGGTGCGGTCGAGCGGGATGCCGAGCGCGAACACCTTGCCGGTGCGGATCAGGCTCGCCGCCTTGACGATGTCCTCGGGCGTGACGTGGTTGAGGGTGCCGATCTGGTCTTCCTTGCCCCAGCGTCCCCAGTTCGAGAGCTTCTTTGACGCCTCGGCGATCGCTTGTTTGCCGACCTTGATGTTCATGGAGTTCATCCCCTTTCTTGACGTTTTTTACAGGCCGCAACTGTGATGAAAGGCCGGCCAATGGTGTTGCAATATTGCGCCGGACTGCGGTGTTTCAGCAAGCGGGGGATGGCAATCGGATTGCGCGGGTACCCGGCGATTTCGCCTGTTGAAATTAAACCTTCCCCAGCGCCCGCAATATTTTGTCCGGCGTGAACGGCATGTCGGTGAGCGCCTTGGCGCCGAGCGGGCGCAGCGCGTCGTTGATGGCGTTCATCACGCAAGCTGGCGCGCCGGCGGTGCCGGCTTCACCGGCGCCCTTGGCGCCGAATTCAGAATCGGCGGTGGGCGAGACCACGTGGCCGCATTCGATGTCGGGCATTTCCACCGCCATCGGCACCAGGTAATCGGCCATGTTGCCATTGAACATCTGTCCGCGCTCGTCATAGAGACACTGCTCGAACAGCGCCGCGCCGATGCCCTGCACCACGCCGCCGCGAATCTGCTCGTCCACCAGCTGCGGATTGATGATGGTGCCGCAATCTTCCACGCACCAGTGCTTGAGCAATTTGACGAAACCGGTGTCGGTGTCGACTTCGAGATAGCTCGCTTGGATGCCGTTGGTGAAGGCGAACGGCCAGGCGCGCGGCACGTAATGGCGCGTTGCCATCAGTTCGGCCTGGAAGCCGGGCGGCAGCGTGTCGGGGCGGAAATAGGCGACGCGCGCCAGCTCATCGAGCGGCAGCCGTTCCGTGCCCTTCACTTTGTCGACCACGATGCCATTGCGGATATCGAACTCCTCGGGCTTGGCCTGCAAGATCGACGCGGCCACCGCCAGCACATTGCCGCGCAGCGCCTTGCCGGCCTGCCAGGCCGCTTCGCCGCCGATGCCGGCCGCGCGCGAGGCCCAGGTGCCGCCGCCATAGGGCGTGTGGTCGGTGTCGCCGGTGACCACGCGCACCTTGTCGATAGAGACGCCGAACGAAGTGGCCACGCATTGCGCGAGCACGGCCTCGGCGCCCTGGCCCTGCTCAGTGACGCCGCTGTGCACGATGATCGCGCCCTGCGCGTCGAGCCTCACGGTGGCGCCGTCCTGCGAGGTGATGCGGGCGCCGCCGACGCCGTAGAACGCGGCCGAAGGGTTGGTCACTTCGATGAACGATGCAAAGCCGATGCCGCGACAGATGCCTTGCTGGCGCAGCTTCTTCTGCTCGGCGCGCAAGCCGGCGTAATTCATCATGGAGTCGAGATGAGCGAGCGACTCGTGATGCGAGAGCTTCTCGAATTTCAGCCCGGCGGCCGATTGCGTCGGATAGGCGTCGTCGGCGATCAAATTGCGCCGGCGGATTTCCAGCGGGTCCATGCCGATCTTGGCCGCTGCCAGATCGACCAGGCCTTCGGTCACCGCCACCGCGATCGGATGGCCGACCGCGCGGTACTGGCACATGACATTCTTATTCTGGAACACCACGCGCGCCTGCGCGCGGTAGTTCGGGCAGGTATAGGGGCCGCCGGTGAGATTGACGACCTGGTTGGCCTCGATGCCGCTGGTGCGCGGATAGACCGAGTAGGGGCCGATCCCGGTCAAATCGTCGATCTCGAAGGCGGTGATGCTGCCGTCGTTGTTGACGCCGATCTTGGCTTTGATGCGGTGGTCGCGGGCGTGGATGTCGGTGACGAAGCTCTCGATCCGATCGGCGACGAATTTCACCGGCCGCTTGAGCAGCTTCGACAGCGCCACTGTCGCCATCTCGTCGGCGTAAGTGTGCACCTTGATGCCGAACGAGCCGCCGACGTCCTTGGTCAGCACGCGCACCTGGTGCTCCGCCAAATCGAGATGCTTGGCGAACAGGTTCTGCATCATGTGCGGCGCCTGGGTGCCGTGATAGACGGTCATGCGTTGCTCGCCGGCATTCCAGTCGGCGACGACGGCGCGCGGCTCGGTGGTGACGCCGGTATGGCGGCCGAACATGAAGGTGGTCTCCACCACCGCGTCGGATTCGGCGAAGGCCTTGTCCACCGCGCCGACATCCAATTTTCGCTCAAAGCAGAGATTGTCGGCGAGCGCGGAATGGATCACCGGCGTTTTGGCGTCGAGCGCGGTCTCCGGATCGGTGACCGCCGGCAACTCCTCGTAGGTGACCTCGACCAGTTCGCAGGCGTCCTCGGCCAGCGCGCGCGTGCGCGCGACCACGGCGCATACGGCCTCGCCCTGCCAGCAGGCGCGATCGACCGCGATGGGGAATTGCGGGGCGGATTTCAGGCCCTTCAAATGCGTGAGCACGCCGACCCAGGGCGTCATGACTTTCGCCAGCTCGGCGCCGGCGACCACCGCGATCACGCCGGGAGCCTTTTTTGCCGCGTCGGCAGCGATCGATTTGATGCGCGCATGGGCATGCGGCGAGCGCACGAAGGCGACATGCGCCATGCGGGGCAAAGTAACGTCGCTGACATATTGCCCGCGCCCTTGCGTGAGCCGTTGCAGATTCGGCCGCGGCAGCGAGCGGCCGATATAGGAATTCGGCCGGTCGAGCGCGCTCAGCACGGGCGGGGAGTCGTCGGTGATTTTCATGCTTTGCCTCCCGCGCGGGCCTGCGCCACCGACTCCACCGCGTCGACGATGGCGTGATAGCCGGTGCAGCGGCAATAATTGCCGGAAAGATGCTCGCGGATTTCGTCGCGGCTCGGCACGCCGCCGCGTTTGAGCAAGTCCTGCGCCGCGGCGATCATGCCGGGCGTGCAATAGCCGCACTGCAACGCATTGCGCTGCTCGAACGCGGTTTGCAGGTCAGCGACTTCGCCGGAATCCGACAGCCCCTCGATGGTCTCGATCTTGGCGCCGTCGCATTGCACCGCCAGCATCAGGCAGCCGCGCACGATCTCGCCATTCACGCGCACAGTGCAGGCGCCGCAGACGCCGTGCTCGCAGCCGACATGGCTGCCGGTGAGGCACAGGTCCTCGCGCAGGAAATCGACCAGCGTCTTGCGCGCCTCGACGCGCTCGCGGACCGGTTCGCCGTTGACGGTGAGGGAAATGTCGAGCGCGAAATCGATCATGGCCGCGCCTCCAGCAACTGCTTCGCTACGCGGCGCAGTATTACTCCGGCGAGATGCTTCTTGACCGCGGCGGTGGCCTGCACATCATCATGCGGGTCGAGATCGAGCGCGGCAACCGCGGCGTCGACATTGCCGCTTGCCAGCGCAGCTTCAGCCTTCTTTGCGCGCAACGCCGTTGCACCGACGCCGAAAAATGCAAGCCGCACATCGGCGAGGCCTTTGCCGTCGGCACGCGCGCTGGCGGCCAAGCCCACAATGGCATAGTCGCCGTGCCGGCGCACCAATTCGGCGAATCCGACGCGTGTCTCTGCCGTTGCCGCCGGCAGGCGGATGGCGGTGAGCACGTCCTGCGGCCCGAGCGCGGTCTCGAACAGGCCCTTGAAAAAATCCTGCGCCTTGATGGTGCGCGCGCCCTCGGGGCCGGTTGCGTCCACCTCGCCGTCGAGCGCCACCAGGCAGGCCGGCAATTCCGCCGCCGGGTCGGCGAAGGCGATAGAGCCGCCGAGCGTGCCGCGGTTGCGGATGGCCGCGTGCCCGATATGCGGCATAGCGCGCGCGATCAGCGGCACGTGCCGGGCGATGATTTCGGAGCGTTCGGCCTGCGCATGGCGCGTGAGCGCGCCGATCTCGACCGTGCCGCCCTTATGCGCGATGCCATCGAGGCCGCCAATGCCGTTGATGTCGATCAGCAAACTGGGCGCCGACAGCCGCATATTGAGCGTGGCGATCAGGCTTTGGCCGCCGGCCAGCAGCCGGGCGTCCGTATGCTCGCCCAACAGCGCGACCGCCTCCGCGAGCGAGCGCGCTCGTTTGTATGCGAATAGCGCCGGCTTCACGTGGTCTTCCCCCCCCCAATACTTTTTCTTATTGTGGCCGATTATGAGGGCAGAGGGGAAGGGGCGTCAGCGCATGATCCCGAAAAGTGGGAACCGGTTTTCGGACAAGATCATACGCAAGCAATGCGTTACGCCGTGATTCGCCGTACGATATCGATCGCCCGCCGCAACAGCGTCATCGAGGCTTCCAGCGTGCGAAAAGCGGCATGCGAGGTCAGCGTCACGTTTGGCATGCGGGCGAGCGGATGAACCGCTTGCAGCGGCTCGGCGTGGAACACGTCGAGGCCGGCATGGCGGATGTGGCCGCTTTGCAGCGCGGCGATGAGCGCCGCCTCGTCCACCAGCGCGCCGCGCGCGGTGTTGATGAGAATGACGCCCGGCTTCATGCGCGCGATGCGCGTCGCGCTAAGGAAGCCGCGGGTTTCGTCGCCGAGCGTCAAATGCAGCGACACCACATCGGCGCGCGCAAGCAGCGTGTCGATGTCGACCAGTGGCACGCTCGTATCCGCATGGCGCGTGCGGTTATACGCAATCACCTCCATGCCCATGCCCTTGGCGATGCGCGCCACCTCGCGGCAGATGCCGCCGAGCCCGATCACGCCCAGCGTCTTGCCGAGCAGCTGCACGCCCTCCTGCGGCGCCCAGGTGCCGGCGCGCACCTCGCGGTCCATGCGCGCGATATCGCGCGCGGCGGCAAGCATCAGCGCGATCGAATGCTCCGCCACCGCGGTGTCGCCGTAGCCCTTGATGGTGTGCACGGTGACGCCGCGAGCTTGCAGCTCGTCGATATTCATGTAGCTCGCGGCACCGGTGCCGAGGAACACGATGTGCTTGAGGCGGCGGCACTGCGCCACCAGCTCGGTCGGCATGTATGAGTGGTCGTCGAGCGCGATGTCGTAGCCGTCGAGCACGCGGGTTAAATCTTCGCGCGCGAACGGTGTTTCATTGACGGCGATCGGCGGATCGTCCGGCTGGATGACGCGCGCCCACACCGGCGCCAGCTGATCGTTGCAGTCGAGGAAGATGGATTTCATGGCCGCCCGGATGTTGTCATGCCCCGCGAAGGCGGGGCATCCAGTAGACACGATATTGTCTGTGATTACTGGACCGCCCGGTCAAGCCGGGCGGTGACAATCTTGTATGCGGCATTCGCGGCCCCGGCGTTGACGGGGCCGCTGGCGCAGAATACACGCTGCAGGCGCTGCAGGCGCTGCTGGCGCGCGGCAAGAGCTGGACATCCGTATGAAACTTGCAAGCTACAAGGTGCGCGGGCGGGAGAGTTTCGGGGTCGTCGTGGGCGAGGGCGTGGTCGATCTCAAGCCCCGGCTCGGCCCCCACTTTGCGAGCGCGCTCGACCTGTTGCGCGAAGACGGCGGCCTCGATGCCGCCCGGCAGGCCGCGCACGGCGTGCGTGCCGATTTCCCGCTCGACGAACTGGAATGGCTGCCGCCGCTGCTGGCGCCGGAGAAAATCCTCTGCATCGGCATCAACTACGCCAACCGCAATGCCGACTACGGCGATCAGGAGGTTCCGAAATATCCCAGCATGTTCTACCGCGCCCCCGGCTCGCTGGTCGGGCACCAGCAGCCAATCGTGCGGCCGTGGGAATCCGAGCAGCTCGACTACGAAGGCGAGATCGTGCTGGTGATCGGCCGCGCCGGCCGACGCATTGCGCGCGAGCGCGCGCTCGATCATGTCGCGGGCGTCACGCTATGCAACGAGGGCACCATCCGCGACTGGATGCGCCACGGCAAGTTCAACGTGACGCAAGGCAAGAATTTCGATGCCAGCGGCAGCATCGGGCCCTGGATCGTGACGACCGACGAAATCGATCTGGCCAAACCGCTGCATATCACGGTGAAGATCAACGGCGAGATCACGCAGGACGACACCACCACCAGCATGATCAAGTCATTCGCCGATCTGATCGCTTATGTTAGCACTTTCATGACGCTCAAGCCGGGCGACGTCATTGTCACCGGCACGCCGGTTAAGCTCGGGCCGCGCATCGATCCGCCGCGCTGGCTTAAAGCCGGCGACGTGGTCGAGATCGAAGTCCCCGAAATCGGCGTGCTGCGCAATACGGTGGTGGCGGAATCATGAGCGAACACCGCAAGGCTGTGTGCATCATCGCCTGGCCGGCGGGCCATTCGCGTTCGCCATTGATTCACAATTACTGGATCAAGCAGCACAAGCTCAACGCCGAGTACCGGCGCGAGGCGGTGCCGCCGGAAAAGTTCGCGGAATTTGTTCGAAGCTTACGCGCGCACGGCTATGTCGGCGCCAATGTCACCGTGCCGCACAAGGAGCCCGCGCTCGCATTGTCGGAACCGGATGAGCGCGCACGCGCGGTCGGGGCCGCCAACACCTTGTGGTACGACGGCGACACGCTGCGTTCAACCAACACCGACGTCGAGGGTTTCCTCGCCAATCTCGACCAGGCGACGGCGGGCTGGGACCGCGGTCTCGAGAGCGCGGTGGTGCTCGGCGCCGGCGGCGGCGCGCGCGCCGTGATCTATGCGCTGATCGCGCGCGAGGTGAAACGTATCTATGTGGTCAACCGTACGCCGGAGCGCGCGCAAGCGCTGCAAAAGAAATTCGGCGCGCGCGTGCGTGTCGCCGGCTGGGACGAGACCACCGGGCTGCTCGGCGGCGCCGGCCTGCTGGTCAATACCACCACGCTCGGTATGGTCGGGCAGCCGCCGCTGGAGCTCAATCTGCGCTGCCCGGCGTCGCTGGTGGTGGCGGATCTGGTCTACGCTCCGCTGCTGACCGGGCTGTTGGCGGCGGCGCGCGAACGCGGCCTGCGCACGGCCGACGGCCTCGGCATGCTGCTGCATCAGGCGGTGCGCGGGTTCGAATTGTGGTTCGGCGTGCGCCCCGAAGTGACGGCGGAGCTGCGCGCGCTGGTCGAAGCCGATCTCAAGAAAAAGTGACCTTGCCGCCCGCGCCGATCCGCCGGAATAACAAGCGGTGCGAGGGGTTATCTGGCTGACTGCTAGGCCACAAGGCCGGCCGCAGATGGGGAGGATAGAGAATGTATAAGATGAACATGACGCGGCGCTTAATCAGCGCAGCGACCGTCGCGGTGCTTTTCACGGCCTCAGCCGCATTCGCGCAGCAGCCGGGCCGCATCCGCGGCCAGATCGAGAAGGCCGACGGCGCGATGCTGTCGCTCAAGACCCGCGACGGCAGCATGTTGAACGTGAAGGTCGCCGACGACGCACGCGTATCGGCGCTGGTCAAGGCCTCGCTCGCCGACATCAAGAAGGACTCCTTCATCGGCATCGCCGGCGTTCCGGAGGCAGATGGCAGCATCAAGGCCTATTCGATTCATATGTTCCTGCCAGCGCAGCGCGGCGTGGTGCCTGACCGGCACGGACCGTGGGATGGGCGGCCGAACAGCACCATGACCAACGCCTATGTCGAGGACATGGTGCAATCCAGGGACGGCGATACGCTGATGGTGAAATACAAGGACGGCGAAAAGAAAGTCATCGTCACGCCGCAGACGGTGATCGCGGCGGCCGCGCCGGGCGATAAGGACGAGCTCAAGGCTGGGGCGCAGATCATTATCTTTGGCTGGGATAAGCAGCCGGATGGCTCGGTGCTGGCGAAAACGCTGTATATCGGCCGCAACGTCACGCCGGCGATGTGACCGGCATGCATATGTTCAAACCGGTTGCGTTTGCTTCGATGATTCTCGCGCTCGCTACCGGCGGCGCATGGGCGCAGCAGTCGATGCGCGTTTCTGGCACGGTCGAGAGCTTCGACGGCCAGGTGCTGGCGATCAAGTCGGACAAGCTCGGCGAGGTGAAGGTCAACCTGCCGAGCGATCTTGTGGTGTTCGGCGTGAGCAAGGGGACGCTCGCCGACGTCAAGGCGGGCGCCTATATCGGCGTCGGCGCCATGCCGCAGGCGGACGGCAGCCAGCGTGCCATCCAGCTGACGGTGTTCGCGGAGTCGCTACGCGGCATAAGCGAGGGCTTCCGGCCGTGGAGCGCGCGGCCGAACAGCACCATGACCAACGGCGCCGTCGAGCAGACGGTGGAAAGCGTCGACGGCCGGGTGTTGACGGTCAAATACAAGGGCGGCGAGCAGAAGATCGTGGTGCCAGCCGATGCGGTCATTCAAACTTATACAATCGGCGACAAGAGCGAGCTCAAGCCGGGCACGCATATTGCGATCACGCGCGCGCTGAAAAAACCGGACGGCGCGCTAGAAGCCAACCGCGTCAATGTCGGGCGCGGCGAGGTGGTGCCGCAATAGGCGCTGCGGTATTTGCCCGCCGCGTCGGCGCATGCGCCGAGCCGGGCGCGGTGACGTCGAGGTCGCCGACGAGTTCCGGCATTTCGCGCATCAGCCGCACCAGCCGGCTGTGCCGGCCGCCGTGCTCGCGCGCCTCGCGCTGATCCTCGATCGGGCGGCGCACCTCGTCGCAGCGCGCCAGGCTGTCGATGTCGGCGCCGTGCTCGCCGAGCTGCGCCAGCCAGACCGTGAGATCCTCGAGTTCGTCCGCCACCACGTGGATGACGCCGCATTCCTCCTGCAGCCGGCCGGTCACCGCCACATAGCGCGCGCCCAGCACCACTGGGCGCACGCGCTCGAAGGTGCGCGGCCACACGATCACGTTGGCGACCGCGCTCTCGTCCTCGATGGTCATGAACACCACGCCCTTGGCCGAGCCCGGCCGCTGCCGGCAGGTGACGAGGCCGGAAATTTTCACGCGGGCGCCGGAGGCGAGGCTGCGCAGCGTCTCGTTGCGCAAGGTTCCGCGAGCGTTGAGATCGGCGCGCAGGAACTGCGCCGGATGCGCGCGCAGCGACAGGCGCAGGAAGCGATAGTCGTTGACCACTTCCTCGCCGATCGGCATCGGCGGCAGAGCGACGTCGGGTTCGCGCGACACCATGCGCATCGGCGCTGGTTCGGCATTGCCGGCAAACAACGGCAGATCATCGTCGCGGTCGCCGACGCGGCCGAGCGCCTTGGCCGCCCACAGCGCCTCGCGGCGGGAAAGCCCGAGCGAGCCAAAGGCATCGGCATCCGCCAGCCGCTCCAGCACGCGCGGAGGCAGCTCCGTGCGCAGCCAGACATCGCGCACGGAGTCGTAATTCGCGCTGCGCCGCGCCACGATCAGTTTCGCATCCTCCTCGCTCAGTCCCTTGATCTCGCGCAGGCCGAGACGCATCGCATGCGTCGCGCGAATGTCCTCACGCATCGCGCGATGCAGCTCGTGCAGGGCGCCGATCTCGGGTTTACCGGAGATCGGCAATGCTAATTGCCCAAGTCGGCTATAGCCGACTTGGGTGGCGGCGCGCGGGCCCGGCTCGAGCGTCGAATCCCATTGCGAATGATTGATGTCGGGCGAGCGCACTTCGACGCCGTGCTCGCGTGCATCGCGCACGATCTGCGCCGGCGCATAGAAGCCCATCGGCTGCGCGTTGAGCAGCGCGGCGGCGAAGGCGTCCGGATAACGGCATTTGAGCCAGGCCGAGGCATAGACCAGCAGCGCGAAGCTCGCCGCGTGGCTTTCCGGAAAGCCGTATTCGCCGAAGCCCTCAATCTGTTGGAAGCAGCGCTCGGCGAAGGAGCGCTCATAGCCGTTGGCCAGCATGCCGTCGATCATCTTGCGCTGGAAGGTGCCGATGGTGCCGACGCGCTTGAAGGTGGCCATGGCGCGGCGCAGCTTATCTGCTTCAGAGGGCGTGAAGCCGGCGGCGACGATGGCGATCTTCATCGCCTGCTCCTGGAACAGCGGGACGCCCAATGTCTTGTGCAGCACCGCCTTGAGTTCTTCCGACGGATAGGAGACCGGCTCCAGCCCGCGCCGGCGGCGCAAATAGGGATGTACCATGTCGCCCTGGATCGGACCCGGGCGCACGATCGCGACCTCGATCATCAGGTCGTAAAAATTGGCGGGCTTGAGCCGCGGCAGCATGGTCATCTGCGCGCGGCTTTCCACCTGGAACACGCCGAGCGAATCCGCACGGCACAGCATGCGGTACACCGCCGGGTCCTCGGCCGGGATGCTGGCCAGCGTCAGCCGCTCGCCGTAATGCCGCTCCACCAGATCGAGCGCCTTGCGCAGGCAGGAGAGCATGCCGAGGCCGAGCACGTCGATTTTCAAAATGCCGAGCGCGTCGAGATCGTCCTTGTCCCATTCGACGAAGGTGCGGTCGTCCATCGCGCCATTGCCGATCGGCATCACCTCGTCGAGCCGGCTGCGCGTGATGACGAAGCCGCCGACATGCTGCGACAGATGGCGCGGAAAGCCGACGATCTGGCGCGCCAGCGCCGCGATCTGCTGCACGGGCCGGCTGCCGGCATCGAGCCCGGCGCGCGCGAGATCGGCCTTGGCGACGTCGCCGCCGCCGCCCCAGATCGAGGACGCCAGCGCGCCGATGGTGTCTTCGCTCAAGCCGAACGCCTTGCCGACCTCGCGGATCGCCGAGCGGCCGCGATAGCTGATCACGGTGGCGGCGATGCCGGCGCGCTCGCGGCCATATTTGCCGTAGATATATTGGATCACCTGCTCGCGCCGTTCGTGCTCGAAATCGACGTCGATGTCCGGCGGCTCGCGCCGCTCGGCCGAGATGAAGCGCTCGAACAGCAGGTCGGCGCGGTCGGGATCGACCTCGGTGATGCCGAGGCAGAAACAGACGGCGGAATTGGCCGCCGAGCCGCGGCCCTGGCAGAGAATGCCTTGGCTGCGCGCGAAGCGCACGATGTCGTAGACGGTGAGAAAATAAGGTGCGTAAGCGAGCTGCGCGATCAGCGCTAGCTCGTGCGCGATGCTGGCGCGCACCTTGGCCGGAAGGCCTTGCGGGTAGCGCTTGGCGGCGCCTTCATAAGCCAGATGCGTCAGCGCATCTTGCGCGCTGGCGAAGCCTTCCACCGTCTCATCGGGATATTCGTAGCGCAATTCGTCAAGCGAGAAGGCGAGCGCGTCGCTGAGCTTTAATGTTTCCGCGATCGCTTCCGGCGCGTCGCGGAACAGCCGCATCATTTCTTGCGGCGGTTTCAGGGTGCGCTCGGCATTGGCGGCGAGCAGCCGGCCGGCGCGGTCGATGGTGGTCTTCTCGCGGATGCAGGTGAGCACGTCGGCCAGCGGCCGCCGGTCGGGATGGTGATGGTGCACGTCGTTGACCGTGATCAGCGGTACGCCGGCGTCACGCGCCCGCGCTGCCATGCGCGCGAGCAGCAGCCGGTCGCGCCCGCGATAGAGCATGGCGGCAGCGAGCCGCACGCGGTGCGGGGCGGCTTCGCGCAGGCGTGAAAGAATTGACGCGTTCGCCCCCATCGCCACCAGCTCCAGCCCTTCGCTATGCGCCAGCAGATCGTCGAGCTGCAGAATGCAGCCGCCTTTTTTGGCGCGCAGGTTGCCGAGCGTGAGCAGGCGGCAGAGCCGGCCCCAGCCGGCGCGGTCGCGCGGATAGACGAGAATGTCGGGCGTGCCGTCGGCGAACACCAGCCGCGCGCCCGGGTGATAGCGCAGGGCCAGATTCTGCTCGCGCTTGGCCAGATGCGCGCGCACCACGCCGGCGAGCGAATTGCGGTCGCACAGGCCGAGTCCAGCGAGCCCAATGCGGGCCGCCTGCACCATCAGCTCCTCGGGATGCGAGGCGCCGCGCAGGAAGGAGAAATTCGAGGCGACCGCGAATTCGATGTAACGCATCACAGTTACGCTCGCGGTCTGGCACGCACCCTCACGCGTACGTCCCGTGCAGGAACCAGGTGGGCGCCGCCGCACCTTGCGCCAAATCTCCCCGCATCAAGTCGCGGTACAGCCCTGAGCGGAACAGCCAGAAGCGCAGCCCGCTCTTGTCCTCGACCCGGAAATAATCCCGCGCCAATCCTGTTCGCAAAGGACCGCCGCCGTGTTCGCTCCACCAGGCGCCCTCGATGCGCTCGGGGCCTTCGGCGGCGATCACTTCGTGCAGCGCGCGCCGCCAGCGAAACCGCAAAGGCGGGCCGTCCGGCACTTCAGCCACCGCTTCGATCGGCTCCGGCCGCGTGAGCAGGCGCAGCGGCCGCGGGCTGAGCTCGGCGTCGGCGCGGAAACCGCGGAAGGCGTCCCAGCCAAGAACTTGATTTTGTTCGGCGCTGGTCATCTGCGCGGGGACGCTGGCCACGGCCAGCTCGGGGATATGGCTGTCCTGCGCGATCAAGCGGCGCACGCGGCGGGTCCCGAGCCGCGCGCTCAGGCGATCGACCAGGCGGTCGACCTCGGCCGCGTCGTCGCTGCCGTCGATGCTGATTTGTTCCGGCGGACAAGGCTCGGCGACCACGACCGACAGCCGCGCCATGTCGAAGCCGAAGCCGGGATCGAACGCATCGGCGAGCGCGGCGAGCCGCTCGACGAACAGCGCGCGGATATCACCCGCATCGCGTAAGGGACGCGAGGTGCCGGCGGCGAGGCGGCGCACCGCGCCGTCGGTGCGGAATAATGTGAGCTCGATGCGGCGGGCGCCGTCGCCGCGCCGCTCCAGCGCGAGTTGCAGCCGCCCCGCCAAGCGTTCGACGATCGCCAGCACGTCCTGCTCGCGCGCGATCGGCTCGGCGAAGCGCTGCTCGGCCACATAGGGCGCGACCGGCAGCCGCGGATTGAGCGGCTCGTGCTCATGGCCGAGCGCGCGGTCGAGCTGGCGCATGAGCTCAGCACCGAAGCGGGCGGTGAGCGGCGCGCGCGGCAAGTTCACGATATCGCCGATGCGCTTGAGGCCGACGCGGGCCAGCGCCGCGACGGTGTCCGGTGCAAGCCGCAGCGCGGTGAGCGGCAGCGGTGCCAGCAACGCGCGTTCCTCGCCGCACGGATAGCTCGCCGGCTCGCCGGCATGCGCGGCGGCCCAGGCGGCGCCGATGGTTCCGGCAATGGCGATGCGATAGGCGAAGCCGGCCTGCTCGATGCGCTGGCCAAGATCGGCGACCAGCGCGTGCTCGCCGCCATAAATATGCGTGCAGCCGCTGATGTCGAGCCGCAGACCATCGGGCGGATCGCAGGCGACCAGCGGCGTGTAGCGCAGGCACCAGTCGGCGATGCTTTCGAGCAGGCTTGCGTCGGCATCGGCGTCTTCGGCGATGGCGTCGAGCGCGGGATGCATGGCGCGCGCTTGCGCCAGCGCCAGGCCGGCATGCAGGCCGCGCCGTTCCGCCGCGTCAGCGACGGCAACCAGCGTCTCGGCATTGCCGCGCTTGCCGTAGATGACGAGCGCAGAAGAAGCCTCACGCGACCTTGCGATGCGATCGGTCGAGAGCCGGCGCAGCCACAGGCTGAGCAGACGTTGCGAGGACGAAGCGTTCATCGATGTCACTCCATTGCAGCATCCATGACCCGATCGGGCCGCGACGGTTGCGAACGAGCTGTGCTGCGAAGCGCGGGGACCCAAGACCGTGTGCCGCTGCCGCCGATGGCGCGGCGCCGACGATCCAGCGGGTGGCGGCGGTGGAGGCGTCGCTGGCCGGCCTCGCGCGCAACAGCAGCGCCAGCGCGCCGCTCTCCGCCGCTGCGAGCGAGAGCCGCCGCACCGCCACCGTGTCGATGTCGCCGTGGCGCAATTCGCCGATCACCGCGCCGATGGCGCGGCAGCGCAGCGCCTCCTCCATCGCCCACAGCAGGTCGCGGCGATGGGCGGCGGCAACCGTCAGCAGCCGTTCGGGCGCGAGGTTGAACAGATCGAGGCCGGGGCCATAGGGCGCGCCGCTTTCGGCCAGCGCCATGTCCTCGGCGATCCAGAGCAGACGGCGCGAGGAAGCAACCAGCCCCAGCACAAACCCCGTGGCCGCGGCGAGATGGGCCTCGCCCGGCGTCGCGATCTCATGCAGCGCGCCGCGCGCGAGACCGCCGCCGAGCGCCTCGTCGACGGCCGCAATGCCGAGGGGAAGGGCGCCGGGGTCATCCTCGATCCCGGCGGTCCTTTGCAGGGCCTGCAGGCGCTGGCGCAGTTGCTCGATCATTGCTTAAGCCTCTGGAGACGCGAAGAGATTCGGCCAGACGGCGGGCCGCGCGGTCTTTTGTGTTCCTGGTTTGTTCTAATGTGACCGAGGCGCCTTAGGTCGTCAAGCCGCAAGGGAATGGGGATGCAGGGCGGGGCCGGCACCACGGCTAGCTTTGCGCGATGAAAACGACGATCGCCGCCGCCAACGCCACGCGAATCGGACGGCACTCAAAAGAAAAACCCGGCGCAAGGGCCGGGCTCTTCCGAATTCAAAGCCGGCCGATCTAGGCCGTCTTGTCGACAACAACTCCGGTACCCGGAGCCGGAGCAGCTTGAACGGGGGCCTTTACGCCCGCGTCGTCGCTGTCCCCGTCGTGATCCGGTCCAGGCCCTTCAGCCTTTTCCGAACCGATCGGCATAACGGGCGCCGATCCAATCGCTGCGATACTCATGTACTTATCCCTCTTTCTGAGAGGCCTATAGGGCTACCGGCAAGAACCTAACGTCGGCCTAATCGCGCTTGAGCAGCGCGCGCCCGCGCGGTGTGAGCATGAGCCGCGACTGCGCCATGCTGCTGCCGTTCTCGAAGCGGATCAGGCCGTCCGCGATCGCGTCTTCCCAGATCGACAGATGCGGACAGCTTCGGCGCCAGGCTTCCGCGTCGGCATAGCTGCGCGGGGCCTCCGCCACCCAGGCGAGGAATTGCTGCGTCAGCGCGTGCGCGGCGTTCTGCATGGCGGGTCTAATTTACCTGCGTACAACTAGCCTTTCCAGGTCGGCTGGCGCGGATGCACGTGATCCTTGAAGCTGTCGAAGCCCTTCCAGGCCGGCTCCGGCGGCTCGCATTTCGGCTGCGGGGTATAGATCGACGGCTCGACCATCTGCATGGTCGGGATGTAGCGCGGGCAATTCGGGAAAATGGCGCGCGCCGCCACCCGGACGATGAGCTGCGCGCCGACCGTTTCGTTGAGCAGCGGATCGCCGTCGCTCACGCGCGCGCTGCCATTGATGCGCAGCCGCTTCGGCTTGTCGTGCATGGCGATGAACAGCAGGCCGACATTCGGATTCACCAGCAGATTGCCGAGGCTCTTGAACATGCCGTTGCCGTCATAATCGGGAAACGCCAGCTCGGATGCGCCGGTCACGCGGACGAAACCCGGCATGCCGCCCTTGAACGAGCAGTCCGGCCGGCCTTGCGCATCGGCCGTGGCCAGGAAGAAATAGGCCGCGCCCTCGATGAAGGCCTTGTCGTCGTCGGTGAACGCCGTGCGCGTCAGCTTTTCTTCCAGTCTGTCGGAAATGCGCCGGCTGTCGAAGCGGTCCTGCAATTGGCGATTGCCGTCGTGGTACATGATGCTCATGACATCACCTCCCATGTTAAGCGCTCTAAAGCCGATCGTGCCTTATTTGTCGCCCGCGATATTCCTGCGCCTGATACGGCGGACAACGAACCAAATCGCCAGCACGGCGACCGGCACGAACAGCGCGGTGGCGAGCGAGACGTCGACCGGCACGCCTTCGTCGTGCAGGCCCTTCACCATATAGCCGAACAGCCCGACCACGTAATAGCTGACGGCGGCGACCGATAATCCTTCGACCGTGGTCTGCAGCCGCAATTGCAGACGCGTGCGCTCGTTCATCGATTTGAGCAGGTCGCGGTTCTGCCGCTCGAGCTCCACGTCGACGCGCGTGCGCAACAGATTGGCGGCGCGCGCGAGCTTCTCCGACAGCGTTTCTTGCCGCTCTTCCGTGGTGATGCAGGTGCGCATCGCCGGCGCCATGCGCCGCGCCAGGAACGACGACCAGGTCGGGAAGCCTTCGACTTTGCGCTCGCCGATGGTCTGCAGACGCAGCTGCACGATTTCATTGTAGGCGCGGCTGGCGCCGAAGCGGAACAGGCTCGCGGCCGCGCCCGCTTCCAGTTCGGCGGCGAGCGCGGTCAGCTCGTCGAGCAGGCGGTGATTGTCGATCAGCTTGTCGGTGCGCCGCATTTCCTCGGTCACTTCGCCGAGCCGCGTCTCGATGTGGTTGATCGACGGCATCAGCCGCTGCGCCTCCGGCAGGCCGAGCAGCGCCAGCGTGCGATAGGTTTCCAATTCGACGATGCGCTGGACCAGCGCGCCAGCGCGCTCGGGACTTAAACCGCGGTCGAGCACCAGGATGCGCACGAAGCCGGACGGGTCGGCCTGGAAGTCGGTCGCGAACAGCGCGTCGGCTTCGGAATTCTCCGCCACCGCCAGGCTGGCGCGGTCGAACAGCCGCTCAAACGCGACCTTTTTCTTTTTCTCCGCCAGCAGATGCAGGTCGAGCGCCACTAGCAGCGGTCCCGGCTGCGGCAGGCCGGCCATCGGTTCGGCCAGCGACGCGGCGGCCGGATGGAACGGCGTGCCCCCCTCCGACGGCAGCTCCCAGGTGTAGGTGGTAAATTCGGAGTGCTGCTCCCAGCGCAGCGCGGCGCCGCCGAGCGTGACGCGGTGCTGCTTGGCCGAGGGCTTCAGCGGCTCGAGCTCGCGGCGGGCGCAGAAATCCGCCAGCGCCGCGCGGTCGGCCCTGGCGGCACCGGCGGCGGCGGTATCGAAGGCGAAGTGCAGAATGCGGCGCGGCGTCGCGATGGCCGTGAACGGGCGCGCATGCACCTCGCCGAGCACGGCCGCGCGCAAGCGATGCGCCGTGAGCCGCGCGCCGTCCTTGATGGTGACGTCCGCCGTCATGCCCTTTCGGGTCGCACGCGAGCGGAACTTTGGCAAGATGGGGAAAAGGCTGGCGGGACCCGACTATGGCGACAACAATCGAGAGGCAAACGCCATTCAGCCTTTGCTCTTCGCCCGCGCCGCTTTCTTCTTCGCCGCGCCGCCCACCAGCACGCGGCCGTCGATCTCGGCGATCCGGTTGGTGCCGGTGAGCGCCATCGCGACGTCGAGTTCTTTTTCCAAAATATCGATCGCCTTGGCGACGCCGGCCTCACCCGCCGCGCCGAGCCCGTAAATATAGGCGCGGCCGATCAGGCAGGCGCGCGCGCCCAGCGCCAGCGCGCGCATGATGTCGGCGCCGGTGCGGATGCCGCCGTCGAACAGCACCTCGGTGTCGGAGCCGACCGCCTCGGCGATCTTCGGCAGCGCCGAGATCGAGGAGGGCGCGCCGTCGAGCTGGCGGCCGCCGTGGTTCGACACCACGATGGCGTCGGCGCCGAGCTTCACCGCGGTCTTGGCGTCATCGGCGTCGAGGATGCCTTTCAGGATCAGCTTGCCGGGCCAGATCTTCTTGATCCACTCGACGTCCTTCCAGCTCAGCGCCGGATCGAATTGCGTCCCGATCCATGCGGCGAGCGAATTGACGTTGTCCATGCCCTTCACGTGACCGGCGAGATTGCCGAAGGTCTTGCGCTTGCCGTTCAAGATGCTCCATGCCCAAGCCGGCTTGCTGGCGACGTCGATGATGTTCTTGATGCGGATTTCCGGCGGCACCGTCATGCCGTTCTTGATGTCGCGGTGGCGCTGGCCGAGCACTTGCAGATCGACGGTGAGCACCAGCGCGCTGCACTTGGCCGCCACCGCGCGGGACAGGATATCCTTCGAGAAGTCGCGGTCACGGATGACGTAAAGCTGGAACCAGAACGGTTGGCGGGTCGCCTCCGCCACGTCTTCGATCGAGCAGATCGACATGGTCGAGAGCGTGAACGGAATGCCGGCCTCGTTGGCGGCCTGCGCCGACAGGATTTCGCCATTGCCGTGCTGCATGCCGCACAGGCCGACCGGGGCGAGCACGATCGGCGCGCTCACCTTTTGCCCGATGATGGTGGTGGCGAGGCTGCGCTCGGAGACGTCCACCAGCACGCGCTGGCGCAGCTTGATCGCCTCCAGGTCGGCCCGGTTGGCGCGCAGGGTTTCCTCGTTATAGGAGCCGCTGTCGGCATAATCGAAAAAGGCGCGCGGAACCCGGCGGCGGGCCAGTGTGCGCAAATCATCGATGCAGGTGATGTTATTCATGGGCTAACTCTGCGGACTCGACGGGCGTTAATCGGGTAGCACAGGGGCGGGGGGTGGCGAAATGGGCGGTTCCAGGGCCATTCTCAGTGGAAAAGGCCGACTTTTGGCCAATGGTTAACCGCGGACGGTAATGATTACTCACAATTCTTGAAGTAAATTCACCGCGTTGGCTCTATATACAGCCCTGCAGGGCAGGCTTGGCCGCCCCGCCAAAAGCAAGTCAATCAGGGGCTTGAGGCCGTAAAGTAGGCGTCGAGGGGCAGTTCATGGTTCGTCGTTATTTCGGCACCGACGGCATTCGCGGCCGGGCCAACAAGGTGATTACCCCCGAATTGGCGCTGAAGGTCGGGCAGGCCGCCGGACTGATCTTCAAGAACGGCGACCACCGCCACCGCGTGCTAATCGGCAAGGACACCCGCCTCTCCGGCTACATGATCGAGAACGCGCTGGTCGCGGGCTTCACCTCGGTCGGCATGGACGTGCTGCTCACCGGTCCGATCCCGACGCCGGCGGTCGGCATGCTGGCGCGCTCGATGCGCGCCGATCTCGGCGTGATGATCTCGGCCTCGCATAATCCGTTCGACGATAACGGCATCAAGCTGTTCGGACCCGATGGCTTCAAGCTCAGCGATGAGGTCGAGAGCAAGATCGAGGCGCTGCTCGATTCCGATCTCAGCAAGCAACTGGCCAAGAGCGATCTCGGCCGCGCCAAGCGCATCGACGGCGTGCAGGACCGCTACATCGAATTCGCCAAGCTCACGCTGCCGCGCGCGATCGACTTGTCCGGCCTGCGCGTGGTGATCGATTGCGCCAACGGCGCCGCCTACAAGGTGGCGCCCGGCGCGCTGTGGGAACTGGGCGCCGACGTGATTTCCATCGGCGTCGATCCCGACGGCTTCAACATCAACAAGGATTGCGGCTCCACCGATCTCACCGCGATCACGCACAAGGTGCGCGAGATGCGCGCCGATATCGGCATCGCGCTCGACGGCGATGCCGACCGCGTCATGATCATTGACGAACTCGGCCATGTGGTGGACGGCGACCAGTTGCTCGCCGTCATCGCCGAAAGCTGGAAAGAAGACGGCCGGCTGCAGCGCCCGGGCGTGGTCGCGACCGTGATGTCCAATCTCGGCCTCGAGCGCCATCTCGCCGGCCTCGGTCTCGAACTCATCCGCACCGCGGTCGGCGACCGCTATGTGCTCGAGCACATGCGCGCGCATGGCTACAATATCGGCGGCGAACCGTCCGGCCACATTATTCTCTCCGACTATACCACCACCGGCGACGGCTTCATCGCCGCCTTGCAGCTTCTCGCCGTGGTCAAGCGCAGCAACAAGCCGGTGTCCGAACTCTGCCACCGCTTCGAGCCGCTGCCGCAGGTGCTCAAGAACGTCCGCTACCAGAAGGGCAAGCCGCTAGAGAATGCCGGCGTGCGTTCGGCCATCGCCAGCGCCGAAAAAAAGCTCGGCCGCGGCGGCCGCCTGATCGTGCGCCCGTCCGGCACCGAACCGGTGATCCGGGTCATGGGCGAAGGCGACGACAAGATCCTGGTCGAGGCGGTCGTGGACGACGTGGTCGAGGCGCTGACCCAGGTTGCGGCCTGACCGCCGTCTTTTTGCTTGAGCATGATCTTTTCCGAAAACCGGTTCCCGCCCCGGATCAAGTCCGGGGCAGGCTTTTTCGGGATCATGCGCATCCTATTCCACCGTGACCGATTTCGCGAGGTTGCGCGGCTGATCTACGTCGGTGCCGATGGCGGCGGCGGTATGGTAGGCGATCAACTGCACCGCAACGGCATAGACCAAAGGCGTCACGGTCGAGGCCATCTCCGGCAAGATGATCGTTTCCAGCGACTCGATGGTGGCCTCCTTGGCGCCTTTCGGATCGGTCACCAGGATGATCTTGCCGCCGCGCGCGGCCACCTCCTGCATGTTCGATACGGTTTTCTCGAACACCCGGTCGTGCGGCGCGATGACGATTACCGGAATGGTCTCGTCGATCAGCGCGATCGGCCCGTGCTTGAGCTCGCCGGCGGCATAGCCTTCGGCGTGGATATAGGAAATTTCCTTAAGCTTGAGCGCGCCTTCCAGCGCGATCGGGAAACTGGTGCCGCGGCCGAGATAGAGCACGTCGCGCGCTTTGGCGAGATCGAGCGCCAGCTTCTCGATCTGCGGCTCGAGTGCGAGCACCTGCGCCATCAGGCGCGGCGTTTCGATCAGCGCATGCACCAGCTTCTGCTCGTCGATGTCCG
>Ga0097691_1000527_pt1 | contig 32702 bp, 36 predicted proteins | sample NGESurdeep072012_8_FD_72858 | JGI IMG/M metagenome (GOLD analysis project Ga0097691, IMG submission 72858) | Arctic peat soil microbial communities from Barrow, Alaska - NGEE Surface sample 210-1 deep-072012 | ecosystem: Environmental > Terrestrial > Soil > Wetlands > Peat ... | reverse complement strand
CCACGACGGTCTGAACTTTTGTCGGCAGCGGCGGCAGCGCGGCGACGATCTTCTCAGGCTCGGCAATGAAAGGGGGCGGCTTTGCGGCGCGGGGCGCAGAGGTCGAGAACCGCGCCGGCGGCTTGCCGCCGGGACGATGGGCCGGTGGCCGCTCGGCCTGCGATCCGCGATACGGGCGCGCGCCTTTGGGGCGGTCGCCCGACGGGCGGAGGGGTCTCTTGACGCGACGGCTCATGATGATTTTCCACTTCTCAGCTTCGCCCAGTAATCCAGCCGCTTGCGAATCTCGCGCTCGAATCCGCGGTCGGGCGGATCGTAAAACGTCGGGTGGCCCAGCGCGTCCGGGAAATATTCCTGGCCGGAGAAGGCTTCCGCCGTGTCGTGATCGTATTCGTAGCCGCCGCCATAGCCTTCCGACTTCATCAGCTTGGTCGGCGAGTTCAGGATGTGCTTCGGCGGCAACAGCGAACCGCCCTCCTTTGCGGCGCGCATCGCCGCGCCGAACGCCTTGTAGGCGGCGTTCGATTTCGGCGCGGTGGCGAGATAGATCACCGCCTGCGCGATCGCGAGTTCACCCTCCGGATGGCCCAGGAAGTCATAGGCATCCTTCGCTGCGTTGGCGACCACCAGCGCCTGCGGATCGGCCAGACCAATGTCCTCGACCGCCATGCGGACCACGCGCCGCGCCAGGAACAGCGGGTCTTCGCCGGCGTCCATCATCCGCGCGAGATAGTACAGCGCAGCATCGGGATCGGAGCCACGCACCGATTTATGCAGCGCCGAGATCAGATTGTAATGTCCGTCCGCTGACTTGTCGTAGATCGGCGCGCGGCGCTGCAGAATGTCCTGCAATTGCGCCGCGTTGAACGTTTCGCCCTCGCGCGCGGCGCGCCAGACCTCTTCCGCGAGCGTCAGCGCGGCGCGCCCGTCGCCGTCGGCCATGCGCACCAGCACGGCGCGGGCTCCATCGTCGAGCGGCAGCTTCTTGCCCTCGATGTTTTCGGCATGGACGAACAGCTTTTCAATGGCGGCCGGATCCAGCGAATGAAACACCAGAACCCGCGCCCGCGACAGCAACGCGGCGTTGAGCTCGAACGAGGGATTTTCGGTGGTCGCGCCGACCAGCACCACGGTGCCGTCTTCCATCACGGGCAGAAATGAATCCTGCTGCGCGCGATTGAACCGATGCACCTCATCGACGAACAGCAGGGTTCCCTTGCCCATCTCGCGCCGCGCGCGCGCGGCGTCGAATGCCTTCTTCAAATCGGCGACGCCGGAAAACACCGCCGAGAGCTGCTCGAAATGCAGTTCGGTAGCATCCGCCAACAGCCGCGCCACCGTGGTCTTGCCGGTCCCCGGCGGTCCCCAGAAGATCAGCGAACCCAGCGTGCGCGTCGCCAGCATGCGCGTCAGCGCGCCGTCCTTCCCAAGGATATGATCCTGTCCGACGACGTCCGACAGCGTGCGCGGGCGCAATTTGTCCGGAAGCGGATGCGGCGCATCCCGTTCCATCCCCGCGGCAGCGAACAGGCTTGTACCTTCGCGTGGTCGCTTCGGACTCATCCGCCGAGCGTTACGTTGATCTGCTGGCCGCCGCGCGCCAGGGTGATATGCCAGACCCGGGCGGTTTCGCGCGTCGCCTTCTCAAGATCGCTGGTCTTGGTGATCTTCTGATTGTTCACCGCAATGATGATGTCGCCCTTCTGGAATCCGACGCTGGCGGCCGTTCCGCCATCGGCCAGATCGGTCACCACGACACCTTCGGTGTCCGCATCCAGATGCATCTCGTCAGCCACCGCAGGCGAGATGTTCGCAACCTTGGCGCCCTGAAACGGCGAACGTCCCGTCAAGACGATTTCATTGCGGCCCGTATCGGGCGCGGTTTCAAGCGGCACAGTCAGCTTCACCGTCTTGCCGGCACGTTGCACATCGATCTGCGACGCACCGCCGAGCGGACGCGTCGCAAACCGGTAATCGAAGGCATTGGGATCGTCGACCGCCTGCCCGTCGATTGCGACGATCAGGTCGGACGACTTCAGCCCTGCCCGCGCCGCCGGACTGTTCGCAACGACATTGGCGACCAGCGCCCCGGTCGGTAGGCGGAGCCCCAATGTCTCGGCGATCTCCGGCGTTACCGCCTGCAATCGCGCGCCAAGCCACGGCCGCTTGACCGCCTTGCCGCCGTTCTTCGCGGAAGCGACGACGACGCGCACCATGTTGGCCGGAATGGCGAAGCCGATGCCCTGCGATCCGCCGGAGCGCGAGAAGATCGCGGTATTGACGCCGGCCAGCTTGCCGGTCATGTCGACCAGAGCGCCGCCCGAATTGCCCGGGTTGATCGCGGCATCGGTCTGAATGAAGAATTGGTAATCGGTGATGCCTACCTGCGTGCGCGCCAGCGCCGAAATGATTCCATGGGTGACGGTTTGCCCGACCCCAAAGGGATTGCCGATCGCAAGCACGACGTCGCCCACCAGCAGCTCATCGGAGTTCGCAAAATCGAGCGTCGGGAATTTCTCGTGTGTATCCTTCAGGCGCAACACGGCGAGATCGGTACGGCTGTCCTTGAGAACGATCTCGGCCTCGAATTCGCGCTTGTCCGAGAGCGAAACCTTCACCTGATCGGCGCCTTCGATGACATGATTGTTGGTTACGACCAGACCGGATGGATCTACCATCACGCCTGATCCAAGTGAACGCTGCATCTGTTCCGGCTGCTGACCAGGCACGCCGAAGAAACGGCGGAAGATCGGATCGTCGAGCAGCGGATTGCGATTTTGCACCACCTTGGCGGCGTAGACGTTGACCACCGCCGGTTGCACGCGCTGCACGATCGGCGCGTAGGAGAGCTTCAGCTCCGCCGGCGAGGTTGGCACGCGCCGGTCCTGGGACATCGCCGGGGCCGCAGCCAACAGGACCAAGAATGCCGTGAAAAAGCGAATAACGATCATGAAAAGTTTCCCGAGGATTGGTCCGGCGAATATAAGCATCCCGGCTCGCGAATAGAAGCGATTGGAAGCCTGGGAAGGCCGGTTATGGCCCGATTCGGCGGGCTAAATCGCGCCGGGCCAAAACGGGCTTTCTGCCCAAGACTTGCAATTCGGCAATGAAACGGCACGTAGTGTCGGAAGACCGGCGGCTTGCTGCCGACGACAGGGAGAACACCCAATGAAGGCCGTCGGGTACACAAAATCACTGCCGATCGACGCGTCGGATGCCTTGATTGACTTTGAGGCCGCAAAACCGGAACCGCGGGGTCGCGACATCCGTGTCGCCGTGGAGGCGATTTCAGCCAATCCGGTTGATTACAAGGTACGAAAGCGCGCTGCGCCGCCGGACGGTCAAACCAAGATCCTGGGCTACGACGCCGCCGGCATCGTGGATGCCGTCGGTCCTGACGCCACCCTCTTTAAGGCTGGCGACGAGGTTTTCTATGCCGGGTCGATCCTGCGACAAGGCACCAACTCGGAATTTCATCTGGTGGATGAGCGGATCGTCGGCCGCAAGCCGAAGACGCTTTCATTCGCCCAGGCCGCGGCGCTACCGCTGACCTCGATTACCGCCTGGGAATTGCTGTTCGATCGCCTCGGCGCGGTGCCCGGCAAGAGCGTCGAGCCGCGCACCCTGCTGATCGTCGGCGGCGGCGTCGGCTCGATCCTGATCCAGCTCGCGCGCCGCCTCACCGGCCTCACCGTTGTCGCCACGGCGTCCCGGCCGGAAACCACCAAATGGTGCCTCGATCTCGGCGCCCATGCCGTCGTCGATCACTCAAAGCCGATGAAGGAACAGATCGAAAAGCTGAAATTCCCGCCGGTGGCGCTGATCGCAAGCCTGACTTCCACCGAACAGCACTACAAGGCGCTGGCGGACATCATTGCTCCGCAGGGGAAATTTGGATTGATCGACGATCCCTCCGAATTCAACGTCAGCGTTTTCAAGGGCAAGGCAGTCTCAATTCACTGGGAGGCGATGTTCACCCGCAGCTCATTCCAGACACCGGACATGATCGCGCAGCATCATCTGCTGAACGATGTCGCCGACCTGATCGACAAGGGCGTGTTGCGCACCACGCTCGATCAGAGCTTTGGCACCATCAATGCCGCCAACCTGAAGCGGGCGCATGCTCTGCTGGAATCCGGCAAATCGCGCGGCAAGATCGTGCTGGAGGGGGTGGTAAGCATTCCGGTCGGCACTGTGCGGTCGGCCCAATAAAAAAGCGGCGCCGGAGGCGCCGCTTTTGAAGAGAAATTCGGAAACGAAAGTTATGCCGCTTCCGCGGCCTTTTCCTGCACCGGACCGGAATCGAGGCCCTTGGCATCGACGTCGCGGTCGACGAATTCGATCACCGCCATCGGCGCGTTATCGCCGTAGCGGAAGCCGGCCTTGATGATGCGGGTATAGCCGCCCTGGCGGTCCTTGTAGCGGGTGGCGAGAACGTCGAACAGCTTCCTGGTCTGGTCGAGATCGCGCATCTCGGAGATCGCCTGCCGGCGCATCGAAAGACCGCCCTTCTTGCCGAGCGTCACCAGCTTTTCGACGATCGGGCGCAGTTCCTTCGCCTTCGGCAGCGTGGTGACGATCTGCTCGTGCTTGATCAGCGCCGCGCACATATTGGCAAACATCGCGCGCCGATGTTCGGCGGTGCGATTGAGCTTGCGATGAACCTTGCCGTGACGCATGGCGTCTCTCCTGAGCTTTCCTGGCCTCACCCTTCGAGACGCGGCCAACAGGCCGCTCCTCAGGATGAGGGGTTAGACCTCATGGTGAGGAGCGCGCTAGCGCGTCTCGAACCATGAGGATGGTGAAATCAGTAATGATCCTCGAAGCGCTTGGCCAGCTCGTCGATATTCTCCGGCGGCCAGCCCGGCACTTCCATTCCGAGGTGCAGCCCCATCTGGGCCAGCACTTCCTTGATCTCGTTCAGCGACTTGCGGCCGAAGTTCGGGGTGCGGAGCATTTCCGCTTCCGACTTCTGCACGAGGTCGCCGATGTAGACGATATTGTCGTTCTTCAGGCAGTTCGCCGAACGCACCGACAGTTCGAGCTCGTCGACCTTCTTGAGGAACGCCGGATTGAACGCGAGATCGGGAATGATCTCCTGCGCCACTTCCTTGCGCGGCTCTTCGAAGTTGACGAACACGTTGAGCTGATCCTGCAGGATGCGCGCGGCATAGGCCACCGCGTCGTCCGGCGAGATCGCGCCGTTGGTCTCGATGGTCATGGTCAGCTTGTCGTAGTCGAGGATCTGGCCCTCGCGGGTGTTCTCGACCTTGTACGACACCTTGCGCACCGGGGAGAACAGGCTGTCGACCGGGATCAGGCCGATCGGCGCGTCCTCGGGACGGTTGCGCTCGGCGGCGACGTAGCCCTTGCCGGCGGCGACGGTGAATTCCATGCGGATTTCCGCGCCCTCGTCGAGGGTGCAGATCTGCAGGTCTGGATTGAGCACCACGACATCGCCGACGGTCTGGATATCGCCGGCGGTGACGACGCCCGGGCCCTGCTTCTTCACGACCATGCGCTTGGGGCCTTCGCCCTGCATCTTGATCGAGATGTCCTTGATGTTCAGCACGATGTCGGTGACGTCCTCGCGAACGCCCGCGATCGAGGAGAATTCATGCAGCACGCCGTCGATATGCACCGACTGCACCGCCGCGCCTTGCAGCGACGACAGCAGGATGCGGCGCAGCGCGTTGCCCAGCGTCTGACCGAAGCCGCGCTCGAGCGGCTCCGCGACCAGGGTCGCAAAGCGGTTCGCGTCAGTGCCAGGGGTTACCTGGAGCTTGTTCGGGCGGATAAGTTCTTGCCAATTTTTCTGGATCGTCACTGTTTCACCCATACCGGCCAGTCAATTTGCCATCTAAATCACTGGCGTTGGAGATCGCGGATCAGTCCGCGCTTCAAATTTCTAAAAACCATCGCAGGCAGCAGAGCCGCCCGCGGTCGATACGTCAAACCCGCCGACGCTTGCGCGGACGGCAACCATTGTGCGGGATCGTCGTCACGTCTCGGATCGATGTGACGGTGAAGCCCGCGGCCTGCAGCGCGCGAAGCGCCGATTCGCGGCCCGAACCCGGACCGGCAACCTCAACCTCCAGCGTGCGCATGCCGTGTTCCTGCGCCTTCTTGGAGACGTCTTCCGCCGCGACCTGCGCGGCGTAGGGGGTCGATTTGCGCGAGCCCTTGAAGCCCATCGTCCCGGCCGACGACCAGGCAATGGTGTTGCCCTGCGCATCGGTGATGGTGATGGTCGTGTTGTTGAACGACGAATTCACGTGCGCAACTCCGGAGGCGATGTTCTTGCGCTCACGGCGGCGGACGCGGGTGGCTTCCTTGCCCATTCCAAAACCTTTCCTACGATCTCAACGCCGCCGTAATGCCAGCGGCTACACCTAAAACGTCAGTAGCGAATAGGGAGTGGCGAATAGAAACTACTCGCCACTCCCTATTCGCTATTTGCCTCTTACTTCTTCTTGCCGGCGATCGACTTGGCCGGACCCTTGCGCGTGCGCGCGTTGGTATGGGTGCGCTGACCACGCACCGGCAATCCGCGGCGATGACGCAGGCCGCGATAGCAACCGAGATCCATCAACCGTTTGATGTTCATGCCGGTCTCGCGACGCAGATCGCCTTCGACTATATAGTCGCGGTCGATCACTTCACGGATTTGCAGCACTTCCTGATCGCTCAGCTGCGACACGCGGCGGTCATCGGGAATCTTGACCTTCTCTAGGATCTCGGCCGCGTTCTTCTGGCCGATGCCATGGATGTATTGGAGCGCGATCAGGACGCGCTTGTTGGTCGGGATATTCACGCCGGCAATACGGGCCACGGACTTCTCTCCTGTCGCCGATCCCTCGCGGAACGGCTTGTTTTTCAGCTATCTCGGGCAGGTGTCCGCAAACGCGAACACGACGCCCTTCCCCTTGGCTTGCTTGGGGCCCGGCATCGTCAAAAAACTATCCGACTGGATGGGGCTTATTAAAGGATTCAACTTGGTTTCGTCAACCGTCTCTACGCTTTAGCTCGCTTTTTCGTGACCTTTTTAGCGCTTTTCCTGGCCTTTCCGGCGAAGCGGACCTTGGAACCCGCGGGAGCCTTGCGAGACGACTTTTTCGCCCCCCTGGAGGCCGGTTTCCCGGCCTTCCGGGACGCCTTGGCGGCTTTCCCTGACGCTCCGGCGCCTTTGACGGATTTGGACGCCTTTCCGGCGGCCGGTTTGGCGCCGCTTTTGCCGGTCTTGGCGGTTCGCTTTGCCTCGTCTGCCTTTTTCGCTGCTTTGGCCTCCACAGCGCCGATCGCGGCCAGGATACGGTTAATCTCCCGGGTAACGTGTTCGATCGCCATCATGCCGTCGACCGTCAGCAGCTTGCGACGCTCCGAATAGTAATGAATCAGCGGCTCGGTCAGCGCACGGTAGCTCGCCAGCCGCTTTGTCAGCACCTCCGGGGTATCGTCGATTCGTACTTCCTCGCCGCGCGCCCGCATCTCCGCGACCCGGGTTTCGACACGCTGTAGCAGCGCGCTTTCGTTGACGCGAAGCTCGACCACGGCGTCGAGCTTGATGTGCTTCTTCTTCAGCAGGTCATCCAGCGCCTCCGCCTGCGGCACCGTGCGCGGAAAGCCGTCGAGAATAAAACCCCTCGCCGCGTCCGGCTGATCCAGACGATCGGAAATGATTCCGACCACGATCTCGTCCGGCACCAGGCCGCCGCTGGCCATAATGTGCTGGGCCTTGATGCCAACCGGCGTCTGCGCCGCCACGGCGGCACGCAGCATTTCGCCGGTCGAGAGTTGGACAATGCCGTAGCGCTGAACCAGCCGTTGGGCCTGGGTTCCCTTGCCCGACCCCGGCGGCCCGAGAAGAATCAGTCTCATCCGTGTTCGCCCCCGGCTCGGTGAGCGATTGCCGCGCACCTGCGTTTCAAGATCCACAATCAGCGCCAACCACGATCAGCGCCGAGCGCAGATGGCGAAAGCGATGCAACGCGTCAGCTTCAGCGGCGACGCCCCCGCAACTTCGACTTCCTGATCAGCCCCTCGTACTGGTGGGCGAGCAGATAACCCTGAACCTGGGCCACCGTATCCATCGTCACGCTGACGACGATCAAAAGCGACGTTCCGCCAAAGTAAAACGGCACCGAGGCGTAAGAAATCAGAATTTCGGGAATCAGGCAGACAATTGCCAGGTAGATCGCGCCCAGCACCGTGATGCGCGAAAGCACGTAATCGATGTATTCGGCGGTGCGTTCGCCGGGACGAATGCCCGGAATGAAGCCGCCATGCTTTTTGAGATTATCGGCGGTCTCGGTCGGGTTGAACACGATCGCGGTATAGAAGAACGCGAAGAACACGATCAGCGCCAGATAGAGAAACAGGAACAGCGGACGGCCGTGGCCGAGCTGCGTGGTTATCCATTGAAACCATTCCGGGCCCCTGCCGGCGTTGAAATTCGCAACCGTGGTCGGCAGCAGCAGCAGCGAGGAAGCGAAGATCGGCGGAATCACGCCTGATGTATTGAGCTTGAGCGGCAGATGCGAGGACTGGCCCTCGAACATCTTGTTGCCGACCTGGCGCTTCGGGTATTGAATCAAAAGCCGCCGTTGCGCGCGCTCCATGAACACGATGAAGGCGATCACCGCGACCGCCATCACGATGACAATCAGAATGAGGCCGGTGGACAACGCGCCCTGCCGGCCGAGCTCCAGCATGTTGGCGAGCGCCGAGGGCAGTTCGGCAACGATGCCGGCGAGAATGATCAGCGAAATACCGTTGCCGATGCCGCGCGAGGTAATCTGCTCGCCGAGCCACATCAGGAACATGGTGCCGCCGGTCAGCGTGATCGCGGTCGAGAGACGGAAGAACAGGCCGGGATCGCTGACGACATTGCCGGCGCCTTCAAGCCCGACCGCGATGCCGTAGGACTGGAATGCGGCCAGGATGACGGTGAGGTAGCGGGTGTACTGGTTCAGCGTCTTGCGGCCGGACTCGCCTTCCTTCTTCAGCGCCTCGAGCTGCGGCGACACCGTGGTCAAGAGCTGAATGATAATCGAGGCCGAGATATACGGCATGATGTTCAGCGCAAAGATCGCCATACGGTGAATGCCACCGCCGGAGAACATGTTGAACATTCCGAGAATGCCGCCCGCCTGCGAGTTGAACACCTTTTCCCAGATGCTGGGATCGATCCCGGGCAGCGGGATGTAAGTGCCGAACCGGTAAACAAGCAGCGCACCCAGTGTGAACCAGATGCGCTTCTTCAGTTCTTCGGCTTTTCCGAGCGCCGAGAAATTTAGGTTTGCCGCCAGTTGTTCCGCTGCTGAGACCATGTTTGGCTTTCTCCTGCGCGCCCCTCGTGCTGTCATGCCCTCCGAGGACGGGGCATTCAGCAGACGCCGGACATTATTTGGTGCTCGGCTTCGATAAGTCCATCGTCCTGTCGTGCGGATAGCCCGCCTGAGCGGGCGATGACGCAGATGTTACGCCGCCTCGCCTTCGTCCTTCTTCGCCGGCGCCAGGATTTTCACCGTGCCGCCCGCCTTCTCGACCGCCGCGATGGCGGATTTCGAAGCGCCATGAACCTCGATCGTCAGCTTGGCCTTGAGTTCGCCACGGCCGAGCAGCCGCACGCCATCCTTCGAGCGTCTGATAACGCGGGATTTCACCAGCGATTCGGCGTTGATGGTACCCTTGGCGTCGAGCAGCTTGGCGTCGATCGCGTCTTGAATGCGGTCGAGATTGATCTCGGCAAATTCGAGCCGGAAGATGTTGTTGAAGCCGCGCTTCGGCAGGCGCCGATGCAGCGGCATCTGGCCGCCTTCGAAGCCCTTGATGCGCACGCCGGAGCGCGCGGTCTGGCCCTTGCCGCCGCGGCCGGCGGTCTTGCCCTTGCCTGAACCGATGCCACGGCCGACGCGCATGCGCTTCTTGCGCGAGCCGGCATTGTCGGCGATATCGCTGAGCTTCATCGCCCTGTCTCCTTATTTCTCGTCGACGACGCGGACGAGATGTTGAACCTTTGCGATCATGCCGCGAATCGCAGGCGTGTCCTGCAGCTCGGTGACGCGGCCGATCTTGTTGAGCTTGAGGCCGATCAGCGTCGCACGCTGCGAGTGGTGGCGGCGTATCGCGCTGCCGGTCTGCTCGACCTTGATCATCTTTGCGGCCTTGGCCATCGTCATAACTCCGAAAAGCGCGAGAAGCGCCTGTTGTTTATTCAGCAACCACTTCAGCGTCGCCGCCGACACGGCGCGACTGCAGGGTGGACACCTTGATGTTGCGGCGCGCCGCAACCGAGCGCGGCGAATCCTGATGCTTCAGCGCGTCGAACGTGGCGCGAACCATGTTGTAGGGGTTCGACGAGCCGATCGACTTCGCCACCACGTCCTGAATGCCGAGCGTCTCGAACACCGCGCGCATCGGACCGCCCGCAATAATGCCGGTACCGGCCGGCGCCGCGCGCAGATAAACCCGGCCCGCGCCGTGACGGCCGGCGATATCGTGATGCAGCGTGCGGCCTTCGCGCAGCGCAACGCGCGTCAGGTTACGCTTGGCCGATTCGGTCGCCTTGCGGATCGCTTCCGGAACTTCGCGCGCCTTGCCGTGGCCGAATCCGACCCGGCCCTTCTGGTCGCCGATCACGACCAGGGCCGCAAAACCGAAGCGCTTGCCGCCCTTGACGACCTTCGCCACACGATTGATGTGGACGAGCTTGTCGACGAACTCGCTGTCACGCTCTTCCCGGCCGCCCCTGTGGCCGCCACCGCGTTCGCGTTCACCTGCCATGGTGTTTTCCAATCCTTGAGAGGCTCGCGCCCCAGTCCTTGTGTCCGTTCAATTCCAAAAACCTAGAAACTCAAGCCGCTTTCACGCGCCGCATCCGCAAGCGCCTTGACGCGGCCGTGATAGAGGTAGCCGCCGCGATCGAAGACCACTTCCTTGACGCCGTTCTTCACGGCGCGCTCCGCCAGCAGCTTGCCGACGGCCTTGGCCGCGTCGATGTTGGCGCCGGTGTTGCCGCTTTCGCGCATCGCCTTCTCCAGCGAAGAAGCCGACGCCAGCGTCTCGCCCTTCAGGTCGTCGATGACCTGCGCGTAGATGTGCTTCGACGAGCGGAACACCGACAGACGCGGGCGGCCGCTGGCGGTGCGGCGCAACGACAGCCTGACGCGTTGCTTGCGCCGGGCATTCGTAATCTTGAGTCTCGACATGGCCGGCTCCGTTACTTCTTCTTGCCTTCCTTGCGGAAGATAAATTCATCGGAATACTTCACGCCCTTGCCCTTGTAGGGCTCCGGCGGACGGTAGCTGCGGATCTCGGCGGCGACCTGGCCGACGCGCTGGATATCGTTGCCGGTGATGACGATCTCGGTCGGCTTCGGAACCGTGATCGCGATGCCTTCCGGGATCGCATAGACGACATCATGGCTGTAGCCCAGCGCGAGCTGCAGCTTTTTGCCCTGCAGCGTGGCGCGATAACCGACGCCGGTGATCTCGAGCTTCTTCTCGAAGCCCTTGGTGACGCCGGCGAGCAAATTCGCAACCTGGGCACGCGCGGTACCGTAGAGCGCGCGCGCGCGGTTGGTTTCGACCCGCGGCGCAACCTTGACCGCACCGTTTTCGAACTTCACCTCGACGTCGTCATGCACGACGAACTGAAGCTGGCCCTTCGGGCCCTTCATTTTTACGGTCTGTCCCTCGACGGTCGCGGTGACGCCCGATGGAACCGTCACAGGCCGCTTGCCGATACGTGACATACTGATCCCTTCCTCAGAACACCGTGAAGAGAATTTCGCCGCCCACATTCGCTTCGCGCGCTTCGTGGTCGGCCATAATTCCCTTCGGCGTCGACAACACCGAAATTCCGAGACCGTTGTTCACGCGCGGCAGGTTCTTCACCGAGGCATAAACGCGCCGCCCCGGCTTCGATACCCGCTCGATCTCGCGAATCACCGGCTCGCCGTCGAAATACTTCAACTCGATCTCAAGCTCGCTGCGGCCAGAGGAATGCTCGACGCTGGCATAGCCGCGGATGTAACCCTCGGCCTTGAGCACCTCGAGCACGTTGGCGCGCATCTTCGAGCCCGGGGTCGAGACCTTGGGCTTGGCGCGCATCTGCGCATTGCGGATGCGGGTGATGAGATCGCTGATCGGATCGTGCGTTGACATGTCCGACCCCCTTACCAGCTCGACTTCACGAGCCCGGGAACCAGGCCCTTGGAGCCGAGTTCACGCAGCGCGATGCGGCTGAGCTTGTTCTTGCGATAGACCGAGCGCGGGCGTCCGGTCATTTCGCAGCGATTGCGAATGCGGGTCGCCGACGAATTGCGCGGAAGCTCGGCGAGCTTCAGCGTCGCCGCAAACCGCTCTTCCATCGGCTTCTTCTTGTCGGCGATGATGGCCTTCAGCTTCGCGCGCTTGGGCGCGGCGTTCTTGGTCATCCGCTTGCGCCGGTTGTTCTTCTCGATCGAACTCTTCTTTGCCATGCTTGGCTCCTGGGTTTCCGCGTTTGAGAGGCTGGTCAGCGTCTCACTGCCGGAACGGGAAATTGAATGCGGTCAACAAGGCTCGCGCTTCGTCGTCGGTCCGCGCCGTGGTGCATACCGTGACGTCCATGCCCCACGTTTCCCCCATCTTGTCGAAGTCGATTTCGGGGAAAATGATGTGTTCCTTGATGCCGAGCGAATAGTTGCCGCGGCCGTCGAAGCTCTTCGGGTTGAGGCCGCGGAAATCTCGCACCCGCGGCAACGCCACGTTGATCAGGCGGTCGATGAACTCATACATCTTGGCCTTGCGCAGCGTGACCTTGGCGCCGATCGGCTGGTTTTCACGCAGCTTGAAGGTCGCGATGGCGACGCGCGAATAGGTGACGATCGGCTTCTGGCCCGCGATCAGCGCGAGATCGGCCGCAGCCGTCTCCGCCTTCTTGCGGTCGTTTACCGCCTCGCCGATGCCCATGTTGAGCACGACCTTGTCCAGGCGCGGCACCTGCATGACATTGGCATAGCCGAACTGCTCCGTCAGCTTGCTGCGGATTTCCTTGTCGAACTGTTCGCGTAAACGCGGGACGTATGCGGTCTCAGCCATCGATCTCTGCTCCCGAGCGTTTGGCAACGCGCACCTTCTTGCCATCCGCATGAATCTTGAAACCCACGCGGGTCGGCTTGCCGTCCTTGCCGACGATCGCGATGTTAGACAGGTGAATCGGCGACTCCTTCGAGATGATGCCGCCCTCCTGCGCCTGGGTCTGCTTCTGGTGACGCTTCACGAGATTGACGCCGCGGACCAGCGCCTTGCTCTCGGTGGGACGCACCTCGAACACCTCGCCGGTGCGGCCCTTGTCGCGGCCGTTCAGCACGATGACCTTGTCGCCCTTCCGGATCTTGGCAGCCATTACAGCACCTCCGGCGCGAGCGAGATGATCTTCATGTGGTTCTTGGCGCGCAGCTCGCGCGGCACCGGCCCGAAGATGCGGGTGCCGACCGGCTCCGACTGGTTGTTGATCAGCACGGCGGCGTTGCGGTCGAAGCGGATGACGGAGCCATCGGCGCGGCGGATGTCCTTGCGGACCCGCACCACGACAGCCTTCATCACGTCGCCCTTCTTCACCTTGCCGCGCGGTATAGCTTCCTTGATCGACACGACAATGACGTCGCCCACGGTGGCATAGCGGCGCTTGGAACCTCCAAGCACCTTGATGCACATGACACGGCGTGCGCCTGAATTATCGGCCACGTCGAGGTTGGTCTGCATCTGAATCATTGATGCACCTCGTCCTCTTTCTGATGCGCAAAGTTGCGCTTAAAATTTCCCAAGGTTTCGTTCGGCGAAGCCGAACTGACTTCAGGCAGTTTTCTTCTGTTCGCCCCGGACCACGGTCCAGCGCTTCAACTTCGAGATCGGCTTGCTTTCCTCGATCCACACCTGGTCGCCCGGCTTGAACTCGTTGTTCTCGTCGTGCGCGTGGTAGTTTTTCGAGCGGCGAATCGTCTTCTTGTAGATCGGATGGGTGAAGCGGCGGTCGACGCGCACCACAACCGTCTTGGCTTGCTTGTCGCTGACGACCACACCCTGAAGCGTACGTTTCGGCATGTCGGCCCCTTATTTCTTCGCGTCGCGCTTCTGCGCGGCGATGGTCTTGATGCGGGCGATGTCGCGGCGGGCTTCACGCAGCCGCGACGTGTTCTCCAGCTGCCCGGTGGCGCGCTGGAAACGCAGATTGAAGCGCTCCTTCTTCAGATTGAGGACGGCGTCATCCATCTGATCGGGGCTCATTGCGCGGATATCGGCGGTTTTCATCTCGGCCATGACCACTTCCCTACTCCGCAATGCGCGCGACGAAGCGCGTCTTGATCGGCAACTTGGCGGCGGCGAGCGACAGCGCTTCTTTGGCGGTCTGCACGGTGACGCCGTCGATTTCGAAAATCACGCGGCCGGGTTTCACCCGCGCCACCCACAATTCCGGAGTGCCCTTGCCCGAGCCCATGCGCACTTCGGCGGGCTTCTTCGACACCGGCACGTCCGGGAAGATGCGAATCCAGACCCGGCCGGCGCGCTTCATGTGACGGGTCAGCGCGCGGCGCGCGGCTTCGATCTGGCGTGCGGTGATGCGCTCGGGCGCCATCGCTTTCAGGCCGAACTGACCGAACGACAACGTCGCGCCCGAAGTCGCAAGGCCGTGGATCCGGCCCTTGTGCGCCTTCCGGAACTTCGTCTTCTTTGGTTGCATCATGGCTTACGCCCTCAAACCTTCTCAAAATCGCTTTAAGCAGCGTCGCGACGGGGCCGCGAAGTGTCGCCCTCGGCCATCTTCTTGTCCTGGGCCATCGGGTCGTGCTCAAGGATTTCACCCTTGAAGATCCAGACCTTGACGCCGCAGGTGCCGAACGTGGTGAACGCAGTCGCCACGCCGTAATCGATATCGGCGCGCAGCGTGTGCAGCGGCACGCGCCCTTCGCGATACCATTCCATGCGCGCGATTTCGGCGCCGCCGAGACGGCCCGAGCAGTTGATACGAATGCCCTCGGCGCCAAGACGCATCGCCGACTGCACCGCGCGCTTCATGGCGCGGCGGAACGCGACGCGGCGCTCGAGCTGCTGCGCGATCGATTCGGCGACCAGCGTGGCGTCGAGCTCCGGCTTGCGGATTTCGACGATGTTGATGACGACGTCGGACGCGGTGATATCGGCAACGCGCTTGCGCAGCTTGTCGATGTCGGCGCCCTTCTTGCCGATCACGACGCCGGGACGCGCCGAGTGGATCGTCACGCGGCACTTCTTGTGCGGACGCTCGATCACAATCCGGGCGACGGCTGCCTGCTTCAATTCCTTGTGCAGCATTTCGCGGATTTTGACGTCCTCGTGCAGCAGCTTGCCGTATTCGTTCTTGCCGGCGTACCAACGGGAATCCCACGTCCGGTTGATGCCGAGACGCAGACCGATTGGATTGATCTTCTGACCCATCGTTCTCTCCTGCGCCCTGGTTAAGCGCTCGCCTCGACCTGACGAACAACGATCGTCAGCTGCGAGAATGGTTTAAAGACACGGCCCGAGCGGCCACGGCCGCGCGGTGCGAAACGCTTCATCACGATGCCCTTGCCGACATGCGCCTCGGAGACGATAAGATCGTCGACTTCGAGATCGTGGTTGTTCTCGGCGTTGGCGATCGCCGATTCCAGACACTTCTTGACGTCGACGGCGATCCGCTTGCGCGAGAACTGCAGATCGGCAAGCGCGGCCGAAGCCTTCCTGCCGCGGATCAGTTGCGCGACAAGATTAAGCTTCTGCGGGCTCACCCGCAGCATCCGGGCGATAGCCTTGGCCTCGTTGTCCGGGAGGGTCCGTTCGCGCTTTGGTTTGCTCATCGCTTAAGTCCTCACGCCTTCTTGGCTTTCTTGTCGCCAGAATGGCCGTGGAAGGTCCGGGTCGGCGAAAACTCGCCGAACTTGTGACCCACCATTTCCTCGTTGACCGATACCGGCACATGCTTCTGGCCGTTGTAGACGCCGAACACCAGGCCGACGAACTGCGGCAGGATGGTCGAGCGGCGGCTCCAGATCTTGATCACGTCATGACGGCCGGACGCGCGCGCGGCATCTGCCTTCTTGAGCAGAGAGCCTTCGACGAACGGGCCTTTCCAGACTGAACGAACCATGTCCGGCGTTCCTTACTTCTTCCGCTTGTGGCGGCTGATGAGAATGAATCGATTGGTCGATTTGTTCGAGCGGGTCTTCTTGCCCTTGGTCGGCTTGCCCCACGGCGTCACCGGATGACGGCCGCCCGAGGTGCGGCCTTCGCCGCCGCCGTGCGGATGGTCTACCGGGTTCATGGAGACGCCGCGGTTATGAGGCTTGCGGCCGAGCCAACGATTACGACCGGCCTTGCCGATCGAGATATTCATGTGATCCGGATTCGACACCGCGCCGATGGTCCCGGTGCAGCGGCCGTGAACCAGGCGCTGCTCGCCAGAGTTCAGGCGGACGATCACGTAGTCCTGGTCGCGGCCGACGAGCTGCGCATAGGTGCCGGCGGAACGCGCGAGCTGGCCACCCTTGCCGATCTTCAATTCCACATTGTGAATAATGGTACCGATCGGCATGTTGCCGAGCGGCATGACGTTGCCCGGCTTCACGTCGACATAGTTGCCGGCGATCACGCTGTCGCCAACGGCGAGACGCTGCGGTGCCAGGATATAAGCCTGTGTGCCGTCGGTGTATTTCACGAGCGCGATAAAGGCGGTGCGGTTCGGATCGTATTCCAGGCGCTCGACGGTCGCCGGCATGTCGACCTTGGTGCGCTTGAAGTCGACGATGCGATAGGTCTGCTTGTGGCCGCCGCCGCGAAAGCGCACGACCATGCGGCCGGTGTTGTTGCGACCGCCGCTGGAATGCTTGCCTTCGGTCAACGCCTTGACCGGCTTGCCCTTGTAGAGCGCCGAACGATCGACCATCACCAACTGGCGTTGGCCTGGCGTCGTCGGGTTGAATTTTTTCAATGCCATCGTCGTATCGCCTTATAGCCCGGTGGTGACGTCGATGCGGTGGCCCTCTTCGAGGGTCACGATCGCACGCTTCACATCCGACTGGGAACCGAACTGGCCGCGGAAGACCTTGGTCTTGCCCTTACGCACCAGCGTGTTCACGCTCTTCACCTTGACGTCGAACAGCTTTTCGACGGCTTCCTTGATTTGCGGCTTGGTTGCCTTGCTCGCGACCCTGAACACAACCTTGTTGTGCTCGGACGCGACGGTCGCCTTTTCGGTCACGACCGGAGAAACGATGATGTCGTAATGGCGCGGATCGATGTTCTTCATTTGAAGCGCGCCTCCAACGCATCGAGCGCCGCCTTGGTCAGAACCAGTTTCTGACGACGCAGAATGTCATAGACGTTGATACCCTGGACCGGCAGCACGTCGATGTTCGGGATATTGCGGGCCGCGGTGGCGAAGCCGTTGTGGAGCTCGGCGCCATCGATGATCAGCGCGTTGGTCAGGCCGAGACCCGAAAAGTGCGCGATCAGCGCCTTGGTCTTGGCGGCCTCGAGCGTCGCCGATTCGATCACGATCAGGCCGCCGTCCCTGGCCTTGGCCGAGAGCGCATGGCGAAGCGCCAGCGCGCGAACCTTCTTCGGCAGGGCAAATGCGTGCGAGCGCACGACGGGGCCGAACGCACGGCCGCCGCCGCGGAACTGCGGCACCCGGGCCGAACCGTGACGCGCACCGCCGGTGCCCTTCTGCTTGTACATCTTCTTGCCGGTGCGCCAGACATCCGCGCGGCCCTGGGTCTTGTGGGTCCCGGCCTGACGTTTGGCGAGCTGCCAGTTGACGCAGCGCTGGATGATGTCCTTGCGCGGCTCGAGACCAAAAATGGCATCCGAAAGCTGAACCGAGCCAGCCGCCTTGCCTTCAAGCGTTGTGACTTTCAATTCCATCTCACACGCCCTCCTGCTCGGCGGGCGCTTCGACTGGAGCGGCCTGCTCGCTGCCGCCGTCGGCCAGGCGGAACTTGCCCGGCTTCGGCGCGTCTTTCGGCAACGCCTTCTTGACGGCATCGCGCACCGCGATCCATCCGCCCTTGGAGCCGGGGACGGCGCCTTCAACCAGGATCAGGCCGCGCGCGACGTCGGTCTGCACCACGCGCAGATTGAGCGTGGTGATGCGATCGACGCCCATGTGACCGGGCATCTTCTTGTTCTTGAACGTCTTGCCGGGATCCTGCCTGCCGCCGGTCGAACCGATCGACCGATGCGACACCGAGACACCGTGGGTGGCGCGCAAGCCGCCGAAATTCCAGCGCTTGATGCCGCCCGCAAAGCCCTTGCCCACCGATGTGCCGGTGACATCGACGAACTGGCCGACCACGAAATGGTCGGCCTGAATTTCAGCGCCGACCGGGATCAGCGCGTCTTCCGACACGCGGAATTCGGTGACCTTGCGCTTGGGCTCGACCTTGGAGACCGCGAACTGGCCGCGCTCCGCCTTCGGCAGATAGACGGTCTTGCGCGTGCCCGAACCGAGCTGCAGCGCGACGTAACCGTTCTTCTCGGTCGTGCGGTGACCCAACACCTGGCAATTGCCCAGCTTCAGCACGGTCACAGGGATATGTTCGCCGGTCTCTGTAAAGACCCGCGTCATCCCGACCTTTTGTGCGATCACTCCGGAGCGCATCGGCGTGCTTCCTGTTCTTTCTGTCCGCTAACTTCGGACGGGAGCTAAAAACTCAGAGCTTGATTTCGACGTCGACGCCGGCTGCCAGATCGAGCTTCATCAAAGCATCGACGGTCTGCGGTGTCGGATCGACAATATCGAGAAGGCGCTTGTGCGTGCGCATCTCAAATTGCTCGCGGCTCTTCTTGTCGACATGCGGCGAACGGTTGACGGTGAACTTCTCGATGCGCGTCGGCAGCGGAATGGGTCCGCGAACCTGAGCGCCGGTCCGTTTCGCCGTGTTCACGATCTCACGCGTCGACGAATCGAGAATTCGATGGTCGAACGCCTTGAGACGTATGCGAATATTCTGGCCGTTCATTGCCGTTGTCTCTTTCTTCGTCATCGTCCGCGCAGGCGGACGATCCAGTAATCTTCAAGGCTCGTGTGTAACCCGCGACCTCGCGGATTACCGGGTGCCCCGCTTTCGCGGGGCACGACAGTCATTACTCGATGATGCTTGCGACGACGCCGGCACCGACGGTGCGGCCGCCTTCGCGGATCGCGAAACGCAGCTTTTCTTCCATCGCGATCGGCACGATCAGGTGCACTTCCATCGCGATGTTGTCGCCCGGCATCACCATCTCGGTGCCCTCGGGCAGATGCACGACGCCGGTCACGTCCGTGGTGCGGAAGTAGAACTGCGGCCGGTAGTTGGTGAAGAACGGGGTATGACGGCCGCCCTCCTCCTTGGTCAGAATGTAGGCCTCGGCCTTGAACTTGGTGTGCGGCTTCACCGAACCCGGCTTGCACAGCACCTGACCGCGCTCGACTTCCTCGCGCTTGGTACCGCGCAGCAGCGCGCCGATGTTGTCGCCGGCCTGGCCCTGGTCGAGCAGCTTGCGGAACATCTCAACGCCGGTGACGATGGTCTTCTGCGTATCGCGCAAGCCGACGATCTCGATTTCCTCGCCGACCTTGATCACGCCGCGCTCGACGCGCCCGGTCACCACGGTGCCGCGGCCCGAGATCGAGAACACGTCTTCCACCGGCATCAGGAACGGCTGGTCGATCGGACGCTCCGGCTGCGGAATGTAGTCGTCGACCGCCTTCATCAGCTCCAGGATCGCGTCGTGGCCGAGCTTGGGGTCCTTGCCCTCAAGCGCCGCCAGCGCCGAGCCCTTGATGATCGGGATCTTGTCGCCCGGAAAATCGTACTTCGACAGCAATTCGCGGACTTCCAGCTCCACCAGTTCGAGCAGTTCCGGATCGTCCACCATGTCGCACTTGTTCAGAAACACCACCATCGCGGGAACGCCGACCTGCTTCGCCAGCAGGATGTGTTCGCGGGTCTGCGGCATCGGGCCGTCGGCCGCCGACACCACCAGGATCGCGCCGTCCATCTGCGCCGCGCCGGTGATCATGTTCTTCACATAGTCGGCGTGGCCCGGGCAATCGACATGGGCATAGTGCCGGTTCTTGGTCTCGTATTCGACATGCGCCGTCGAGATCGTAATGCCGCGGGCCTTCTCTTCCGGTGCCTTGTCGATCTGGTCGTACGCCGTGTAGGTCGCACCGCCGGTTTCCGCCAGCACCTTGGTGATCGCCGCTGTCAGCGACGTCTTGCCGTGGTCGACGTGACCGATCGTCCCGATGTTGCAATGCGGCTTAGTACGTTCAAACTTTGCTTTGGCCATGACTCTCTCCGTTCAGTCGTTAACTGCCGCTAACGACAATCAGGCAAACTTCTTCTGGACTTCCGCCGACACGTTCGCCGGCGCTTCCGCGTAGTGATCGAACTGCATCGTAAAGGTCGCGCGGCCCTGGCTCATCGAGCGCAGGTTATTCACGTAACCGAACATATTCATCAGCGGCACCATCGCATTGATGACGTTGGCATTGCCGCGCATGTCCTGACCCTGGATCTGCCCGCGCCGCGAATTCAGATCGCCGATCACGGAGCCGGTGTAATCTTCCGGGGTCACTACTTCGACCTTCATGATCGGCTCGAGCAGGACCGACTTGCCCTTTTGCAAGGCTTCGCGGAACGCCGCCCGCGATGCAATTTCGAACGCCAGCGCCGACGAGTCGACGTCGTGATAGGCGCCGTCCACGAGCTGAACCTTGACGTCGACCACCGGGAAGCCGGCGACCACACCGGAGCCCAACACGCTGTTGAGACCCTTTTCGACGCCGGGGATGTATTCCTTCGGCACCGAACCGCCGACCACCTTGGACTCGAACTCGAATCCCTTGCCGGGCTCGTTGGGCTCGACGATGAATTTGACCCGCGCGAACTGGCCGGTACCGCCGGTCTGCTTCTTGTGGGTGTAATCGACTTCGGCGCGCTTGGTGACGCGTTCACGGAACGCTACCTGCGGCGCGCCGATGTTGGCATCGACCTTGTAGGTGCGGCGCAGGATATCGACCTTGATGTCGAGATGGAGTTCGCCCATGCCCTTGAGAATGGTCTGTCCGGACTCCAGATCGGTCGAGACCCGGAACGACGGATCTTCCGCGGCAAGCTTCGCCAGCGCGACGCCGAGCTTCTCCTGATCGGCCTTCGACTTCGGCTCGATCGCGATTTCGATCACCGGCTCCGGGAATTCCATCTTTTCCAGAATGACCGGCTTGTTCGCGTCGCACAGCGTGTCGCCGGTGCGGGCTTCCTTCAGGCCTGCCAGCGCGACGATGTCGCCGGCAAAAGCTTCCTTGATGTCTTCGCGGTTGTTGGCATGCATCAGCAGCATGCGGCCGATGCGCTCCTTGCGGTCGCGCGTCGAATTGATGACGCCGGTGCCCGACAACAGCGTGCCGGAATAGATGCGGCAAAAGGTGATGGTGCCGACGAACGGGTCGTCCATGATCTTGAACGCAAGCAGCGCCAGCGGCTCCTTGTCATTCGGAAGCCGGATGACCTCGTTGCCGTCTTCATCGACGCCCTTGATGGCGGGTACGTCCACCGGAGAAGGCAGATAGTCGACGACAGCGTCGAGCAGCGGCTGCACGCCCTTGTTCTTGAATGCCGAGCCGCACAATACGGGGAAAAACGCGCCGGTCAGCACGGCCTTGCGGATCATGCGCTTCAGCGTCGGTTCATCAGGCTCGTTACCGTCGAGGTAAGCGGCGAGAACCTCGTCGTCGAGTTCGACCGCGGACTCCAGCAGCTTCTCGCGATATTCCTTGGCCTTCTCGACCATGTCCTCGGGAATATCGATATCCCTGAAATTGGCGCCCAGCGCCTCGTCTTCCCAGATCACGCCCTTCATGCGGACGAGATCGACCAGACCCTTGAAGTTGTTCTCGGAACCGATCGGCAGCTGGATCGCGATCGGCTTGGCGCCGAGACGATCAATGATGTCCTGCAGACATTTGTAAAAATCGGCGCCGGTCTTATCCATCTTGTTGGCGAAAACGATGCGCGGAACCCGGTACTTGTCGCCCTGACGCCAGACGGTTTCCGTCTGCGGCTCAACGCCCTGGTTGGAATCGAGCACGCACACCGCGCCGTCGAGCACGCGCAGCGAACGCTCGACTTCGATCGTGAAGTCGACGTGGCCGGGGGTGTCGATGATGTTGAGACGCTTGCCGTTCCAGAACGCGGTCGTCGCGGCGGAGGTGATGGTAATGCCGCGCTCCTGCTCCTGCTCCATCCAGTCCATCGTCGCCGCACCTTCGTGCACTTCGCCGATTTTGTGGCTCTTGCCGGTATAATAAAGGATGCGCTCGGTGGTCGTGGTCTTACCGGCATCGATATGCGCCATGATACCGAAGTTGCGGTAGTCCTCTATGGCATGAACGCGGGGCATGGGTTGTTCCTTAAATTCCGTTCGTTTCGCCGTTACCAGCGATAGTGCGAGAAGGCGCGGTTGGCTTCCGCCATCCGATGCACGTCTTCACGCTTCTTAACGGCGTTTCCCCTGCCATTCGATGCGTCGAGCAACTCGGCCGAGAGCCGCTCCGTCATCGTCTTTTCATTGCGTTCGCGCGCCGCCGTAATCAGCCAGCGGATTCCGAGTGCCTGCCGGCGCACGGTGCGGACTTCGACCGGCACCTGATAGGTGGCGCCACCGACGCGGCGCGAACGTACTTCGATCGTCGGCATCACGTTCTCGAGCGCCTGCTCGAAAATCGGCAGCGGGCTCTGCTTGGTCTTGGTCTCGATCATGCCGAGCGCACCGTAAACGATGCCTTCGGCGACCGACTTCTTCCCGGCGTACATCACCGAGTTCATGAATTTCGTAATGATGATGTTTCCGAATTTCGGATCCGGAAGCACTTCACGCTTTTCAGCAGAATGGCGGCGAGACATCGATCAGGTTCCCGATTATTTCGGACGCTTCGCGCCGTACTTCGAACGGCGCTGCTTACGGTTCTTGACGCCCTGGGTATCGAGGACGCCGCGGAGAATGTGGTAACGCACGCCGGGCAAATCCTTGACGCGACCGCCGCGGATCATGACCACGGAGTGCTCCTGAAGGTTATGGCCTTCACCCGGAATGTAGCCGATGACTTCGAAGCCATTGGTCAGGCGCACCTTGGCGACCTTGCGGAGCGCCGAGTTCGGCTTCTTCGGGGTCGTGGTGTAGACGCGCGTGCAAACGCCGCGCTTCTGCGGCGACTGCTGCAGCGCCGGCACCTTCTTGCGCGACTTCTGTACGACGCGCGGACTTGCGATCAGCTGGTTGATCGTCGGCATGTCAGCCTTCACCCTTTAGTTCACGCGAAACCGTGATCGGCTCCGCAAATTCTTATCGGGACTATCGGTCCCATCCGGTCGCATCGCGCGAATTGAACTCGCGCAAAGCGAAATCGCGCCAACTGCTCATTGCTGAGCGGAAAGCGCTTCGACGCCACAGAGGACCGCAGTCGTAACTGATCAGCTTGCGCCGTTCAGTCGGGAACCGAGGTCATGCATCCGAAATCAATCTCAAGAGGACTTGCTCGAGAGAACCAAGATCGTCCTGGCATTGCCTAGCTATATTCGACAGCGTTTGAGCGGCATTCGTCGAGGTTGGTGCCCGTCTCGTTCCCAGGAAATTGCCCAAGGGATTGAAAGGGTGATCCGTTCCGACTCTGGCGTCGCTCACCGCCTGTCGTTAAGTGCGCGGGTTTTATCGGCGGCGGATAGCCAAGTCAAGGCGAAACGACAACGGAAGAAGCGCCTCTGGCGCCTGCAGAATCGATGCGCTCACGAATTCCAGGGCATGCCGAAATCATGGCTTTTGCGGGCCAAAAGCAACAATCCCGGCACGCTGAAGAAATGTCCTCTTCCGCTTGCCTGTACAAGCGGCACAAAGAACTGCGCCTCATTCCATCGGACAGGGACGCGCGACCAGCCAACAGCCGAATCGGCCGCCCAGATCTAATATTATCCGGGTAATATATGGATCGAGTGCCTATTGAGGCGATGCCATGCTCAGTTTCTTGGGCGGCGGCGCCCAAGGTCGGCTACGGAGCCACTCACGCAAACTCCGCAAACGCTGATAACCGAGCTGCCGACCGGCTTCCATTCGGTAGCCGAGCGATTTTCCCGAACCGATGTCGACCAGCAAGTCGACCATCGTTCGGCGCCCCGCCCATAGCTGGGCCATAAAACTTCCTTCCGCAGCACAGGAATTGATCGCCGAGGTCTCCGGTCCCGCGAAAAGCTCGTCGGTAATCTTATCGATCAGCAGCACCCCGGGCGAATACTTGCCGTATTTCGCACTGAAGGCAGTTTTCCAGGTGTAGGCCGTCGTCCCGCAATACATCAGCACCTGCGCGGCAATGGCCTCGCCATCCAGCCGCAGCAGGGCCACCGAAGCGTTCTGCCGGGCAGCCAGACTTTGGAACAATCGCCTGACGAATGCGGCGTCCTGGGAATCCGACAGCAACGCGGTGCCTCGGGCGCCTTTCCAGCTCGCTTTTTCCAGCGCGAGAAAGGTTTCAAATGCCTGCTGGGCGCCGGCAAGCGCTCTGTCGTTCACAACGTCGACCGTGCCGAGCGCCGACAATCTGTTCCAGTCTTGCCGCAGCTTTTTGCGGGTTGAGCCGGAGCGTTTCACGCCAAACTCCCGGGTCACATAAGGTCGCGCACTTTCGCAAAGCATCAACGGCTGGATGCCGCATCCGGCCAGAGCCTTCAACATGGCGGGATAGCTTGGACATTCTGCGTCGAGCGATTTCAGGCTCACGACATTTGGCAGCAACGGATTTTTTTAATCGCCGCGAAGAACGCCGGGATCACTTCGTTGGTGAAGGCCGGATCGACCACGGGGCTGGAAAGAAAGGCGTAGTTGTAAGGCAGCGCTTCCAGCACCACCGGCCAGAGCGGCGCAACCTTGCGCAATTGCAATGCCCAGACACCGACAAGCTTCCGCTGGCCTGCGTCCTCTTCCCAGGCAAGCAACATCCGAATCTCGGCGAAGTTCGTCTCGCAGGCCGCCATCAGCGCGGCGGGGTTCATGAACACATTCGACGACGCACGCTGGATCAGATCGTCCCATTGCGGGCCGATGTCCAGGTTGGGTGAATCAATCGTTACCGAAATCATCGAACCAATGCTTTGAGCGACCGCGTCGGAGCGGCGATCTTGTCGCCCGACATTGCTTTTCAGTTAAGTGGACAACGGGCAATGGTCTGATTCCGGACGTTTTCTTTCAAGGTTTCTTTGCCTTTTCCGGCGCAATGATAGTGCCTCCGGATCAGAGGTAAATGCATGCGGTACACGGATGTTGCAATCGTCGGCGGCGGCCTTGCCGGTTCGACCGCCGCGGCGATGCTGGGACACGCGGGCGTCTCGGCGCTCTTGATCGACCCTCATGCCGTCTATCCGCTCGAGCTACGCTGCGAAAAACTGGGCGGAGAGCAGCTCGATCTGTTGCACAAGACCGGCCTCGCCGACGCCACCCTGCGTGCGACCACGCTCGACGGCGAAGTGTGGGAAGCGCGTTTTGGATATGTCGTCGCCAAAAAACCCAGCGACCAGCATGGAGTATTGTACGATACTCTGGTCAACACCGTGCGCGCGCAGATTCCGTCAAATGTCGAGACGATCTGTGCCAAGGCTGCCGCCATTTCCAGCAGCCCTGAGCGGCAGAGGGTCGTGCTGTCGAATGGCGAGGAAATCTCGGCGCGACTGGTTGTACTGGCGAACGGCCTGAACATCGGCCTTCGTCATACACTCGGCATCCAGCGTCGCGTCATCAGCGAATGCCATTCGATCACGCTGGGCTTCGATGTCGCGCCGGTCGGCCGTGCTGCCTTTGGCTTCCCGGCATTGACCTATTGGCCGAAGCGCTCGAGCTCTCGAATGGCCTACCTCTCGATTTTTCCGATCGGCGGAGCGATGCGCGCCAACTTGATGGTTTATAGGGAGATGACCGACCCGTGGTTGTCGCGGTTTCGCCAGGCTCCCGAAGAAACCATGCGTGCCATGATGCCCGGCCTGCAGCGCATGATGGGCGAATTCAAAGTCGGCGGCCCTATCAAGATTCGACCGGCCGATTTATATGTCGCCGAAGGCCATCTTCAGCCGGGTATCGTCCTGGTCGGCGATGCGTTCTCGACCTCCTGCCCCGCTGCAGGAACCGGCACCACCAAGGTGTTCACCGATGTCGAGCGCCTGTGCAACGTTCACATTCCTAACTGGCTGGCGACCGACGGCATGGACGCGCAAAAGATTGCGGAGTTCTACGACGATCCAGCAAAGACGGCGTGCGAGGCGCGATGTCTCGCGAAGGCCTACCACCTTCGCTCGCTGTCGATCGACAACGGCTTGTCATGGCGCGCTCAGCGCTGGGCACGTTTTATCGTGCGATTGTCTCAAGGCGCGTGGCTATCGATCCGCAAGCGGCTTTCCGCCAGATCAATTCCACGCAAACTGGCCGCGGAACGACCCGCACATCCGGGACACGGTAGGCTCGCGTAAGCTAAATGATACCGCACGGAAACTGGAGCGGACGGAGGGAATCGAACCCCCACCTTCGGTCTGGAAACCGTCGCTCGGCCATCGAGCTGCATCCGCGGGAAAAAACTATCATCGCATCCCCGGCGAACCGATAGTTTTCCTTCCGCGGCGCTGAAATCGCTGGATTTGGCGTTAATCGTTTCTAATTGCGGTCGAAAATTCGCCGGTGCGATGACGCGGCATTCCCCGTCTCAATCCTCGTCATCATCATCGTCATCGCCGTCATCGTCAGCCTGATCGGCCGCATCGTGCGGCTTGTGGCCCTGATCGTCCCAGAGCTTGCGATAAACGCCGTTGGCGGCGAGCAGCTCGGCGTGCGAACCGCGCTCGATCGCCTTGCCGCCCGATATCACGATGATCTCATCCATATCGACCACCGAGGTCAGGCGGTGGGTCGAGAAGATCATGGTACGGCCCTTCGCGACCTTCAGAAGCGTGCGGTTGATCGCAGCTTCGGTGGTCTGGTCCAGCGCCGAGGTCGCCTCATCGAGCAGCAGGATCGACGGATTGCGGACGATCGCGCGGGCAATCGCGATGCGCTGGCGCTGTCCGCCCGACAGCGTATCGCCGCGCTCGCCGACCGAGGTGTCGTATTTTTGCGGAAGGCTCATGATGTAGCGATGAATTTCGGCCTTGCGCGCGGCCTGCTCGACCTCTTCGTCGGTTGCGCCTTCCTTGCCGAGCCGGATGTTTTCCCGGATCGACATGTTGAACAGCATGTTTTCCTGGAACACCACCGCCATGCTCCTGCGCAGCGATTCGCGGGTCACCCTGCGGATATCGACGCCGTCGATGGTCACGCGCCCTTCATCCGGCACATAGAGCCGAAGGATCAGATTCAGCAGCGTGCTCTTGCCGGAGCCGCTCGGGCCGACGATGGCTATGGTCTTGCCGACATTGAGCTTGAGACTGAGGTTGTCGAGCACCGGCGTTTGGCTGCCTTCGTACTGGAATGTCACGTGGTCGAAGGTGATGTCGTTGGTGATGCGCGGCAGGTCGGGTGCACCCGGACGATCGGCGCCGCGGGTCGGTTCGTCGAGCAGTTCCTGAATGTGGCGTACCGCCGCCGCCGACTGGATCGACACCGGGATGAAATGCATGATGTGGGCGATGTTGTAGGACACTTCCCAGAACGCGCTTTCGAACGTCACGAAGGTCCCGATGGTGATCTGGCCCTTGGTGGCGAGATAGGCGCCGATCGCAAGCACCACGAGGTGCAGCAACAACACCGAGATCCCGACCGTACGCTCGACCATGGTCGACAGGAACGCCGCGGACGCGATTTTTCGGCGCGCCTCGTCGTTGCGCATCGTGAACCAGCCCATCGTCCGGCGTTGCAGGCTGAATGCCTTGATGACCGCCTGCGCCGCGACGTTTTCCTGCACCATGCCGAGCAGCGCGGATTCATTGAGCTTCTGTTCATAATTCGCCTGCACCGCTTTCGGCGTCAAAATCCGCGGCCCGATCAGCGTGATCGGGAAAACCAGCAGCGCCACCGCGGCGAGCTGCCAGTTCAGGAACAACATCAGGACGATGCCGGCGATCAATTCCAGGAACGGCAACGCCGCGCTGTTCGCAAAACCCTTGATCGAACCTTCGAAGGCCGACAGGTCGATGGAAAAGCGCGAGAGGATCTCGCCGCGCTTGGTGCGCGCAAAATAAGCCGACGGCAGATTCTGGACATGTTCGAACAGACGCGACCGCACATCCGAAATCAGCGATGCCGTCAGCTTGGCGTCCCATCGTTCGTACCAGACCGCGACGATCGAGGTGAAGATTCCCGCTACCGCCAGCACCGAGAGAATCTTGACCAGCGCTTCGAAGTCTTCTTCGCCGAGGGCATCGTCGATCAGGAATTTCAGGCTCAGCGGCATGAAGACATTGAACAGCGTCTCGATCACGACGCCGAGCCCGACGAATGTCAGTATCTTCCTGTAGTTCTTCAGGAATGGCTTGATGAACGCATAGGTCGTCGCAAGCGCGCCGGCGGCTTCCTTCGCAGTAAAGACGACGAGATCCTCATCCTCCTCGTCGTCGTCAATATCAAGCTCGTCATCATCTTCGTCATCGTCATCGGGCGGAGACGCTGCTTTCGCCTTGTCGCGGACGACGCGACCCGCGGCGTCAGTTACCGTTGCAAGCTTCTCGTCGGGCTCCGACGCAACAGAATCGTCCGCGGAAGCGGGTATCTGATTATCCGACGACGGAGGCTTGGGCGCCATAAAACCAACCGATGCTGCACGGCCGGCATGACCGCAAAATCGAGGGAGGTGGCCGAGCGCGCCACCGCGTCGATCCTATGCGAATGGCGCGCATTCAGCAAAATAAAGCGCTTAATTGTCAGCGGCGACCTTGTCAAAGAACGAGTAACGCAGGCTGTCGGAGTCCGCATACCACTGACCGGGTCCCTTGTTGGCGGCCAAGGTTGCAGCCCAGAGCGCGTCGGTGCAGTCGCGGCGGTGCATCGACAGGTCGAACCCGTTGCTGAAAAACAGCTCCGACCATTCCCACCAGGTGCCGAGCTTCCTCACTCCGCGCAGCAGATCGTAGCGATCGATCAGCGCCGGCGCCATATCCGACGTCACCGATCCGAATATGAGGCCGGTCTTCATCACGCGGTTCAATTCGCGAACCGCGCGCGGCACCTGCTTTTCGGCGACATGGCACAGACTGGTCTCGAACACGAAATCGAATTCTCCGTCCTTGAACGGCATATCGACGATCGATCCAAGCTTGTTGAACTTCTTCAGCGCCTTCGGCGTCCGGGCGTGGATCGCGCGGTTGTTCTCGATGCCCCATGCATCTACCCCGCGAGCGCGCAGCGCTACCACCAGTTCTCCGCTGGCGGACCCTGCCACCAGCAGCCTGTAACCCCTGGCCCTGTTCCAGACGATCTTGATGAGGTCGGTCAGGTATGCCGGATCGGTAAACCGGCTCCAGACCTCGCTGTAGGGACCGAGCCCGCGATAATTCTCGAAATACTCGCGGTCGATCTTGTCGGATGCCGGCCTGCTGCCCTCACCGCGCGCGCGGCGCAACCGCATCATCTCGGTGACGATGATATCGGTGGCGGCATCGGAGGAATCGAGCAGCCCGTTCAGCGTCGAGTCGAACAGATAGTCGCCGACCACGACCAAGCCGGGATGCTGCTTCGGATCTGGCCGGTGATTGGTCATGACGTCGCGCGCGGGCAAGCCGCCGGGGATCGCATTCACCGACGAGAGCCAGCGATGGATCTTGCCCTCCGTGAAATGCGCGCGCGCGTCGCCGAGCGAGGCCGGCAGAGACTTCCGTGCGGCATCGATCAGTTCCTGATCGCTGAGATTGGCGAAAGCCAGCGCGTCGGCGCCGGCGATCAGCCAGTTCAGGACACCGTGCTTGCCGACGTCATGACGCGAGCCTTCGTTGTAAACGCAGCAGCCGCCGAACGCTTCGGACATGAACCATGAGCCCGGGATTTTCTCTCCCCAGAACGGCGCATCGAACAGGAGCGAGACCCGCAGATAGTGCGCGGGACGATCGAAATAGGCGATGTGCTTGACCATCGACTTGCGCAGCTGTTCGCCGTCCCATCCCATGGTCGCGAGCCAGTTGTGCGGCAGACACATCACTACGAGGTCGAAGTCCCTGGTCTCCGGTCCCTTGCCGTTCATCATGTTGAGCTGGTAGCGGCCAGCCGCGGTCTTGCCGACCTTGAGAACCCGGTAGTTGAGCTGGATATCCGCGTCGACCTCGGACTGCAGGCACTCGATCAGCTGTTCATTGCCGTTCTGGATCGAATACAGGCCGATGTAGCCGTCGACATCCATCACGAAGTTCTTCAGCGCATTCAGCCCGTTGGTGTTGTGGCTCTCGGTGGCGATATCGGACCGCGCCATCACCTTGAAGAAGCGCTTGGCGGTGGGATCGTCGACTTCCTTGTCGAGCAACTCCTCGCAGGTGATGTACGCCCATGGATGCTCGTTGTCGTGCGCGCCGACGCCTTCGTAGTATTCGACCGGCGACACCATCTCGGTGCAGCGCTTGCGGAACGCTTCGATCGCGTCCGCTGTCTTCGCGCCGTATTTGCGACGCATGCCCGGCACGTCGTTCAAGAGCTCGCCATCGAGATGCACCTGCTCGGCATCCATCGGAATGGTCTGCAGGCCGAAATGCTGGACCAGCTCGCGCAGCGGATCGGGGCCGGTCATCGAGTAATCGTAAATCTCGGCGACGCCGGCTTCGTAGATCGCGGGCGCGCTGTCGAACTTACGCGTGAGGATTTTGCCGCCGACGCGGTCGGACGCCTCGTAGATGGTGACGCGGCAAAGGTCACCGAGCTTCTTTTTGAGATACCAGGCGCTCATCAGGCCACCGGGCCCGCCGCCAACGATTGCAAGATCCAGCATGTGTTTTCCGTGATCCCCCGCCGCCCCCTCTCGGGGAGCATCCGGTCTAAGTCAACCAAACAAAAGCGCTTTTCAGCCTGAAGGAAAGATGAACAAACGAAGCTCAAACGTCAGACTGGGCCAAAAAGTCGAAAAAAGGCCGGCTTTCGCCGGCCTTTTTCCTAACATTATGAATCCGCGGGGCTTTATTCCGCTGGCGGCAGCGCCAGAGGCTCTACTTCGGGCGCCGCAGGCACGATCGTTGCCTGCCGCTCGCGCTCGTCAAGAATCATCTTGTCGCGCTTGACGGCGACTTCGCGGATTTTGGCCATCGATGCGCCGGTGCCCGCCGGGATCAGCCGGCCGACAATGACGTTCTCCTTGAGGCCTTCCAGCGGGTCCACCTTGCCGTTGACGGCGGCTTCGGTGAGCACGCGGGTGGTCTCCTGGAACGAGGCCGCCGAGAAGAACGAGCGGGTCTGCAAGCTCGCCTTGGTAATGCCGAGCAGTACCGGCGTTCCCGTGGCGATCTTCTTGCCTTCTTCCTTGGCCTTGGCGTTGATCTGGTCGAACTCGATCTTGTCGATCTGTTCGCCCGAAATCATGTCGGTCTCGCCCTGGTCGGTGATCTCCACCTTCTGCAGCATCTGACGGACAATCACTTCGATGTGCTTGTCGTTGATCAGCACGCCCTGCAGCCGGTAAACCTCCTGGATCTCGTTGACCAGATAGGCAGCGAGTTCCTCGATGCCCTTGATCGCCAGAATGTCGTGCGGAGCCGGGTTGCCTTCGACGATGAAGTCGCCCTTTTCGACGATGTCGCCATCCTGCAGATGGATGTGCTTGCCCTTCGGAATCAGGTATTCGCGAGTCTCCTCGTTCTTGTCCATCGGCTCGATCGAGATCCGGCGCTTGTTCTTGTAGTCGCGGCCGAAGCGGATGGTGCCAGCGATTTCCGCGATGATCGCCGCGTCCTTTGGCTTGCGAGCCTCGAACAGTTCCGCGACCCGCGGCAGACCGCCGGTGATGTCGCGGGTCTTGGCGCTTTCCGTGGAGATACGCGCGAGGATGTCGCCGGTCTTGACCTTGGCGCCGACATCGACCGAGAGAATCGCATCGACCGAAAGCATGTAGCGAGCCTCACCGCCGCGCGCGAGCTTGAGGATTTTGCCATCCTTGCCCTTGATGACGATGGCCGGACGCAGATCCGTCCCGCCTCGCGAGGTGCGCCAGTCGATGACAACGCGCTTGGCGATGCCGGTGGATTCGTCGAGCGTCTCCGAGATCGACTGTCCTTCGACCAGATCCTCGAACCCGATGATGCCCTCGACTTCGGTAAGAACCGGCCGCGTGTACGGATCCCATTCGGCGATGCGCTGGCCGCGCTTAACCATATCGCCTTCATCGACCCGCATCCGCGCGCCGTACTGAATGCGATGCGTCGCACGCTCGGTGCCGTCGGCGTCGGTTACCGCGACCACCATGTTACGCACCATCGCAACCTGATGACCTTCGCCATTCTTCGCGATCGCCTTGTTCTTGATCGTCACTTTGCCGTCGAAGTTCGACTCGATGAACGACTGCTCGTTGATCTGCGCCGCGCCGCCGATATGGAACGTCCGCATCGTGAGCTGGGTGCCGGGTTCGCCGATCGATTGCGCGGCGATGACGCCGACCGCTTCGCCGTGATTGACCGGCGTGCCGCGGGCGAGGTCGCGGCCGTAGCACTTGCCGCAGATGCC
>Ga0097691_1000524_pt1 | contig 32739 bp, 28 predicted proteins | sample NGESurdeep072012_8_FD_72858 | JGI IMG/M metagenome (GOLD analysis project Ga0097691, IMG submission 72858) | Arctic peat soil microbial communities from Barrow, Alaska - NGEE Surface sample 210-1 deep-072012 | ecosystem: Environmental > Terrestrial > Soil > Wetlands > Peat ... | reverse complement strand
GGCAGCTGAACCGCGAACGAACCGGCGATCTCCGCGGCCTCCATGATGATCAGACGTTCCAGCAGAGAGTGGTTGTCGTGCTCGAAGGTGAAGTAGACCACGCTGTGGCCGGACGCGACGAGGTTGCGCGCTACCTGCAGTGCGAAGGTGGTCTTGCCCAGACCCGGCCGTGCACCCACAAGTACCAGCTCACCCGAACGGAACCCGCCGTCCAGGACTTTGTCCAAGGAGCCGAAGCCGGACGGCCAGACTTTGGCCCCGGCTTCCCCATCCATGTTCAGCCGCGCGTTGGTCTCATCCAGAACGGTGTTCAGCGTCTTGAGCCGATCTGTCCTCATACTGGCATTGCAGCACGCGACAGGCCTTCATGTCGGCTTTCGAACCAGATCTGACCGCTCCCGTCCAGGGATCGTCCGTTCGGCCGATGGCGCAGAGGACGCCCGTATGAGAGCGGTATGCCGTCCGCTCAGGTGAGCGGACGGCATACCGCTCTGATGCTGACGCGTCTGACGACGCGGGTGGGTCAGTAGCGGTACTGGTCTGCCTTGTAGGGACCTGAGACGTCGACACCGAGGTACTCGGCCTGGGTCTTGGTCAGCTCGGTGAGCCGCACACCCAGCGCGTCCAGGTGCAGGCGCGCGACCTTCTCATCGAGGTGCTTGGGCAGCACGTAGACCTCGTTCTTGTAGTCGCCCGGCTTGGTCCACAGCTCCATTTGGGCCATGGTCTGGTTCGTGAACGAGTTCGACATGACGAAGCTCGGGTGCCCGGTCGCGTTTCCGAGGTTGAGCAGACGACCCTCTGACAGCACGATGACCGAACGCGCCTCGCCTGCATCATCAGCGGGGAAGGTCCACTCATGCACCTGCGGCTTGATCTCGGTCTTGGTGATTCCCGGGATCTTGGCCAGGCCGGCGATGTCGATCTCGTTGTCGAAGTGACCGATGTTGCCGACGATCGCCTTGTCCTTCATCCGGCGGATCTGGTCAGCGGTCAGGACGTTGAAGCAACCGGTCCCGGTGACGAAGATGTCCGCCGTGCTGACGACGTCCTCCATCGTGGCGACCTGGTAGCCGTCCATGGCGGCCTGCAGCGCGCAGATCGGGTCGATCTCGGTGACGATGACGCGAGCGCCCTGGCCGCGCAGGGACTCGGCGCAGCCCTTGCCCACGTCGCCATAGCCGGCCACCACGGCCACCTTGCCGCCGATCAGCACGTCGGTGGCCCGGTTGAGCCCGTCGATCAGCGAGTGGCGGACACCGTACTTGTTGTCGAACTTGGACTTGGTGACCGAGTCGTTGACGTTGATAGCAGGGAAGAGAAGCCGGCCCGCCTTCTGCATCTCGTAGAGACGGTGCACGCCGGTGGTGGTCTCCTCGGTGACGCCCTTGATGCCGGCGGCGATGGTGGTCCACTTCTTGGGGTCCGCGGCCATCGTGTTGCGGACCGTCTCTAGGACGACCTGCCAGTCCTCGGGGTCGTCTTCCTGCGCCGTGGGAACGACTCCGGCGGCTTCCCAGTCGACGCCGTTGTGGATCAGCAGGGTGGCGTCGCCGCCGTCGTCCAGGATCATGTTGGGGCCGGTTGACCCGGAGAAGTCGGCCGGCCAGGTCAGGATCTGCTCGGTGCACCACCAGTACTCCGGCAGCGTCTCGTTCTTCCAGGCGAACACGGGGACACCCTGCGGGTCCTCCGGGGTGCCATGCGGGCCCACAACAGCGGCGGCCGCCGCTTCGTCCTGGGTCGAGTAGATGTTGCAGGATGCCCAGCGAACCTCCGCGCCGAGCGCGGTGAGGGTCTCGATGAGAACGGCGGTCTGCACGGTCATGTGCAGCGAGCCGGCGATCCTGGCACCGGTGAGGGGCTTGCTGGCGCCGAACTCCTGGCGCAGCGCCATCATACCGGGCATCTCATGCTCGGCCAGACGCAGCTGATGACGGCCGGCCTCGGCGAGGCCCAGGTCGCGAACCTTGTAGTCGAAAGGCATAGGAAAGTACTCCCTGTTCATTGACTGTGAGTCATTGGTTGGCTGACCCGGCGTAGCCCATCTGGGCGCATCGTGGGTCATCACCCACGCCGGCAGTGCCCCTAGTCTAGAACGAAAGACCCGGAGGTCGCGATGAACGCTCTTTCCCCTGCAAAGTCGGCGCCGGTCAGTCACGCGGCATACCGGGTCTGTCCGCTGTGTGAGGCCACCTGTGGCCTTGAGCTCACCATTTCCAGCGGTGCGATCAGCGGCGTGCGAGGCGACCGCGAAGATGTGTTCAGCGAAGGGTTCATCTGCCCGAACGGAGCAGCGTTCGACCGCCTCGACAGCGACCCCGACCGGTTGCGCCGCCCGATGGTCCGCGAGGGTGAGCTGTGGCGCGAGGTGGGCTGGGACGAGGCGTTTGCCGTGGTCGCGGCAGGGCTTGGCGGGGTGGTCGCGGCCCACGGACGGCAGGCGGTCGGGATCTATCTGGGGAACCCGAACGTCCACACCCTCGCAGGGGGGCTGTATGCCGCGGGGCTGGCCCGCGCGCTGGGCTCGCCGAACGTCTTCTCCGCCTCGACCGTTGACCAGATGCCCAAGCACGTGTCCTGCGGGCTGATGTTCGGCGACCCGCTGGCGATACCGGTGCCCGACCTGGACCGGACCGACTTCCTGCTGATGTTGGGCGCAAACCCGCTGGAGTCAAACGGTTCCCTGGCGACGGCGGCTGACTGGCCGGGTCGGCTCAAGGCCCTGAAGGCGCGTGGCGGCCGCCTCGTGGTGGTAGACCCGCGTAACACCCGGACGGCGGCGATGGCCGACACTCATCTTGCAGTCAGGCCGGGCACCGACTCGTATCTGCTGGCCGCCATCGCCCTGGAGATCCTCAGCTCGGGCTCGGTGGACAGCGGTGACCTGGGTGCCTTGGGTGTTCTCGCCGATCGGGTGTCCGGGCTGGAGGAGCTGCCCGAGATGCTCGCCGACTTCACTCCCAACGTCGCGGCACGGGTCTGCGGCATCCCGGCCTCGGCGATCACGGGGCTCGCACGGGACCTGGCGGCCGCGCCAACGGCCGCCGTATACGGGCGGATCGGCACCTCGGCCACCGAGTTCGGCACTATCGCGTCCTGGCTCGTCGACGTCCTCAACGTGCTGACCGGCAACCTCGACCGGGCCGGCGGCGCGATGTTCCCGCTGGCACCACATAAGCGTCCAGGGACCGGCAGCGGACGCGGGTTCCGGCTCGGCCGATGGTCCAGCCGCGTGCGGGGGTTCCCGGAGGTCAAGGGCGAACTGCCGGCTGCGGTCATGGCCGAGGAGATGTCAACGCCCGGTGAGGGGCAGATTCGCGCCATGATCACCGTCGCCGGCAACCCTGTGCTGTCCACGCCCGACGGCGCAGCACTGGACGCAGCCCTGGCCGACCTCGAGTTCATGGTCGCGGTCGACCCGTATCTCAACGAGACGACCCGGCGCGCTCAGGTGATCCTGCCACCGCCACCGCCGAGCCGTTCGGCACACTACGACATCGCGTTCTCCGGCCTGGCTATCCACAACACGGCCAGGTTCAACCCCCCAAGCCTGCCGTTGGAGGAGGGCGACTGTGATGAGCCGACGATCCTCGCGCGGCTGACGCTGATCGCCCTGGGTGAGCCGGACTCTCCGGCCCGGCTGGTCGACGACCAGATGATCGCCGATACCCTTGGAAGGGCGGTGCAAGACCCGAAATCGCCGGTGCATCAACGTGACCCAGCCGAGCTGCGCGGACTACTGACTGGCTCGAGCACGACCGAGCAGCGGCTGGACATGCTGTTGCGGCTCGGCGCCTACGGCGACGGATTCGGGACTCGTCCCGACGCCTTGTGCTTACAGGCCCTGATCGAGGCGCCGCACGGTATCGACCTCGGGCCTTTGCAACCGCGGATCCCGGAGATCCTCAGAACGCCGTCGGGTCGAGTCGAGCTGGCGCCAGCAGAGATTCGCCAAGACCTCGCGCGACTCCGGGCCGGCATCGACGCCCGCCGCGGAGGCCTGGTGCTGATCGGCCGGCGCCACCTGCGGTCGAACAACAGCTGGATGCACAACCTGACCGTCCTCAACTCCGGCAGCAACACCTGCACCCTGCAGGTTCATCCAGACACCGCGGCCGAGATCGGTCTGACCGATGGCGCCGACGCCCGCGTCGCCAGCCGTGCCGGGGAGGTGACCGTACCTGTCGAGGTGACGGACGGAATACAGCCGGGGGTTGTCTCCCTGCCCCACGGCTGGGGCCACTCGCTGGCGGGCACGCAGGGTTCGGTGGCGGCTGCCAGACCAGGCATCAACACCAACCTGCTGACCGACCCGATGGCGTTGGACCCGCTCTCAGGCACCTCTGTCCTGAACGGCATACCGGTGCTGGTGGGACCCGCACGGGCATAGCCTGAATCAGTCGATCGCGTGCTGCCAGGAGACCGGGTCCGAGGCGCCGCGGTCGATGTCGGGTTCGAGGTAGATCACCAGCTGAAGCCCGGGCACGGACTCGCGAGCTCTCTGCTCGGCCGCATCGATGGCCGCCGCGACCTGGTAGGCAAAGTCCGCCCGACCGACCGCCAGCTTGGCACAGACCAGCAGCTCCTCCGGCCCGAGGTGCAGCGTTCGCAGGTGGATGACGCGCTCAACAGGTGACTCAGGGCCGCCCTCGAGTGCGGCCTTGATGGCTCGCTGCTGGTCAACGGTGGCTGCCTCCCCCACCAGCAGGGACTTCATCTCGATGGAGAGAACGATGGCGACACATACCAGGAGGGTGCCGATCAGGGCGGTGCCGACAGCGTCCCAGAGCCCGTTGCCGGTGGCCAGGGTCAAGCCGACGCCGAACAGCGCGAAGACCAGGCCGATCAGTGCGGCAAAGTCCTCGAGCAGGATGACGGGCAGCTCGGGCGCCTTCGCGGAGCGGATGTAAGCGATCCACGACCGGTTGCCACGGACCTGGTTGCTCTCGGTGACAGCCGTGTGGAACGAGGAACCCTCCAGCGCCATCGCGACGATCAGGACGACGATCGGCACCCACCACCACCTGCCGGTGATCGGCTCCGGGTGGCCGAACTTGTGCCATGCCTCGTAGAGAGCAAAGAGCCCGCCGACGCTGAACAGCACGATCGAGACGACGAACGCGTAGACATATCGCTCTCGGCCGAAGCCGAAGGGGTGCGCCGGGGTGGCCGCGCGCCGGCTCTTCTTTCCCCCGATCAGCAACAGGGCCTGGTTGCCGGAGTCCGCCACGGAGTGCACCGACTCGGCCAGCATCGAGCTCGACCCGGTCAGCAGGAAGGCCACGAACTTGGTGATCGCGATCCCGATGTTGGCAGCCAGAGCCGCCACGATCGCCCTGGTCCCACCCTCGACCGACATGCGCGCCAGCCTAGTGCGGGCTCAGATCCAGGCCGAGCAGCGCGTTCTCCACGACCTCGCCCAGAGCTGGGTGAATCCAGTACTGACCTCGCGCCACCTCGACCGCGGTCTGCCCGAACGACATCCCCTGGATGAGTGGCTGGATCAGGTTGGACGCTTGTGGGCCCATGAGGTGCGCGCCGAGCAGCTCGCCGGTGGCCGGGTCCGCGATCACCTTGCAGACACCTGTGGTGTCCTCCATCGCCCAGCCGTATGCCGTGTCGCCATACGCCTGGGACTTCGTGACATAGCGGCGGCCGCTGGCCTTGAGCTGCTCCTCGGTGAGCCCGACGGTGGCGATCTGCGGGGAGGTGAAGACCGCCGAGGGGACATAGCGGTGATCGAAGCTTCGCAGGTCGCCGGAGTGGGCCAGGTTGTGGGCGACGACCCGGGCCTCGTGGTTGGCAACGTGTTTGAGCTGGTGCGCGCTGGACACGTCCCCTAGGGCCCAGACGCCATCAACGTTGGTGCGCCCGTGGTCGTCGACGCTGACCCCACCGTCCTGGTGGGTGGCGATGCCGGCGACCTCGAGGCCGAGGCTGTCGGTGCTGGGCACCCGGCCGGTGGCAACCAGCAGGACGTCACCGCTGACGTGGCCGCCATCTGCGAAGTCGAGCCGGACCTCACTCTCGTTTCCGCTCACGCCGGTCAGCGTGGTGTCCAGGCGGAGGTCCCACTGCTGGCGAGCGATCGCGGTGAATCGTTGCGAGATCTCGGTGTCCAGCTGGCGAAGCATGGCGCCGCTGCGGGCGACGACCGTGACCTTGCTGCCAAAAGCCGAGAAGACATGGGCGAACTCGGCTGCGATGAAACCGGATCCGAGAATAATCAGCCGCTTCGGGAGCTCGTCCAGGCGCATCACGGTTTCCGACGTGTGGAACGGCACCCCCGACCGCCTGACCGCGAGTGGAACTGTCGGGTGAGCGCCAGTGGCGATGACAATCTGTTCGGCGGTGATCTCGACGCCGGGGGCCTCGTGGCCCACATCGATCCTCAGACGCTTGGGACCGACAAAGGTGGCATGTCCCAGGAACGCCGTCGTGTTCGGGCCGTTGGTTCGATAGTCCTGGCCACCTGCTGAGATCGGGTCGATCCGGCCGAAGACGCGGTCGCGGATGTCCGGCCAGCGAACGCCGTCCAGCGTGGCGTCGATGCCGTACCTGGCCGCGTGGGTGATGGTGTTGGCGACGTCGGCGGCGTAGACGTACATCTTTGTGGGGATGCAGCCGACGTTCAGGCAGGTGCCCCCGAACCGGCCGGACTCAATGATGGCGACACGCTTGCCATCGAGGTCCGGGGTGACCAGAGCGTTACCCGAGCCGGTGCCGATGATTGCCAGATCGAAGTGAGTCACCCCCGAAGGCTAACCGCCCCGGACACAGGTCTGACGTGCTCACCCCCTCTTGCCGGTCAGCGCCGCGTGCGATCCCGAAGATCAGCGACGTGAGGGGACACTGCAGGGTCAAGGCCCAGGCCGATCGCGAGGTAGGTGGCCGCAAAATCCGTCTGGGCGATCTGACCAGCCAGCCGCACCAAGGGGTGGCCGGGCTCCGCCACGACCGTCGAGACTCGAACGCCGGCGTCGTATGCCGTCTGTAGAACTGCGTCAGTCAATGCCTCGGCCTCGCCCTGTTCCTGGGTCAGCGTCGCGGGCGGGGCATCACGCAGCAGCAGCAGGCCAAGGCGCGGCTGGGCCGGACCATCCAGGAACGGATCCGCAAAGATGTCAGGCGCCGACTGCCGGACGCCGACCTGATGACCGCCTCCGGCGGTGAACGGTCCGTCGAAGCAGGCCACGATCTGGGACGCCGCATCAGGAAGCTCACCCGAGGTGGCCGGCATGCGGGCAGTACGTGCCAGCATCGAGGCTGCCCGCCCGGCTGCAACGCCGTTGAGCGGACCGTCGGCCAGGACGACAGGAACCGTCTCGGCCAGTGCCATCGCCAGGATCTTGGCCGGATTGACGAACGACTCCGAGGTCGGACGACATGCCTCGGCGTGAAGGTCGAGCCGGTCAGCAGTGTCGGACATGACCGACACGCCCGCCTCGATCAGGCCCAGCTCGCCCGCGGCAAGGATCACTGGTGTCAGCAGCGACCACAAGGCGGTCCGCGACGACGTCCGCCCACGCCCCACGTCGATGTGCACACCCCGGGCTCGCGCACAGACATCTGCCAGCGGGGAGTCTGCAGCACCCACGGTCAGGATCGAGGCCCCACGGCGTGCGGCCTCGGCAGCCACCGCGAGCGGTCCGGGTGCCCGTCCCGAAAGGGACACGGCGACCACAAGATCCAGTGGCCCGACCCAGCCCGGAAGGGGCAAGTTGCGTCGGACGGTGACCGGCACCGGAGACCCCGGCTCGGCCAGCAGCTCCAGCACGTTAGCCACGACTGCCGAGCCGCCCAGCGACGCCACCAGCACCGAACGCGGACGCTCACCGCCGGCCACGCGCTCGATCCCTGCCTCAAGCGACAGGGTTATGGCCTGGCGGACCTGCGCTCCAGCCGTCGCAAACGCCACGAGAGTTCCCCGGGAGTCGCGCTCGGCGATGTAGTCAGGATCGTTCAGGACCTCTTCCTCAAGCATGGGTGCCATGGTCTGACCACCGAGTCAGTTCGCCAGGAAACGGGATTCGTCGACCAGGAGCACCGGGATGCCATCGTCGATGCGATACGCCCGGCGGCACGCCGTATTGGTGCAGTGCAGTTCCGGGCCACCCGGGCCCGAGCCGTCGGACAGGATGGACCTGCACTGCGGACAGCGCAGGATCTCTCGAAGCCACGGCTCGATCCGCGGAGCAGGGGCATCGATAGGGGCCGCCGCAGGAGCGGGCTGGGTCTCTTCTGTCATCTTCTCTCCTTGCACGATCGAAAGAACCTCATCGCGCACTCGTTGCATGGTCGGCACATCCGCGGCCTCGACATTGAGCCGCAACAACGGTTCGGTGTTGCTGGCCCGCAGGTTGAACCACCACATCGGGTCCCCCTTGCACGTCACGGTCATACCGTCCAGCTCGTCAAACTCCACATTCTGGCCCGCTTCCTGACCCCACGCCTGAGCCCACGCCCGTGCCTCGGCGGTGGCGGCCCGGGCATCGGCCACAGTCGAGTTGATCTCGCCGGAGGCGACATACCGGCTGAACTCCGCAACCAGTTCGGAGAGGGGACGCGACTGCTCGCCCAGCGCAGCCAGTACATGCATCGCGGCAAGCATCCCGGTGTCGGCGAACCAGAAGTCGCGGAAGTAGTAGTGGGCCGAGTGCTCACCGCCGAAGACCGCCTGAACCCGCGCCATCTCGCCCTTGATGAACGAGTGCCCGACCCGGGTCCGGACGGCGGTCGCGCCCGCTTCAACGATGAGCTCGGGCACCGCGACTGACGAGATCACGTTGTAGACGATGGTCGCTTCCCGACCCGCCGCGCGCTCCTTGGCGACCTCGCGGGTCCCCACCAGCGCGGTGATCGCGGACGGGCTGACCGGTTCACCCCGCTCGTCCACCACGAAACAGCGATCGGCGTCACCGTCGAAGGCAAGCCCGAGGTCGGCGCCGTGTGCAATGACCGCCGCCTGAAGATCACGCAGGTTCTCGGGGTTGAGCGGGTTGGCCTCGTGGTTGGGGAACGTTCCGTCCAGCTCGAAATACAGAGGTATGACAGTCAGGGGCAACGCGGGCAACCCGGCTTGCGTGCCCAGTACGGCAGGCACGGTGTGACCGCCCATGCCGTTGCCCGCATCCACGACCACGGTCAATGAGCGGAGCTCGCGCAGGTCGACCAGGCCACGCAAGAACTGCGCGTAATCGGCAAGGACGTCTCGTTCGGTGATGTGGCCACGAGGTGCATCAACTCCACCTGCGCCGGCCGCACCCGCACCCGCGCCTGGTGCCGTATCGGAGTCGAGCAGCGACTGAGCCAGATCGCGGATCTGGCTCAGTCCGGTGTCCTGACCAACGGGACGCGCAGCTGAACGGCAGAGTTTGATGCCGTTGTACCGCGCCGGGTTGTGGCTGGCGGTGAACATCGCGCCGGGAACGTCGAGCGCGCCGCTTGCGTAGTACAGGCCGTCGGTCGAGCACAGCCCGATGAGTGTGACGTCCAGCCCGTGGGCGGCAACCCCGGCTGCGAAGGACCGGGACAGACCCGGCGACGACTCGCGCATGTCGTGTCCGACGACGATCGAGCTCGCGCCGTCGGGCCGGGCGACGACCTGCGCGAACGCCGAGCCGATTGCGAAGGCGACGGCGTCGTTCAGCTGCTGCGGTACCAGACCGCGCACGTCGTAGGCCTTGATGAATTCAGACAGTCTGGGAGCGCTCACGCGCTAGAGCCTATCGATCCCGCAGGATGCGCAGGTGGCCGCGGCGGGCAGTCTCGACGGTGCCGTTCATCTCAGCCTCCGATCGCCCTCCCACAGCGGCGACGGAGCTGGGAATCTGCCGGGGTCGGCCAGCCTCGCGCACCGCGTCGGCCAGCGCGAGCAGGTCGTCCGGGGTGGGGCCAGGGTCCACGTACTCCGTCAGGAGCCGAATGACGTCCCAGCCTCTCGGCGCGGTCAGACCCTTGGCATGCACCACGCAGAGGTCGTAGGTGTGCGGCTCCGCGTAGGTGGCCAGCGGTCCCAGTACGGCCGTCTGTTCGGAGTAGACGTAGGTCAACGTCGCCATGGCACCGCCAGAGCAGGCGGTTCGGGAGCATTGGCGCGACAGACTCACGAAAGGACCCTATTCCCCAACACCGGCATCCGGCACACACCACGCCGTAGACTGCGGCCATGAGCTCTGCGAGCGCTCCTTTTCGCCCTCGCCGCGATCGCCGCGGCCGGGGCCAGCGAGGTCCAATGGCTTGGCCACCCGTGCCGGCGATGGCTACCCGAGCGCAGGCGTTCGACGAGCTCGTCCTTGACGCCGCGAGCCGTATGGAGCACCACGCCGGCACGACGCTGGGCGATCTGGAGTTCGCGGTCGAGGACGTACCACCCAGTGACCCGGCTCCATGGGAGTCCTCCGAAGTGCCCCTCGGCAGGTTGTTTGCTGCCCAGGGCAAGATGCCGGCTCGCATCGTGGTCTACCGCAGGCCGGTCGAGACCCGGACCAACGATGCCCGCGAGCTCGCGGCCCTGATCAACGACGTTGTCGTCGAGCAGGTGGCCTCCCTGCTGGGTGTCGACCCCCGCGAGCTCGACGCGGGATACGACCCCGACGACAGCTAGGGCTGTGCCGGAGCCTGGTCCGACCAGTCGCGCAGCTGGCGCAGTGGCAAAGGGGTGGCAGTCAGCGAGAGGTCCACCAGTGGGGTCAGACTCAACAGCACCCCCTCGGCGTCGGTGACCGACGTGAGGACGGCGGCGCGGACACTCCCGCTCAGAGGGGTTACCCACACCGACGTGGCTCCGTCCAACGGCACCGTGGACACTGAGTCTGCCCCAATGGCAACGTTCTCGGTGCTGACCTGGCCACCAGGCCTGACGGTGGTCACCCGGACAGAGGCGGGATCCTTCGTCGCCGCAAGGTCCAGCCGCTGCGTGAGCCCCTCGGCCCCAGAGGCGGGCAAGGCCATGCCGGCCAACGTCCTGACCGGCAGGGAGGCAGTGGACCAGGCCAGGTCCGAGGCCGCCCCAGCGGCCCGACGCCGCTCAACCATCACCGCGGCAACCACGGGGACGTCGCCGCGGACCTGTACGGCATAGGCGCCGGTCGGCAGTGAGCTGAGATCGATGTCCTTGGTGCTGCCACCGGCCACGCGCGTGACGCCGCCGGCGGGCAACGGCTTTGGCCCGCTGGCAGTCAGCACCGACCACTGGATCACCGCCTCGCTGTCGCCGGGCACACCCACCCGCAAGATTGCCCGGCCATCGATCGGGACACCTGCGATGACCTGCTCGCGAGCCGGCGGCGCTTGCGGCACGACGTCGTCGCCACCGCGTGAGACCAGACCATCGAGCCAGGTGTCGCTCAGGACGGCGGCGACTTTGCCACCCCGAGCGGTGACGTGAACGACCGGCGATGGTTCGGACTCTGCGATGGCATCGAGCAGGATCACCGTTCGCCCGTACCCTGCGACGACCAGGCCCTGGCCGTTGGGCGACTCGATCCGACCTTTGGCACCGAAGACACTGACATCGACGGTTACCGGGTTCGGCCCGGGGTTGGCAAGGACCAGGTGTTCCAGACGGCCCGGCGCGGCGCCTCCGGCGATGAGCCACGACGATCCGGCCCCCGGTATACAGGCCGATGTGACCAAGCCCCGACTGGTGCCCTTTGTCGTCAAGGACCATTGTGTGGCAACGGTTCCCGGGGCCATCGCCCCGGCCCCGGCGACCAGCGCGGACCGGGGTGTGGAGACCTGACCCGAGACGACTTGACCCCGGACGGTGACCGGCGCGGGCCAGGTTCCACCGGACGGAAGCCCACTGAGGGTGAGCGAGCCGTCGCCCGCCCCGGTGACAAAACCCGAGGGCAACGACGCCACCGGGGCGCTCGCGGCCGCCACCGAAACGGTCTGTGCCGGCGAGCCCGGCAGGCCCTCGACACCGAGCGCCTCGGGGCCCGGGCAGATCGACCGCGTCCGGGTGAGCGGGTCAGCGTGGTTCGTTATCCGCGCGGCAGGGCTCGTCGGTTGGGCCACGTTGATCGGTGTCGGCAGGTGGGTGGCCCCGAAGAGCAGCCCGGCGTACACGGCCACAAGTGCAAGAGCCCGCACCGGGGCCAGCGATCGCAGCGGGCCGCTCATGGAGCTCTCCGCGAGCGGGCCGAGCCGAGCGGGGCCGCCAGGAAGAGCACGGCCAACAGGAGAGCGAGCTGCCCCCAATCCCACCGCGGGTGGGTCGGCAGCACGGTGATGATCAGCTGACCAGCGTCGGGGGGCACAAGGTATGTCGGCTGTTCAGCCCCCGCGATAGCCGCGAGCCGCCGTCCCGCAAAAGTCACGCGTGCGTGCTCTGCCCACCCGTTCGGCTCCGCCACAACAAGTCGGCGCCCCGCTGCGAGTGCTCCCGGCGTGACTGGACCGACATGAACGTTGGTTCGACCATGGTCACCGGTGACGGCGATCGACTCCCAGGTGGCGCCCTTGGCGTCGACAAGGCGCAGCCGTGATGAGCCCGCCGCGTTCTCGCGCGGCAGGACACGCCACAGAATCAGACCCTGGTTGTTGCTGAGTCTGGTCATCCCCGCAGTCGCGTCCAGCTGGTTGGCCAGTGGCTCCGTCGATGCGCCCTGAAACGCCACGAACCCGACCCCGAGATCAGCGAGCGCGTCCCGGGCCGCGTTGGCGGACGTCAGATCACCGGCCGCGAGCGTGCTCTTGACGGCCGCAGCCAACACCGGCTCCTGTTCGACCACCTCACTCGGGAGATCGCGGACAAGCGGGCCGGGTTCAGCGCCCACCAGGCGGTAGCCGATGGTGCCTCGGTCCCGGGTTATCTCAAGGAGCCGATTACCCAGGGGTCCGTGAGCCTGATCCGCAGCAACAGCGGGCGTGTTGGGCACCTGTCGGGTCAGCATGTCGCCGAGCCCAGCCGACGCCGCCATCGCCATGCTGGCCAGGACTCCCAGGACGGCTCCGGTGACCACGCCAGGAACCAGAATCTGACGCCAACCGAAAGGGAGCAGTGATAGCTGTCCCGCGGCGCTGGCGTAGCCCCGGAGCGCAGCCGCGATCAACCCGAGGGCGGCAAGGTCGAGCCCAGTGCCAGCCCACCCGGTGATGGCACCGCCCGCGCCAGCGAGATCCTGCGGAATCAGAGCGATGATGACGTGAGGTGAAGCCATACCGATGGCCAGGCCGCCCGCGGTGAGGACAGCAAGCACCGTCATCAGCCTTGACTCGACCTCGCGCCGCGACATGGCGATCACGCCCGCCAGCACAATGGGCGCCGACATTAGCGCGGGGTAGGAACCAGGGCCCCCGGGGTGCAGAAGCTCGAGCTGCCACGGCGCAGTGGTCGCACCCCGCCACACAGTCAGACCCGGCCCGGTCGCCAAGAGCAACGGGTCGTGGACCAGCTGCAGGATCCACGGACCCAGCAACCCGATGGGAACCAGCAGAAGCAGCGCGGCGTGCAGCCGGGTGCGTCCGTGGCCGAGAAGGAGCAGAACGACAGCCGAAAGAACACCGAGCGCGCCGAGCGCTGGATTGAAGGCGCCAGTGACAGCGAGCGCAACTGCGGCGCCGAAGGTGGCCGAGCTGGGAGCAGAGCGCCGCGCGGCGCAGACGAATCCGGCCGCGACAAGAGGCAGCAGAATGTGCGCGACGACGGCGCCGAGGCGTCCGCCTGCGACCGCTGTGGTCAGGGTCGCCAGTGACGCCCAGGCCAGCGCCGCCCACGCCCTGGGCCAGGGGGCGCGAGTCAGGACCCGAGCACCGAGGTACGCCGTCCACGCGGACAGCGGGATAGCAGCACACAGGAGCCATGCGATCGAGACTCCGACCGAGGACGTTGCGGCGCCGATCAGCGGCAGATGTTCGACAACCCAGGCTCCGGCGGACAGCACCGGCAGATATGGCGCGGGCTCCTGAGCATTGCCCAGTCCTGCACCGTGCCACCCGTCCAGCCATGCGTGCCATAGCTCTGAGGCATTGCTGGACGCGGGCAGGAGCTCACCACCGGCGACGCCGAAACCGCTGGGGACCAGAGCCCTGAACAGCGAGCGCCAGGTCACGGCCGCGACCAGCGCGGCGGCCATGACCGCCAGAAGACCAGGGTGGCGCAGGATGCGCCGGTCCGCGCCGCGGGCCGGCTGCTCCAGCGACTCGGCGTCCTCGGAGGCCGGCCCGCTCTCCAGAGACCGCGCGCTGCTGAGAGCGTCATCGACCGGCCGCGCGGGCCCACCGCCGATCCCCTCGTGGATCGTGTCGAGGGTGTGGGCGAAACCGGCCCTGGGCGAGGCGAAGAGCCCCCGTAGATCGCGGCGTCGGACCCGGCGCAGGCCACGAGAGCGCCAGCGCGCTGAGATCGGACGCCACGGGGTCATCAACGACCCGAAATCGCAAAGCGCCGCCCTGGCCCCCCGTGGTCGCTTGGCCACAAGCAGGGCGGCGGCCGAGCCGATACTGGCCATGGCGATCCAGATCGCCAGGAAGGGCGCGGCATACGGGGAGCATCTGGCGAGTGCAACCTGACGGACGTGTCTGCGGTCACGGCATCGAGCGGCGTCTACCGAAAGGTCCGGGAAACGTTGACCGTTGATCGATGCCGCCGCCTCACGCATGCGGGCCTTGGGTGCAACGATGACCCGGTGACCGGCGAGCTGCGCCCGCCAACAGAGGTCAAGGTCATCACAGGACTGCCCGAACGCCGAGTCGAAGCCGCCCAGGGTCTCGAAGACATCGCGACGGATGAGCATTCCCGAGGTATTGACACCCAGTACGTCGCTGCGGTGATCGTGTTGACCTTGATCGGGCTCGCCCGACGCGGGACCTCCCACGCGACGGCCGGAGCGGGTGATCACCGAGCCAACCTCGAGCAGCCGGGACGGGTCTTGCCAGCTGACGAGTTTGGGGCCGACTACGCCCACCGACGATGATTGCCGGGCCGCGTCCAGCAGATGGGCCAATGCCTGGGGGGCGGCAGAACTGTCGTCGTGCAGCAGCCACAGCCACCCAGCACCCATGTCAGCCGTGGCAGCCTGGGAGGGCGCTGATTCAGGGCTCATCTGCTCGACCGCGCGACCCACGGCTTCACCAAAGGTGCTTTCATGAGGCGCGGAGATCGCCGCGACATCGCCGACGACCTGGCGGATCCTGGCGTGCCTCTCGGCGATGAGGAGGCTGTCATCGGTAGAGCCGGTGTCGACGATGACCAGCCGGTCCAGGGGGCGTGTCTGGAGCGAGAGTGCGTCCAGGCACTCCCTCAGCCACGCCCCGCCGTCGTGGACAACCAAGACTCCAGTCACCAAGACCGGTCGCGGCGCTGCACGCACCATGGCCTTCGCTCGAAGCGCTGAGAGTCCTTTGTTCAAGCTGTCCGGCGAAGGAGACGTCACCGGATCACGGACAGCCCAGGAGACCCACCGTTGCGATTGCCAGCGAAGCCACCGCAGGGACTAGACGACATCCTTCTTGAACTTGCGACGTTCTCGCTCGGAAAGCCCACCCCAGATGCCGAACCGCTCGTCGTGCTCGAGCGCATACTCCAGGCACTCGCTGCGCACTTCGCAGCCCACGCAGACTTTCTTGGCATCGCGCGTGGAGCCGCCCTTCTCAGGGAAGAACGCCTCGGGATCAGTCTGAGCGCACAAGGCGCGTTCCTGCCAGGACAGTGCATCCTCGGCGGTGTCGATCAGCTCGACGCTCATGATCAGTTGTAGTTCGTGCATGGCCCCTCCTCGACCCGAAATTTGAGCGAGCGTTGTCTTGGTACTGAGTTGACGCTGTCTGAATTGACGTGTGCTGAGTTGACGCTGTACCACGTGACGTTGCTCTGACCTGCCCCGGGTACCGGTTGAATGACAACAATGAAATTACACGCGTGTCGTCAAGGGAAGTCAAGCCAATCTCTGATAGTTCAGCGAAGTGCCAGATTGCCCTCAACGGTCGCAAGACGCCCACAAGTCCCCCTCCCACCTCAACGGCCCCCTTTTGAGCCGGTCCGGATCCGGCGCCCCAACCCCTGCCTGACAGACTGCGACCATGCGCATCACCACTCTTGCCGGTGGAGTGGGCGGAGCACGCTTTCTGCGTGGCCTGCTTGCCCACTTCGACCGCACCCCCAACCTGTCCGACGCCAGCGTCACCGTGATCGGTAACACCGGTGACGACATCAACCTCTTCGGACTGCGAGTCTGCCCCGACCTCGACACCCTCATGTACACCCTCGGTGGCGCCGTCCACGAGGAACAGGGTTGGGGCCGCGCGAACGAGACCCACGCCGTCCAGGGTGAGCTTGCGGCCTACGGAGCGCAACCGCAATGGTTCGGCCTCGGCGACCTCGACTTCGGGACCCACATCGCCCGTAGCCAGTGGCTTGGCCAGGGTCTGTCTCTGTCCGAGGTGACAGCCCGGCTGTGCGCCCGCTGGGGTCTGCCCGAGCTTGGTGTACGGCTGCTGCCCATGACGGACTCCCCCGTCCAGACCCACGTCGTCATCGGCGGAGAGGGACAGAGTCCTCAAAAGGCCGTTCACTTCCAGGAGTGGTGGGTTCGCATGAATGCGGCCATCCCCGCCCAGAAGTTCATCGCTGTTGGGATGGACCGCGCCACACCGGCACCGGGCGTGCTCGACGCTATCCGGGAGGCCGACATCATCCTGCTGCCGCCGAGCAACCCAGTCGTCTCCATCGGCATCATCCTGGGGGTGCCAGGAGTACGAGATGCGTTGCGTGGCAGCGCTGCTCCCGTCGTGGGTGTGTCACCGCTGATCGATGGCGCCCCGGTTCGCGGCCATGCAGACGTCTGCCTGTCGGCTATCGGGGTTGACTCCACGACCCAGGCGGTGGCCGGCCTGTACGCCGACTTCCTCGACGGGTGGCTGGTCGACGACGCCGACGCTTCAGCCGTCGGGTTCGACCCCCGGCTCGAGGTGCAGACCCGGCCCTTGTGGATGCACGACCTCGAGACCGCCGCCGACATCGCCGGCGCTGCGCTCGACCTGGCCTTGAAACTGCGTCGGACCCAGCCCGAATGACGACCCGCACGCCACCGGTGACGCTCACCCCTCTACTGGGGTTTCCCGAGGTGCGAGAGGGTGACGACGTCACCGCCATCATGCTCGAAGTGTTGCGACACAATGAGATCCAGCTCATCGACGGAGACATTCTCGTGGTCTCCAGCAAAGTGGTCTCCAAGGCGATGGCGCTGCGGGCACCCGCCGGCGAGCAAGCCGACGTGGTGCTGTCCCAGACCGTGCGGATCGTGGCGGAGCGAATGACGCCGTTGGGCGTAACACGGATCGTGGAGTCTGCGGCAGGGCCGGTCATGACGGCTGCAGGTGTCGACGCCTCCAACACGGCAGATCCATCAATCGTGCTGGTCCTGCCCCGAGACCCCGACGCCGTCGCCGCACAGATCCGGGACGGTGTGCAGACCGGTTCGCTGACATTGTCGGGCAGCCCCGTCCTGGCGGGAGTCATCCTCAGCGACACCGCCGGACGGCCCTGGCGCAACGGCCAGACCGACTTTGCGTTGGGGGCCAGCGGCATCCAGGTCGTCGACGACCTGCGTGGGTCCAAAGACGCCGACGGGCGGGTCCTGTCGGTTACCGAACGCTGCCTGGCCGACGAGATCGCCGCGGCCGCCGATCTGGTCAAAGGCAAGGCAACCGGCGTACCCGCCGCCCACATCCGCGGCCTGGGGCAGTATGTCCAGGACACCGACGCAACCTCCGGGGCGAGGAGTCTTGTCCGTACCGGAGCCCAGGACTGGTTCGGCTACGGCATGGTCGAGGCCGTCCGAGCAGCCCTTGGTGTGGAGCCCGGCTCGGCGACGGCCTCCGAGGTCGGCATCCCCTTCATCACCCCTGAAGACACCGCCACGCGGGCGATGCGTGCCCTGCGCGTCGCCCTGCTCACTTGTCCGGAGGTGGCCGCAAAGGTCGACGGCGACGCCATCGTGCTCGAGGCGCCCGACGACTTCACGCTCGGCGTCGCGTCCACCCGCACAGAGGTAGCACTGCACGGCGAAGGGCTGACCACGACCCTGACTCGAGCGCCCGCCCCGACCATGGCGGTTGATGAGCTCTTGACATCCCGCCCGAGTGTCCTTATCGTTTTTCAATAATAACGAGAAACGATAAAATTGCGGATGTGCGAACCTCGATCGATGGCGAGGCCAACCCTAGTAGATTCAGGAAAACTCGATGGGCGCCAACGCAACCGGCAAGACCACCTGGGACTGCCTGGCGATGAGCCGAACGGACTACCTCAGTGCCAAGATCATCCGCGCCATCGCTGTGGTCGGCCCAGTCTCTTTCGGCGTCGGCGCACCGGTGTTCGACACGGCAACCCACGCCCCGCCACTCATGTCGTACCCGACCAAGGTCGCAAGCGGCATCGAGCTGCCGCGGGGGGCGATCCCCGACGGCAACGCCACAGCGACTGTTGAGCTGCGACTTAAGGACGCCACGCTCGTTGAGCGACTCGTTCAGGCGATCCCGGGACTGCTCCTCTCAGCCATGACCATCAGGATCGCCTTACTGCTCTTCCTGCGGCTCCGATCAGCCCAGGCCGGCAGACCTTTCTCCACGCGAAACATGAGGATTATCACGATTGCCCTCATCGTCGGACTTGGTGGAATGCTCGCGCAGTCCGCGGCGGGCCTGGCCGACAACGCGTTCCAGACGACGGGTCGCCTCCCCAACCTGAACTCCGTGATCTTCGTCATGACACTCAACCCGCTGCCACTGGTGGTCATGCTCGTGATCCTTCTCGTGGGCGAGGCGTTCCGCCGGGGCCTGGTTCTGCGCCACGACGTCGAGGGTCTGGTCTGAATGCCCGTCGGCACACCGCACCGCGTGGTCTGTCACCTCGATGCCCTTCTCGAGGAGCGCGGGATGACGTTGACGGCACTCGCTGACGCGGTGGGAATCTCACTGGTCAACCTCAGCATCATGAAGAACAACCGGGCTAAGGCCATCCGATTCAGCACCCTCACCGCCATCTGCCAGGTGCTCGACTGCCAACCCGGGGAACTGCTCAGCGTCAAGCCTTAACGGAACCGGTGCGGCAGGTGGGTGGGGGCCGCCATCCGCGGACCATGCCGCGGACGCCCCGCTCCCGCCAGCTTGAGCAATCCCTGCACCCGATAGCGATGTCCTGCATAGGGTTCGAGCAGCTCGACCAGACCGTCGTCATCGACCTCCGAGCCCGTCAGCGCCCAGCCGATGTCCTTGGCCACGTGATAGTCGCCGAAGCTGACGGCGTCGGGATCACCGAGCGCCGTGTGCCGCACCTCGGCCGAAGTCCAGACCCCAACCCCCGGTATGGCACGCAGCCTCTGGTCGGCGTCGTCACGGGTGAGATCCAGGCACTGTTCCAACCGGCCCGCGGCGCCTGCGGCCCGGACGGCTGCCGCGGACCGCGCACCGTCGACCCCGGCTCGCAGCCACTCCCAGGACGGGATCAGCGCCCATCCGCGGGCGCTGGGGGCAACCCACAACCCACGCACGCCACCCTCCCCGGGTGCGCGCTCGCCATACCGGTGGATAAGGGTGCGATAGGAAGCGGAGCCCTCATTACCGGTGACCTTCTGCGCGATGATCGAGGGGATCAATGCCTCCAGCACCAGCCCGGTCCGGGGTACTCGCCATCCGCTGAATCGCCTTGCCGCCTGGGCGACCTGCCGGTGGTGTGCCACGAAGCCCGTAGCGTCGTCTAGGTCGCCCAGCATGTTCGGGACCGACGCGAGCACCCACTGCGCACCCGGACCCCACGCGGTGGCCTCGATACCGGATCCGGCGACCAGACCCAGGCAGAGCGTCGACGCGCCCTGCGGCGTGCGGATACCGCGCCAGATGGTGCCGTCGGGATCATGTCGAAACGTCGGGTCGCGCCGCCCCAGGCGCAGACCACCGATGACCGCGGACACGTCCAGCGGCCACGCGGGCGTCCATAGTCGACGCTGGCGCTCAGTCATCCGTACAGTCTGACGCAGTCAACCGGGCGCGGAGTCTCTGCCCACCAGCCCGTAGGCTCGCCTGCGTGCGAACCCCATCCTCAGTCCTTGCCGAGATGCTCCGCTGCGACCCCGCAAAGCCACGGGTCACCTTCTATGAGGACACCGCCGGCCCCAGCCGAGGCGAGCGCATCGAGATCTCCGGCAAGGTGCTGGCCAACTGGGTCTCCAAGGCCGGAAACGCCCTTCAGGACGAGTACGACCTGGGCCCGGGCTCTGTCGTCCGGCTCTCGCTGCCGCCTCACTGGCGAGCCCTGTACTGGGCCTTGGCAGTGTGGTCGGTGGGAGCCGCCGTGGACCTTGTCGGGGTTGGAGTCCCGGACGTGCTGGTCTGCGATGACCCCAGCGCGATTGCGGCCACTTTCGAGTCGACACCGGGTGACGTCGTGCTGGTCACGCTGGACGCTCTCGCTCGCGCCCACCCAGGACAGGTCCCTGCCGGAGCCATGGACGAGGCACGCGAGCTGGCGACCTACGGGGATCATTTCGTCGTCCTGGCCGAGCCAGGGGCAGATGATCTGGCGTTGATCACCGATGGCACCCAGACGCCGTACAGGAGTGTGGTGCCACAGCAGGACTGGCCTGCCGGCACCCGGGTGAGTCTCGCCGGTGACCTGGCTCAGGTACTTCGGTCCACTCTGGCCGCCTGGGCCGTCGACGGGTCGGTGGTCCTGGCTCGCAGTGGCCGGCGCGCCGGAGGCGACCCCCAACCCGGGCGGCTCGCCTCCGAACGTGTCACTCTCAACCTGGCCTAAGGCTCATCTGCCGGTCAGCTTCCGCCACGTTGCCTTGTCCAGGACACCGGTGACCGGAACGCGTCCCCGCTGCCAGCTGAGAAGCCTCCAGAAGGTCACTGGCCCGAACTGTCTGTCAGCGCTCACCCCAAGAAGCCGCTGGGCCACCGCGATCTGTGCACTTGTCTGACCCAGAACAGCCACCTGGTAAGCCGAGACCGGAGCGACCCGCAGTGCCGGGCAGCGGCCGGTGCGAATGCCGCTGTACAAAGGTGCGAACTGGCCTGCATAGACCCGGCAGGGCCCCAGGTCAGCGACGCTGGTCGCCCTCCCGGTCCACCAGGACGTTCGCTTCATCGCGCCATCCCAGGAGAAGCTGAAGTGGACGTGGTCGGTGTGCGGGACAGAGCCCGTGTAAGGCGCCCAGCCCTGTGTGGGTGCGTAAACACCCCAGATCCTTTTGTTCCAGATCATGTAGTTGATGCCGAACCGACGAGCCATGGCGCCGTTGTTGGCGCTGAGCCAGGCGGTCACCGAGTTGGCGATGGCCTTCTGTGTCGGATTGTTCACGTTGAGCATCCAGTCAAGGGCGCGGCTCTCGTAGTGCTCACTCGTATCCCCCTGGCAGGAGCGGTAGTCGCCCTTGGCCCCGGTCTGGTACCGGGCCGTCATGAGAGCGGCGAAGGCGGCCACTCCGGGTGAGGAACGGGGGTCGCAAGACACCTGCGGCTCATATGGCGGCCTCGCGTCGAGGGCGGCCGGAAGGGCTTTGCTCGGCGGGCTGGGAATCGCGGCCTGGGCAGCCGGCGCCAGAGCGACCGTCAGGGCAAAAACAAAGGCCGTACCACCCACGGTCAGCCGGCTCATGTGGACGAACATGAATACATCTCCCATAATTGACCAATTTCCAGCTAACCCTCTGGAAGCACGAGAAATCATCGTTTCGGCAGACAACCATCCCTATCACCAAGATGTTGTCCCGTTAGATAATCTTCCCCGTGATGGCCCACCCCCGCGGCACTTTGCGAGCCGGATCCCCCTAACAGCCGAAGTCCTCAGCCTGAACGGGCCACAGGAAAGAGGCCGAACGGACCAGTTGAAGACGTGCTGGCCTCCCTGTGCTCCCCGGCCATGCCTGAATCGACTTGAACAGGCTTCGTATTCGGCGATCGGAAGCCCCGCCCAGACACTCACTACCGGCCCGGGGCATTCCTCGAAAGTGGGGTCTCCATTTCGGTGCCGGAAACCTCCGAGAGTGCCATCGCAGCCCCACCGGTTGTGGTCCTGGCGTTCGTCGACCCAAGCAGTTGTGTGGCGGCTCGCGTACGGCACTGAGATGGAGACCCCATTTCCTCGAAATGCATATAGATCCGAAATTCGTTGAGGAGCCCGCAGTATCCGGCTCAGGTCTTGGGCAGCCCTCGCAAGAGCGCTCCTGCCAGACTCGCGCTGTACTGCATGGTCATGTGGTCGTAGTCGTAGTAGACGCTCGCGCCGCCGATCACGGCATAACAGCGTTTTGCGTCGCAGAAGTCGTTACTGAGATCGACCAGGTTGAACTCACGGTGCAATGTTTTGCTCGCACTGAGCATTGATCGCCCTGCCCGCATGATGTCGTCATCGATAAGGACCTTGGAGCGCGGGTTGGCGCAGGCCAGCGGCTGGCCGGCATTGATGGCAAGACACTGCGGACCATTGTGACCACCCGTGGTCGGGATGTCTCGCAGGACCGTGACCCGGCTGAAGCCCAGCCACTGTCTCCAGACCTGCTCGAAGCCGGCGGGGCCTGAGCCCGGCGGGTCGAAGCGGCTCATCTGGACGTACGCGGTGGTGATGATGTCGTCAGGGGCCAGCGCCCTGAGCTCGGTCGTGACCTTCCTTGTCCAGATGGGGCAATCGCCGCCGACCCGGGAATGGCCCTCGAACCAGACACTCCGGCCATAGGTCGCAGCACAACCACCGGCGAACATCTCAATGAGCTGCCAGTTCTTGGCCTTGGCGATCCGGTGCAGCGCGCCACGCCAGTGCTCCGCGTGAGAGTCACCGATCAGCGCCACCACGCGGCTGGGCTTGCCCTTGCCCCAGTAACAGGTAAAGAAATTCACTACCTGACCGCTGCTGCCACGGCACCCAGCCTGGGGCCCCCAGGGGGCATCCGCCTTGGTCACCGCGGCCAGCGGCAGCGCCGTGACTGCCTGCGGGCACTTGGCACGGTGCTCCATCGCCGGCGCGCCGAAACACTGGCTACCCGCGACGCCAGCGAGCACCGCCGCAGTCCGTTGTTCCTGGGCGTTGGCTGCATAGACCTGCGTCCCGGAGACGAGGGCGATCACCAACATGCCGGCCCCCGCCGCAGCAAGGGTGGCCCTCGGGGTCGCTGCCAGACGCGGCCAGAAACGCGTGGCATCCTCGACGAAACGCTTGCTGAGCCCGGCCATAACTAGGGCGAGCAGCATCAGCACCAGCAGCTCGGGTGTGTTGAGCGCGTGGCCCAGGGCATACGGCGCGAAGATGAGAAGCGGCCAGTGCCACAGGTACAGGGAGTACGACACGTCCCCAAGCCACTGCACCGAACGGAGCCGGAAGACCACGTCGCTGGGATCGGCGCGACCTATGTCCCCGGCCACGATGATGGCGGCGGTGGCGACCACTGGCAGCGCCGCTGCATAGCCGGGGAAAGCTGTCGCGCCCGAGTAGGACCAGGCCGCGCCCAGCAACCCGAAGATGCCCGCCCAGCGCAACAGTCGAGCCAGGCCCAGAGGCGGCGCCCATGTGCGCATCAACAGGACCACGAGCGCCCCGGCCCCGAACTCCCATGCCCGCGTCGGGGTGATGAAGTATGCCGCGGCCGGGTGCGCCTGGGTGGCCCACACCGAGCAGGCGAACGAACCGAGCGTGACCGCCAGCAATGTGAATCCCACGGCCCTGGTGGTGTGGCCGCGCAGCCACCGGCGAGCGACCAGGCACGAGATGATGATCAGACCCGGCCAGACCAGGTAGAACTGCTCCTCCGCCGACAGGGACCAGTAGTGAGTGACCGGGGAAGCGACATCGTTGGACGCGGAGTAGGTCACCGCCTTGGACGCGAGCCAGAGGTTCTGGACATAGAAACCGCTCGCTGTCACCTCGTGCGCGGTGGACGCCCAGAGGGTCGCCGGAAGAAACAGGAACGTGCCCACGACCACGAAGAGCAGGACCAGGATCGATGCCGGCAGTAGCCGCCGGGCGCGTCGTGCATAGAAAGCCAAGAGCTTGACGGTGCCCGTCCGGTCCGCCTCACGGAACAGGTGGGAGGTGATCAGGTAGCCCGAGATGACGAAGAAGGCGTCCACGCCGACGTATCCACCGGTAAGGGTCCCGGGCCAGTAGTGGTAGATCACCACCAACATGACGGCCACCGCCCGCAGCACCTGGATCTCGGGCAGGAACTGTCGAATCGCTCGCTCGGCAACGCGCCGTGGCCGGTCGACCGCGACGGGGAGCAGAACTGTCACGCGCGGTTCCCCTGTCCTGTGTCCTCAGATGTGGCGTACCTGAGTGCTAACTTACCCAACGATCCGCCGGGACCGAAAATCCAGCCGAGGCCGGCAACCAGAATTGCAGCCCGAAACCCGACGGCGAAACCCGACGGCGAAACCCGACGGCTAGAGTCCACGTCATGGACAAAGTCGTCGTCAGCGCAGCCGAAGCGGTTACTGGGATCGTCAACGGCTCATCGCTTGCCGTGGGCGGATTCGGCCTGTGCGGTGTCCCCAGCGTCCTCATCGCCGAGCTTCATCGCAGCGGTGTCACCGACCTGGAGGCGGTCTCCAACAACTGCGGGGTCGACGACTGGGGTTTGGGGGTCCTGCTGAAGGCCAAGCGGATCGCCCGGATGGTCTCGTCCTACGTGGGCGAGAACAAGGAGTTCGAGCGTCAGTTCCTCTCCGGTGAGCTCGAGGTCGAGCTCACCCCACAGGGGACACTGGCCGAGAAGCTGCGCGCCGGAGGAGCCGGCATACCGGCGTTCTTCACGGCCACCGGGGTCGGAACCCAGATCGCCGACGGTGGTGTGCCGTGGCGCTACGCTCCGGACGGGTCGATCGTCACGGCGTCCCCGCCCAAAGAGACCCGCGAGATGGACTGGCACGGAAAGAGGCTGACCTTCGTGCTGGAGAACGCGATCGTCACCGACTTCGCCCTGGTCCGGGCCTGGAAGGGCGACCGGCACGGCAACCTGGTCTTCCGCCAGTCCGCCCGCAACTTCAACCCGTTGGCGGCGATGGCCGGGCGGGTCACGATTGCGGAGGTCGAGCACCTGGTCGAGCCGGGCGAGATCGATGCCGACGCGGTGCACCTGCCCGGCATCTACGTCCAGCGTGTCCTGCCACTGACACCGGAGCAGGCAGCCGACAAGCACATCGAACGCCGCACCGTCCAGCCCAAACCCGCCACAGCCAACGGAGGCTCGAACTGATGGCCCGCACCCGTGAGCAGATGGCAGCCCGTGCCGCCGCAGAGCTCTCCGACGGCGACTACGTCAACCTCGGCATCGGCCTGCCGACGCTGGTCCCGGAGTATGTCCCCCACGACGTCGAGCTCGTCCTACAGTCTGAGAACGGCATCCTGGGTGTTGGAGCCTACCCCGTTGACGGCCAGGAGGACCCAGACCTGATCAACGCCGGCAAGGAGACGGTCACCCTGCGCAAGGGCGCCTCCTTCTTCGACTCCGCGACCAGCTTCGGAATGATCCGCGGCGGCAAGGTCGACGCCGCGATTCTGGGCGCGATGCAGGTCTCGGCCGACGGTGACATCGCCAACTGGATGATCCCCGGCAAGATGGTCAAGGGGATGGGTGGGGCGATGGACCTGGTCCACGGCGCCAAGAAGGTCATCGTCCTGATGGAACACGTCGCCAGGGACGGCACGCACAAGATCGTCCAGGAGTGCTCACTGCCCCTGACCGGCAAACACGTCGTTCAGCGCATCATCACCGACCTGTGCGTCATGGATGTCACCGACCACGGACTCGTCCTGCGCGAGCTCGCCGACGGCGTCACCGAAGACGACATCCGAGTCGCCACCGGACCCGCCTTCACCGTCGCTCTGAGCTGAAGCCAGCTCAGAGCGGGACGCGTGCCGTCACACAGAACTCGTTGTAGATGAACAGCCTGCCTGCCCTGCGAGGGAACGGGAAGCTGAATGAGCGCTCCAGCTCCAGGCCAAGGGTCTCGACCAGGTCGGCCAGGTCCTTGTCCTGGGCGAACCAGACGTGGGTCGGGTCGCTGGCGTAGCCGCGCTCCTGCGGGCATACGAGAAAGACTCGTCCACCCGGGCGCAGGAACGGAAGGTAGTCACCCAGCAGCTTCAGGGCCTGCTCACGATCCATGTGCTCGATCACATGGGCGAGCAGCAAGCCGTCGAAGGAAGCCGGGACTGCGCGGTCGCCGTCCATGAACTCCTGGACGGTATAGGCGTCGTACCCCATCGAGCGGGCCAGTGCCACCGCCTCGGCGTTGTGGTCGACCCCCACCGAACCCGGTGAAAGGACGCCAAGATTCCGCCCGATGCCGCAGCCGACGTCCAGCGTCCGCCCCAGACCCTGTCGCCGCATGTTCCAGTGGTAGGGGGCTTGTACGTGCAGCAGACGCTTCCACCAGAGGGTCTGTTTGCTGCGGAGCCGTTCGGCGTAGTCAGGCGTATCGGTACTCAAGGCAACCTCCAGGTGAATGAGTTCTCATGACAACACACCAACTGCCCCGAGCTGCAGTCGATGCAGTAGATCCGCCGCTGTGCTCGCAACACCCACCGGGAACGGGGTGAGCGGGCGGCGGTCAAGGTCGAGCCAGACCCGGGACCGCAGACTCAGATCCCTGGCCTGCATGGCGGACACTGGCGACACTCCGAGCACGATACGCGGTGAGCTCTTGAAGATCCGGCGCATCTCCCCCAGAACTGCACCGATGGTGATGGCCCGCTGGGAGGCCAGGATCTTGGTGACCACCACCGGCCCGGTCCTGGACGGCTCCTGCCGCAACCGTGCCAGGCCCTCGACGATCAGGCCCGCGCAGTCGGGCGCAAAAAGATAGTCACGCAGGGTGTCCAACGAGACATAGATCGACAGAGGCTGACCGGTGAAGTGGCTACGGCAGATCGCCGAGATCAGGCCCTGGGCCTTGGCGAGGTTCTGGCCCGGGCCGTAGAGGTTGGCGATACGGCCGATCAGCGACGGCGTGCCAGTCTGGTGACTCCAGTCCGTGACCAGCGCCTCGCCATCCAGCTTGGCCTGACCGTACGCCGCCAGCGGGCGCACCGGGGAGAACTCGTCATAGGGCGGCGCACCCACGCCGGCGTAGACACCTCCGGCCGAGGACGAAAAGAAGAACGCCCCCTTGCGTCCATCCGGGGCAACAGCGAGCGCGTCGAGCGTCTCTCGCAGAGCGGCGAGCTCCAGCTGCAGCGCGTTTGCCGAGGAGGCGGTGACCCCAGCGCCGGCGCACCATGCTACCGACCAGTGCCGGTCACCGACAGCTTCCAGAAACTGCCCGGCTCGCTGGCGCAGGTCCACGGCACCGGCGCTGGGCGCAGACCACGCGATGGGCTGGGGTGAATGCCAGATGCATGATGGCGAGCCGGCGTGGTCCATCTGATCTCGGGTGGCCGTGCCCAGCGCAGTCTCAAGGCTTCGGCCAAGTAGGCCGCCACGTCCAATGACCCAGGTCAGCGTGGGTGTCGGGCGCACGGTCATGGCCCATCGAGCCCGTTCGGTCCCGGTCGGCCCAACGGGCCGTTCTTGGGGTCGCCGACGATGAGATAGAGCGGCTTACCCATGGCCATGTTGACCGCGACGCCCAGGTACTCCGCGATGATCCCGAGCGAGAACAAGATCGCACCGGTGCTCACCAGCACCACGACCATCGTCGAGGTCCAGCCCTGCGGAGTCGTGCTACTGGTGATACGCACGAACAGCAGATAGAGCGCGTAGCCGACGCCCCCCACGGCGAAGAGCAAGCCGAGCGCGCTGACCATGCGCAGGGCGCGGGTGCCGCTAGACAGCACCATATGAACGAAGTGCGAGAGCAGGGCCTTGGTGGAGTAGCCCGATGGCCGACCTCCCTCGTCGCGCAGTCGCACGGGGCACGCCGCGGCGGGGCCGGCCACCCACCCCATGGCAACGTCGAGATAGACCCCTGAACCGGCATATGCCGCGACGCTTCGCCCGATCTCGCCCAGAACCATCCGGTAGCTCTGAAAGGTGCTGTCGTTCGTACCTGTCAGGAAGGTGGAGAAGACCCATTTGGCTAGCCGCGAGCTGCCGTTGCGCAGCAGGTTGTGTGGCGGGCGATTGACCGGGTCGGCGTACACGAGCTGCGAGCCCTTCTTGAGAGCCACGTCCAAGAAGTCACCGATCTCGACCGGGTTGTGCTGCCCATCCTCATCCATGGTCACGATCCAGTCCCCGCTGGAAGACGCCATGCCAGCCATGGTCGCCGGGTGCTGGCCGAAGTTGCGGCTGAGCCACACCGGACGGACGAAGTCGTGCACCACGGCCAGCTCACGGATCACCTCATCGGAACGATCGGGGCCATTGTCGTTGACCAGGAGCAGCTCGGTGACCTCGAACTCGTGGCCTTCGGTGGTCGGGGTCGGCACGGTCAGCAGCGCGATCTCCTGGACCAGCGCCCTGAGCGTGTGTTCACCCTGATAGACCGGGATCACGATCGAGACGCGGTGCGGCCTTTGTCCCTGTGCGGCCTTCGAGTCAGACACGGTGGAATCCTAGTCCAGGCTTGGCTGGCGGGTACGCAGAACTCATCTGTGGGTACTCATGGTGTCGCTGCGTGCATCCGGCGCCCGACCCAGATGTAGGCCAGCCGCCGAGCGTAGGCCATCGCCCGTGCCCTGGCATCACCGCGGAAGAGATCGGTCCTGCTCAGCAGCCCCGACGCGTCCCCGGCCAGTCGATGGTGGAATCCGATGACCTGGTCGGACTGCTCGCGGGCCAGGCGCACGCTCCATTGCGAGCTGCTGAGCCGAAAGGCCGCCAGCGAGGTGTCGATGCCCAGGAAGTCGCCGCGCAGCAGGACATTCACATACGTGGCCAGGTCGATCACGTAGGGGTGTCGGCCGTCCCATCCGCCCGCATCCCGCAGGGTCTCGAGCCGGATCAGCACGCAGGCCGGCTCGCCGAAGATGTTAGACCCGGCCACGACCGTATGCCGTGCCGCCTTCCTCCCGGACACCCGACCGGTCAGCCCGGCGAGACCCCGGCGAGACAGCAGGAGGTCGCCACGAGCGTCGATGAGGTCCCGCTGAGCGGCCACCAGGACGACCGACGGGTTGGCGTCCATCGCCTCGACCTGCATCCGAAGGCAGTCCGGATAGATGATGTCGTCGCCACAGACCAGCTTCAGCATCTTCCCTCGAGCAGCTGCCGTGACCCGCTCCCAGTTCTTGGCTGCGCCTCCCCCGGTCTCTGTCCGAAGCAGTCTCACCCTCGGATCGCTGCGATAGCGCTGCAGTCGCTCCCACGTCCCGTCGACGCTGGAATGGTCGGCCACGACCAGCTCGAAGTCCTCGAAGGTCTGGGCAAGGATCGAGTCCATCGTGGCCTCGATGAAGGCGGCGTTGTTGTAGGACGGCACCACAACGGATACGCGCGCAGTCACCTCGCCGCTCACCGGTGTAGATCCTCGGGGGTTCCGCTACGCCGGAACGAGTAGTGCTTGTGCCCCACCCAGCTCAGCACTGAGGTCAGGACCATGATCAGGGCTTGCGCCAGGAGGGGGGGCAGATGGGCGAACTCGACTAGCACAGGAAGCACGACCAAGTTGACCGCCAAAGCCGAGAGATACACCGTCTCGAACCGCCACAGGTCTGCCAGCACGTGACCACGAACCCGGAATACCACGAAACGGTAGAGCACGAACGCGATGAGCACAGCGATGATGTGCGAACACAGCAATGTGGCCATGTAGCGCTGTTGGCCCAGAAGCGTCAGGAACCCGGCGAAGCAGATGAATCCGACGGCCGTGTTGACCGCCCCGACCATGAGGAACGCGACGCGTTGGTCACGAACGACCCTCAGGAACCAGCCCGGCGGCCCGGACATGCCCCCGGGCGGCACAACCTCAGGGCTCATCGGCCCCCTTCGGCAGGTTCAGGACAGGACGATCCAGCCTCAGGGCAGAATGGTGGAGAAGATGTTCCACCCCGCGCCCAGAGCCTTGGGCGCCAGGAAACCCCCGGTGCCGTTACCGGGATACATCCACAAGGTGCCATTCCAGTCACGACCGAGTACATCGGACTTGCCGTCACCATTGAAGTCCCCAGAGCTGATGATGGTGGAGAACGTGTTCCATCCGCGGCCGATGAGCCGAGGCTGCAACCATCCACCTGATCCGTTGCCTGGATAAAGGTACAACAGTCCGCTGGAGGTGCGGGCGATGACGTCGCTGTGGCCATCACCGTTGAAGTCACCGGGGCTGAAGATCGAGGTGAAGCCGTTCCAGCCGGCCCCTACCTTTCGGGCGGTGTTGAGGAAGCCACCCGATCCGTTGCCGGGGTACAGCACGAGGGTGCCGTCCGGCGCCCGGGCCAGCAGATCCGAGCGACCATCGCCGTCGAAGTCGCCCACCGGGATGACCAGGTTGTAGATGTTCCAGCCCCACCCGATCCTGTGCGGCGAGCTGAGCGGACCCGAAGCCGTGCCCGGGTACAGCCACAGGCTCCCGTCGGACAACCGCACCATGACATCGGAGGACGCGTCGGAGTTCCAGGTGCCGGCCGTGAAGGCCATGGTGAAGCTCTTGAACCCATTGGCGATCACGCTCGCCGACTTCCAGCCCGAAGCCCCGTTCCCGGCGTACATCCGCAACGCCCCCGTACCGGCCACGACCGCGAGAACGTCTGCCTTCCCGTCGCCATTGAAATCACGGGGTTAAGACGGTGCGGAGGCCCGGTAGGTCGGGATGAACCATTCGGACCGTAGACCGAACGCGGAACGAATCGTTGCTCCGGTGACTGCCACCGACCCCTTCGAACCGTCGATCGCCGCTGTCAGGACGCGTCCGCCCCACTGGCCGTGACCGTCACGGCTGAGGATCCGGAGCTGGCGATACGTGCCGATCGACGGCCAAAGGGCCTGGATGCGGGCCGCCGTGATGCTCGTGGTCCACGAGTTGGCGCTGTTGGCGATGGCGCCGTCATACGGGTCGGCCTTGGCCGGCAGGTAAGGCTGGCTTCCGGCAGCGGTCCAGCCTCCGTCCGCCGCGCTGAACTGGGTGAACGCTGCCGCGCCGCCATAGGTCAGCGTCTGGCCTGCAGTGGCCACCACGGCCGCGTTCGAGGCTGCGTACTCGGCGGGGACTCCGGAGTACATCTGGCATGAGGTGGTGTCACAGGTGTCCCAGGTCCGTTTCGCCGGTGCATGCGCGCGGTCATAGTTGGCATAGCTGCGTGCTGCCACTGCCTGGGCTCTCACGGCGTTCGCACTCCAGGACGCCGGCATCTCAGCCGGCACTACGGCGCGAAGGTAGCTCTCCATTGGCAGCACCGAGACCGGCGTGACGCTGGTCGACGTCGCCCAGTTCGCGTAGATGCTCCCCCGGTAGGCGCGCCGGGCCCCGCTGGCAAGCTTCACGTCAACGAGCCCGGAAGAGCTGCTGAATACTGCCGGCGAGGTTGAAGACGTGTAGGACTTCCAGCCGGCGGACGAGAGCGCGTCAACCTGCACCCGCCCGGTCGGAAGGCCGCGGGCGCGAACCTGGGTGATCCCAGCCGTCGGGAGGGTCAGGGCCTTTCCCGCGAGCCGGAGACCGGCGACGTTGTAGACGTAAAGGTATCCGGAACCGACCGCATCCAGGCGAACTCGGATGGTCGGGTTGCCCAGGTTCGCCAACTTGGTGCCCGGGTAGTAGAACGCCAGGATGCCCTGCCACGAGAGCTTGCCCACCGCGGCGGCCCCATAAGCCCCCCACTGCGACATGCCGTGGCCGTGACCATATGCGTGACCGCTGATCGTGATCGTGCTGTCAAAAGGCCTGGGATAGGTCTCCACAGCCTGCGCTGGTGCAGCGGCGACCAGGCTGGCCGACGCAATCAAGGCGCCAGCGACTCCCAGGGAAAGCATCCGATGTGCGCGAAAGCGCTCAGCCAACAACATGTCCAACTCCCTCTCCACCACGAACCGGTTGCCGACCGGTCACACCGCCTTGGCCGTTTCCGGGGCACAACCACAGGCGTCCATCTGCCGACCTGGCCAACAGGTCGGCGGTCAGCTCCCCATAGGCGTCCTTGTCGAAGGCACACCTTCCAACCACGTTCAACCTGCCCCGGAATCCGGGGCCGATGCTCACCGGCGTCGTGAACCCGAATGAGCGGGTCGTCACCTGAATCGTCGTCTGCATTAGCGCGGCATCCGGTTCTCGATCGCGACCCATGTCCAGCCACTGACGACACCGGTCTGCGCCAGCTTGGCGCTGCGCTGGACCGCCTTCACCGCGGCCGCGGTCTTAGGGCCGAATGCACCGTCGGCGCTCACTCGCACAGCGCGTTGCATGACCACGACGACCGCGCCGCTGGAGCCCTGCCTCAGGGTTAGCCCGCGGTAGGCAATCAGCGGGTAGTCCCGTTTCTCGAGCCGATCCCACACCAGGCGGTTGGCGACCCCGTTGGCCGAGATACGTTGCTGCCTTTCGAAGACCACCAGAGCGGCCCGTGTCATGGGTCCGAAGTCACCATCGGGTTTGACCTTGAGACCTCGCTGAAGAACGACTACGGCCGATCCACTCGAACCCTGCTGTAAGACAGCGCCCTTGTATGCCGTGTACGAGGTCACTGCCCAGGGCTTGGCCGGAGGCGTGACCACCGGCGGCGGCACCGGAGCGGGCGACTTTGCACCCATGATGGCGGCCGCTCCGGCACGGATCTCGGGCAGCCTGGCCTCGAGGGAGTCACCTGGACAGGTGGTTCCGCCTACATCTCGGTGACCGGAAATACGTTGGATATGCGTGCCCCAC
>Ga0097691_1000523_pt1 | contig 32792 bp, 33 predicted proteins | sample NGESurdeep072012_8_FD_72858 | JGI IMG/M metagenome (GOLD analysis project Ga0097691, IMG submission 72858) | Arctic peat soil microbial communities from Barrow, Alaska - NGEE Surface sample 210-1 deep-072012 | ecosystem: Environmental > Terrestrial > Soil > Wetlands > Peat ... | reverse complement strand
CTGCCGGACCAGAATTATCTTCGGCGGCGGGAATAAACGATGGTGGACGCACCTGGACTCGAACCAGGGACCTCTTGCATGTGAGGCAAGCGCTCTAACCGGGCTGAGCTATGCGTCCACCGGAGGGCCAAGATTATCGCGCCGCGCGCGCAACCTCGCAAGAGTCGTCTCGGGTGGAGCCTTAAGCTCGAGCGGGTACGCCCTTAGCCGGCTGACATGAGGCGGATAACTTCCGCGCGGCCCCATTCCACTTCAGCGCGATGCCGATTTGCCATCGCAGTCAGGTAGTCGTGTATGGGGCCGTCTTCGGGGGCGAGTGCGAGCGCGACTTCGGTTTTGCGCGCGGCCCATTCCTGACCGCGTGACATCAGGTTCAGGCGATCGCGAATCGACTCGAGCGCGGCGACTTTGCCGGCGAACGGCCCGATGCCGCTGGACGGGTTGCCGCCGTTGTCGCGAATCAGAGCCTCGAGTTCCTCGGCATTGCGCTGTTCCATCGCACGCGAGCCGGACAGGAACTTCTTCAGTTCGTCCTGCTTGACGTCGGCGATGAGCGTGCCGAGAGCAATCACTCCGGCGCGCTCGGATTCGAGCAAAAGGTTGAGTGCTTTTTCGAGCGCCGGGTCCACATCGCGAACTTAGTAAGGGCAATCCGCCAGCGCAAGGAAATCGAATCGCGTGCACAACAGCGCGATAAATCTATTTGTACAGCATCCGAAGCGAGGTCAGCAGCAGGAATATGCCGAAGATGCGGCGAAGAGTCGTCCCGGGCATCTTTACGGCGTACACCGCGCCGATGTAAGCACCGATCAGCAAGCCCAAGCCCAGCAGCAGCGCATACGTGACGTTGAGATGGCCGTGCTTGTAGTACTCGTACGCACCGAGGATTCCGACCGGAGGCAGCAGCGCGCCCAGAGAGGTGCCCACCGCGAGATGTTGATCGAAGCCGAGTACCAGCACGAGCACCGGGACGATCAGGACGCCTCCGCCGACGCCGACGAATCCGCCGAGTATGCCCGCGGCAAGCCCGAGTGCAAGAACGATTACGATTTGGCCCATTATTGGTTTGTCTCCAGCGCTCAATAATTTTGCGAGAGTATCAGAACGCAGGGCGAAGATTGAAGACGGAGACGCGCGCCGCTAGTTGATCGCGTGGCGTTCGGGCTCGTCGTACAGAGGCTCTACGAGCTTGAGCCGTGCGGGAGGCTTGCGGAAGTTGCGGAACCAATTCTCCATATCGTCGAACAGCGAGAAAGCGACCGGGGTAATCAGCAGGGTGATCAGCAGGCACAGCGTCTGACCACCGATCACCACCAGCGCGATTGCGCGAATCGAGCTGTCGCCGGCGCCCTGCCCAATCGCCACGGGGATCATGCCCGCGACCAGCGCCGCCGTGGTCATCAGGATCGGCCGCAACCGATCGCGATTCGCGGTCAGGATCGCCTGGCGGCGCGGCAGTCCCGCACGGAGCAGGTTGAGCGTTTGATCGAGCTGAAGGATCGAGTTCTTTTTCACGATGCCGAACAGCAGCAAAATGCCAAGCGTCGAGAACAGCATCAGATGCTCGCGAAAGACGAACAGCGAGATCAGCGCGAACGGGACGGCCAGCGGAAGCGACAACATGATCGTGATCGGATGGATGAAGCTCTCAAACTGCGCCGCCAGCACCATGTACATGAAGATGATCGAGAGCAGGAAGGCGACCACGAAGCCGGTGACCATCTCGTCGTAAAACTTGCTCTCACCGCCGAACCTCGTGACATAGCCGGGCGGCAGATGAATCTGGTTGACCTCGCGCGTGACGGCGTCCATCACCTTGTTCATCGCGAATCCGGGCGCGAGGTTGAAGACGATCGAGATGTTACGCTGGCGATCCTGCCGATCGATCTGCACCGGGCCCGTCCCGTGCGTAAGCGTCGCCACGTTGTCCAGGCGCACCTGCCCAACTTTGCTTGAAGGAATCGTCAGCCCTGCGACCACGGCCGGATTGTTGCGATCCTTCTCGGCCAACTGCAGGCGCACGTCGTAGGTATCCTGACCCTCGCGAAAGCGCGAGATCACGTCGCCCTGCACCATCGTGCGCATCGTCTGCGCGATATCGTCCACCGACACGCCCAGGTCGGCTGACTTGGAGCGATCGATGTTGACTTGAAGCTCCGGCAGCCCGCCTTCGTAGCTCGAGTCGAGATCGACGATGCCCGGGATTTTTCTGAACCGCGTCATCAGGTTGTCGGCATACGTCCGCAGCGTTTCGAGGTCGGGACCGCGCATGGCATATTCGACCGCCATTTCGTGATAGCCGCCCTGCTCCCACGGCTTGATCGGATCGACGCTCACGCGCAGCGCCGGGAATGCGTCCATCAACTTGCGTGCGTCGGCCATTACGAGTTCCTGGCTGCGGTGGCGCTGGTCGAGCGGGAAGAGTTTCGCATCAACTTCAGCGACCGTCACGCGATCGTCCCCGTTGGTGTCGCCGACGGTGGTGAACAGATCGCGAACTTCGGGGATGGTGCGCAGCCGGTCCTCGATCTGCGCGACAATTTGATCGGTATGCGCGAGTGAGTATCCGGGCGGCGTGCGGATGTTGACCGCGAATTCGCTCGAGTCGTCGTCGGGCATAAAGCTCGCGCCGACCAGTCTGGCCAGGAACGGAATCGAGATGACCAACGCGACGGACGCGACGACCAGCACCCATCGATGATCGAGCGACCAGCGCAGCGCGAGTGCGTAGTAGTCCTCGATCCACCGGAAAATTTTCCAGTCCTTCGAGCTGTTATGTTTCGCGCCATCCGCCGACTTGCCTTTCAGATAGCGCGAACACAGCATCGGGGTCAGCGTAAACGAGACCAGCAGCGACACCATGATCGCGAACGCCATCGTCAGGCCGAACGAATTCAGGAACCGGCCCATCACACCGTGGATGAACGCCACGGGTACGAAGATGACCACCAGCGAGAGCGTAGTTGCACTGACGGCCAGCCCGACCTCGGCGGTGGCCGCTTTCGCGGCGGAGATCGGGTCCATGTTCTTTTCTTCGATGAAGCGGAAAATATTTTCGAGCACGACGATGGCGTCATCGATTACTATTCCGACCGCGAGCGTCAGCGCGAGCAGAGTCATGCGGTTGAGCGTGAAACCCATCCACAAGATCAATGAGTAAGTCGAGATGATCGAAACGGGAATCGCGACCGCGGCGATCAGCGTCGAGCGAATCGAGCCGAGAAAAAAGAACACCACGATGGCCGCGCAGATGCCGCCGAGCACGAGATGCTCCTGCACGGAGTGGACCGCGTCGCGGATGAACGCCGACGCGTCGCGCGTGAAGATCACCTCGACGCCCGGCGGGAGCGTGCCCTTGATCGTGTCGTAGCGCTCCCTGACGTGATCGACGACCGCGATTGTGTTCTCGCCCGACTGCTTGCGCACCACCAGCGACACCGCATTCTTGTTGTCCCAGCGCGACAGCGAGCGCGGTTCCTTGACCCCATCCTCGACCGCCGCGACGTCGCCGACCGTGACCGGCCGGCCCTCGACCTCGCTGACGATAACCTTGGCGAAATCGGGAACCTCGGTGATACGGCCGAGCGTGCGCAGCATCTCCTCGGACATCCCCTGCTTCATGCGCCCGCCGGGGTACTCGACATTTTGCCGTGACAGAGCGGCGCCGACCTGCTGAATCGTTACTCCCGTCGCGTGCAGCTTGTCGGCGTCGACGGCGACGTGAATTTCGCGCTCGCGTCCGCCGACGATATCGATCGAACCCACCCCGTCAACCGATTCGAGCGGTTCCTTGAGGCGCCGGCGCGCCAGCTCGGTGAGTTCTTTCAGGCTCTGGTAGCCGGTGAGCGTGATCGTCACGACCGGCACCGCGTCGAGGTCGAACTTCTGCACCAGCGGCGGCTTGGTCCCTTCGGGCAGCTGATCGAGCACCGATGAAATCTTGTCGCGCACGTCCTGCATGGCGTCGTCGAGGCCGCGCTCGAGCTTGAACTCGATAATGACGCGGGAGACGCCTTCGAGCGTGTTCGAGCGCATCTCGTCGATTCCGCTGACGGTGTTGACCGCTTCCTCGATCGGCTTGGTGACGCGCGCCTCGGTTTCCTCGGGCGCGGCGCCGGGCAGGAACGTCGAGACCATCACGGTCGGCATATCGACCTTGGGAAACAGATCGACGCCCAGGCGCATGTAGCAGAACCATCCGAGCACGACCAGCGCGCCGACGAACATCGTGGCGAACACCGGCCGGCGCACGCACAGGTCGGCGAGAATCATGACTGCTCTTTCGCGATCACCGCGGTGCCGTCGGCCAGGCGATCGACGTCGCTGACCGCGATGTGCTCGCCCTCCTTCAGCCCTGCGGTGATTTCGATCTGGTCGCCAACGACGCTGCCGGTGGTCACCTCGCGGGCGCGAACGACTCCCCCATCGACGATGAATACGCGTGCGACGCCCGCGTAGCGCAGCACCGCCAGGCTGGGTACGAACAGCGCGCGATCGCGGCCGAGATCCATGGTCACGTGGGCGAAGAATCCCGGCTTCAGCGCGCCGTCGGGGTTGGCGACTTCGGCCTCGATCAGCAGCGTGCGGCTGCTTTCATCGAGCGCCGGCGCGATGCGCGTGATTTTTCCCGTGTACCACGCACCGGGCTTGGCGTTGATCGTAAGCTTCACCGGCATGCCGACTCGCGCCAGCGGCACGAACCGTTCCGGCATCGGGCAGCGCAGCTTGATCGGATCGGTCGCTATCAGTTCGTAAAGCTCTTTGCCGGGCGAGACGTACTCGCCGAGCGAGACCATCCGCTTTTGGACGGAACCGCTGAATGGCGCCTTGATTTCGGTATCGCCAAGTTTCTTGCGCGCCATCGCGAGCGCCTTTTCCGCCGATTCCGTGTCAGCCTGATCGACGCGCAGTTGCGACGTCATTAGATCGAACTGCTCGGGCGAGATGGTCCCCTCTTGCTTGAGCGCCTTGGCGCGATTGTAGCGCGCGGTCGAGTTGGCAAGCTTGGCGCGCTCCTGATCGAGCGCAGCCTGCGCGGTCTCAACCCGCAGTTCATATTCGCGCGGGTTGATTTTCATCATCACCTGGCCGGCGGTAACCTTGTCGCCGAAGTCCGCGGCTACCTGGGCGACCGCGCCCTCGACTTCCGACGACATCACCGCATGCTCGCGCGGGAAAAGCGCGCCCTGCATCTCGGCCGTGCGATCGAGACTCTGCTGATGCGCCGTGGCGACCGCGATCGAAATTGGCGCCGGTCCCGTCTTATCCTTTTCAACTTCGGCCGCAGCCGGTTGATGGCATCCACAAAGCGCCAACGCGCCCAGCGCGGCCGCCAGTCCGGCGAAAGCCGAAACCCTAAAAGACTTCAGTCGCATGGAATCGTCGCAATCCCTTTTAGAAAAAGTTCTACGACTGCTTCGGCATCCGATTCGAGCGGACTCGACGCCAGCTTGAGCAGCCGCCGCCGCAGCGATCCGGTCAGCATCTCGCCGAGCATGAATGCCGCGAATTGCGGATCGATTCGCCTAATCGCGCCGTGATCGATCGCGTCCTGCAGCACCAACGCGACGAAATCGACATGGGCGGCATAGACCCGCATGAATTCGCGGCCGGGCTGCGATTCGAGCTCGATATCGAGCGAATTACCGATGATAAGTGTCTTCAAAAAATCCTGGTTCGAGGCCAGCATCCGGAAATGGGCGAGGATGAGTTTGCGGATTCGGTCCAGCGGCGGCATCGAGGAATCGTCGGAGGCAAGGACCTCGGCCGTCATTTCGCGCAGACCCTCGATTACCGCGGCATTGACCAGCTCGTCTTTGGTATCGAAGTAGAGGTAGATGGTGCCCTTGGCGACCTTCGCTTCCTCGGCGACGCGATCGACGGTGGTGCCCTGCATGCCGTATCGAGCCATCACGCGGCGTGCGGCTTCGAGGATCTCCCGCACCCGGTATTCCTTGATTACTTCTTCCTTCGTCATGAGGAAACTGAGCAGTCAGTCAAATGAACGTACAGTCAGTTTAGCCAAATTGCCGAAATTGAAGCAAGGGGGATACTGAGCGGGCAAACGCAAGCCGATGCCGGTAGAAGGCGGCTTCGCGTCTGCTCAGATCGGCGAGTTTTCGAGCTGATCGCCCAGAATTTCAGCCAGCCGCTCGGCCGGAAGACGGCGCAAATCGGGAAGCGCGAAGCCCGACGCTGCGGCATGACCGCCGCCGCCATAGTGTTGCGCGAGGATTGACAAATCGACGTCGCAGTCGGAGCTGCGCCGCAGGCTGACGCCTTGGCTTCGCAGATCGAACAGCGCAATGACCGTGCGAGTCTGTCCCTTGTAGAGATGCGCCGCGACTTCGCTGCTGTAGCCGAAGCAGCACGCCGTCCGCACCGTGATTCCGTTGTCGAGCGGGCGATCGACCATCGTCGCGTGGGCCAATTCGACGCTCCGGCGCATCGCATCCTGACCCGACTCGAACGCGGCGCGCAGCTTGCGGCTCATCCGCGGCTCGCGCAGTTTCAGGATTTCGCGATACGACGAAGTTCCGCCGAGCGTCTGCACGGCGAGCGCCCAATCCGAAGACTCGGGAATTTTGTGGATCCAGCGATCGTGATCGTCGGCTATCATCACGAAGGGCTGGAAAGCCTCGAACTCGGCGCGCTGGCGCTCGGGAAGGTCGCGCCCCATTCGTTTGAGAAAATTGAACGTCAGGCGCGCCGCCGAATATTGTTCGCTGAGAACTTTGCCGGCGAACGGCACCTTGAACTCGGGGGCATCGGCGCGGGAGACTGCGGTGCGGTGATGATCGATCCAGTAAATCCGTGCGCCCCGTTCACTCAACTCCACCAGATGCGCGCCGGTCGCCGATGAGTTCCAGGACAAATCGGTGATCCAGATTTCGTCTCCGTTACCGGCGTCCTCGGACTTGAGCGTCAGATCGTGGATAACGCGGTCAGCGTCGTTGTTGCCGGCAAGCGTCGTGAAGACTTTATGGCCATCGTAAAAGCGCGCCACCGCAGCCGCCGCCATCACACCGTCGAGGCATGACGGACCGTGGCTGACGACCTGAATCGGGCGGGAAGTTTTTCCGGGCATAAGGGAACGATTGTAGAGCATTCGGCGCTTGCGAGCGAAACAGTGAAACACGGCAGCCGCGGCGCCGCCGCGATGCTCGCGCAGATACCCAACGGCTTGAGCGCGCTCCGGTTCGTGCTGGCCGCAGTATGGATCAATCTTGCCGCCCATGGGCATCAGGGACGGCTGGCATTCGCGATAGTCGCGATAGTTGCCGTGGGCAGCGATTTCATCGACGGGCGAATCGCGCGGCGGCTGGGAGTCGCCAGCGGGAGCGGGCGATGGCTCGACGCAATTGCGGATGTGACGTTCGTGCTGGCGGCTCTTTTATCCGAGGCGGCGGCCGGCGCGATACCATTTTACATCCCGATCCTCATCGCGCTTTCGTTCAGCCAGTACGCGATCGATTCGGCCGTGATCGGCCAGCGCGCGGCGGGTCCGGTAAGGAGCCGGCTCGGTCATTGGGGCGGGATTATCAACTATGCGCTCGTGATCGCGCTCGCGATCGCACCGCCGCCGGCGCTTGCCGGCGCTATCGTGCGCGGCCTCGCGCCGCTCGTCGCGCTGTTCTACGTCGCCGCGATCTCGGAGCGCGCGTGGCTCTTCTACCGCTCGCGCTGATGTGGTAGCATTTCTTATTCAGCGCAGAGTACCTCACAAGCAAAACTTATTGCAGGCGCAGTTCTTGCTCGATCTGGGGGCGGATACACGATGAAACTGCAAGCGCACTTACCCATGGTCACTATCGGCGCGCGGGATTGGCACGCGGCGATGATCGCATTAGTTTCGGTTTTCGGAGCGGCGATGCTTCTGCTGGCGTCACAATCGGGCGCCTTGCTCAATAATCCATCGTTCGAGCGGCTGCAAACGTCTCCGATCATTAGCGTCCCCGATCGCATTTCGCTCGATCTTCACTTATGGAACCCTCCGATCAGTCCGTGGGGACGGTTTTCAGTTGCGCACCAGCTACCGGAAAATACCGTTTTATCGCAAGAATTCTCAATTGGCATGGACGAGCGGGCCGTGGCCGAAGTCTTCGGCGACGCGGCGCTTCGCGGCATGTTGGCCGAAAAGGGAACAGTACCCCAGCTCAAACCGCGTAACGATCGTCTGATGCTGATGTTGATGTTGCTCCGGCTTGGTACGCGTCGCAGCTAACACTCGCATCCTCCGCGCGCGCGAAGCCGGCCGAGATCTATGGCTGATTCACCGAAAGCTTCGGTACCGCCGGCTTGAAAGACGCCAAGGCGCTGCTCAAGAGCGCGGCCGCTCAATGCTTGCCGTAGTCGAGTGGGACGCCTTTGCGCTGCGCGAGGATGTAAGCTTCGAGCGCGCGCAGTCTCGTATCGTTGGGAGCGAGCGCCTTGCCCTTAACCGGGTTCTCGATGCACCAATCGATCATGTCGCGCAGCAGCGCCACGCGCTGTAGCTGGACCTGGTATTTCGGATAAGTCTCAGGATGCGTATTCGACGCGTCCGGATGGCACATGTCGCAGCTCACGCCAATCGTGCCGCCCAGCGCAGCGCCGTCGTGGAAGAGCTGGTTCCCTTCCGCGACGAAGTTGTCGGTCTGATCCTTCCAAACCTTGTAATCGCGATCGGTGAAGCTCGCGTAGGTGTCGCCCTGCTGCGTTCCCTTCGATAGCGGCTTCGCGCCAGTTGCCTTGGCCGCGGCATCGGCGCCCGATGCTGCAGACGGAGCCGGTAGCGGCTGAGACGACTGGCCTGTCTGCGCCATCTCCCATTTCTCGTTCGGATGCTCGCGCTGCCATTGCGCCATCAACTCGCGCGTGACCGCGGCTGCCTGCGCATGAGTCATCGACTGGCCAGGCTTCAGGTCTTTCACTTCCACGCTGGTCTTGCCGTCGCAGAGCATCACGACCGTGCCGCCGTTTTTCGAATCCGGCACTTGATGGACAGGCAGGGGAGGGGCTGGTTGCGCGCGAAGCCGCGGTGCGTGCACCAGGGCTGCGAATATCGCGGCACATCCGGCAGCGGTTACCAATGCGATCGATCGTCGGGTCATATTCGCCTCGAGGAAGCTTTTTCCCCGCCCTCAGTAGCTCGGGAACTGTGGCGCGGGCGGCCGCGCGATCTTGCCGTGCGAAACCAGGTAGTCGGCCTTCACCGTGACCGGGTTGCGATCCCACAGGCTGTAGATCTTGTCCGCCAATCCGTCGGCGCGCACATCTATCCGGCCGTCGCCCAGTCCGTCGAACTGATCGAACGGATCCGCCCGGTTCATCTGAATAGTCAACGGCGGCAGCCCGGTCGGAGCATACGGCCACGGCCACGCCGTCGAGAGCAGCCCATAAAAACTGATGTTCCCGATCTGGTTGTAGAGCATCTGATGCGTATGGCCGTGGATCACCGTCACGTGCTGGTAGGGCTTCAGAATCGCCTGCACCTGCTCGGCATCATCGGTCCAGAAATTCCAGTTGCGATAGTATTTGTAGAGCGGCGAATGCGAGAAGACGAGCAACGGAGTGGTGTGCGGCACTTTGGCGAGGTCGGCGGAGAGCCACTTGCGCTCGTCGTCGCCGACTTCGAAGCGTGACTGTATCCCGTTGTCGAGGCCCGCGACTGTTCGCATCCTCTGTGCCGGCGTCATTTTGCGCGCCGTCCAGAAATCCTTCTCGTGCACGCTCATCAGCACCACCACGTGCACGCCCTTCCAGTCAAATGAGTAGTTGGGCGGGCCGAACATCTCCTGCCACGCGTCGCCCAAGTCGTAGAACCAGTCGTGCTCGCCGACCATCATTTTCACGGGCGCCTTCAGCTCGGCGAGAATCTGCATTCCGAGATCGAGCTCTTCGCGCCGCCCGAGCTGAGCCAGGTCCCCGCCGAACAGCACGAAGTCGGGCTGCGGATCGAGCGCGTTCACGTCATCGACCGCTTTGACTGCCGCACGCACGAAACGCTGGTTGAGCGTGCGCTGATAGAGATGCGTGTCCGAGACGTACGCGAAGGTGAACGGCGGCTTGCCAGCCATCCCGGCCGCACTGGCGGTCTTGTCGGGCGCGGCGTTGGCGACTTCGACGAGCTGGAACGAATGCGGCGGCATGAGGCTCTTCGCCATCACGGCCCCGGTCGTCGCGGCCAACATTTTCAGAAATGTCCGCCGGTCGAGACCGCGCAATCCGCGCAGGACCGCATCGCGATCTTCCATGTACTTGGTTTCGACGCTCTTATGCCGAGCAGCCATCGCGCGCCTGCCTTTGATCCTTCATCAGGTTAGTCGCCGCCGAGCAGCGCCGGATTCTCTTGATTCTGCACAGGCCCGATGTCGCCGAACGGTCCCGCCAATCCCGGCCCGTGTCCTTTGTCGCCGTTGGCGGCGGCGGTATCGCGCTGCGGCCTGTCCGTGCGCGATCGTTTGAACTGCAGGTCGTACTCCTGCTTGGCGGCCTGTTCGTATTCGGGACTGGTCAGGCTGGCGAGAAACGCGACCAGGTCGTCCTCTTCCGCTTCGCTGAGGCCGAGCGGAACGATCCCGCCGTCCAGGTACGGGTTCTGCACGCCGCCCTTGTTGTAATGATCGATCGTGTCCCACAGCGTGACCTGCGAGCCGTCATGGAAGTACGGCTGCGTGACCAGCAGGTTGCGCAGGCTCATGGTGCGGAACGCGCCGATATCATGCGGCTGCTTGGTCACCAGGAAACGGCCGAGCCCGCTCATGTTGGTGCCGATAGCCAGCTTGTCGATCTCCTGCTCGCCACCGCCGCTCTTGCTGAGCGTGTCGAGCGCTTTGCGGGCGAGCGGCACGAAGTTGGCGTTATGCGCCGACACGCCGATGTTGTGGAACTTTTGATCGGTAAACAACGGCTGCGTCGGATTCCATCCGTGACACGACATGCAGCGGCCATTGCCGTTGAAAATCGACCATCCTCGCTTGGCCGAATCGCTGATTGCGCTCTGGTCGCCGCCGATAAACTTGTCGAACGGCGAGTCGAATGCAAGCTGCGTGCGCTCGTACGCGGCGATCGCGCGCTCGATATCGGCGAACGTGACGTCGTGCCCGAACACATCCTGGAATTGCTTCTGGTACTCGGGAATCGCCTTGATCTTCGCGACCGCGTCGTCGGTCGATTTCATACCCATCTCGACCGGATTGGTTACCGGGCCCTCGACCTGCGCCTCGAGCGTTGGCGCGCGTCCGTCCCAGAACTGCGTCACGTTGAACAGCGCGTTGAGGATCGTCGGCGCGTTGCGCTGGCCGAACTGCGCGCGGATACCCATCGAGGTCGGAAGCTGATCGGTGAAGCCCTTGGCGGGAGCGTGACAGTGGTCGCACGATATCTTGCCATCCGCGGACAAGCGAGCGTCAAAAAACAGTGCCTTGCCGAGCGCAATCTTCGCCGGCGTCTGCGGATTGTCAGGTGGAATCACCGACGAATAGAGATCGGCCGGGAAACCCGCCTGGTTTTCGGACTTGGGATCGGCAATCGGACCGGGTCCTTGAGCACCAACCAGAGTGAACGAGGCGACTACCGCCGTCGCGGCGAGAAGAGAGAAGAGCAAGAGACGTGCGGGCTTCATCCTGGCATTCTCCGGTGGCCCGATTGCGACACGGCATACTCCGCGCGCTGTCAAATTCCAGATAGTTCACGCGCGCTGACTTTGTCAACCCGCGTCCCCGTCGTGAAGCGGAATCGTCAGCCCATCTTGGTGAGCAAATCCGACATGTCGTTGGCGTGCTCTTCTTCTACCTTGTTGATCTGCTCGATCAGTATCTTGGTGGTCGGATCGCCATCGCCTAGCCATCGAATGATTTCCTGATACGTCTGGATTGCGATCCGCTCGGCGACCAGGTCTTCCTTGATCATGTCGACCAGCGTCTTGCCCTCGACGTACTCCGAGTGCGAGCGGTCCGCGAGTCCTTTGGGATTGAAGTCCGGCTCTCCGCCAAGCTGCGTAATTCGCTCGGCAATCCAATCCGCGTGCTGCTGCTCTTCGGTGGCGTGCTGCAGGAATTCCGCCTTGACCGAATCGGAGCTGATCCCCTGCGCCATGTAGTAATGGCGCTTGTAGCGAAGCACGCAGACTATCTCCGTCGCCAGCGCCTCGTTGAGCACTTTCAGCACCTGCTGGCGATCCGCCTTGTAGCCCTCCGTTACAGCGCCCTCTTCCATATGTTTGCGTGCGTTTTCGCGAATCTTTTTAAGGTCGATTTCAAACTTGTTCATGTAGCAGTCTCCTTTGCTATCGTCTAGCGTAACCCTTTTCTCGCTTCATGGCAGGATGCGCGCGTCGCTAAGCGTTCCCGCGGGAACGATGAAGCCCGGGCAGTATCGTGCTAGCTTTGGAGCGAATTCGGGCAAACGGAATTGGAACCTCGCATACTTGAGCGCGCCGAGCATCCCATCTCGCGCCGCGATATCGACGCCAACGTGCTCAAGGTCCTCTATCGCCTGGCCGGCGCCGGCTACGACGCATACCTGGTCGGCGGCGGGGTGCGCGACCTGATGCTCTCGCGCAAGCCCAAGGACTTCGACGTCGCCACTTCGGCGCATCCGCAGCAGGTCCGCGAGCTGTTCCGCAACTCGCGGCTGATAGGCCGGCGCTTTCGCTTGGTCCACGTTTTCTTCGGCCGCCAGAATGTCGAGGTCGCCACCTTCCGCCGCCAGGCCGAGGCGGTCGCCGACACCGACGATCCGCTGATTCGTCTCGACAATACTTTCGGCACGCCCGAGGAAGACGCGTTTCGGCGCGACTTCACCGTCAACGCGCTGTTCTACAGCCCGCAGAATTTTCACGTGATCGATTTTCCCGGCGGAGTTGACGATCTCAGGGCTCGATTGATCCGCACTATCGGCGGCCCCGAGTTGCGGATGCGCGAGGATCCCGTCCGCATGATGCGCGCGGTGCGATTCGCCGCCAAGCTCGGCTTCGAAATCGAGCCCGCTACGCGCGTCGCCATCGAGCGTCATCGCGCGGATCTCGCCAAGGCCTCCGTGCCGCGCCTGGTCGAGGAAACTTACAAGACGCTGGGCCAGCCCGAGGCCGCTCACGCGCTGGTCCTGATGGAAGAGATGGGATTGCTCGAGTATGTAATCCCGATTCTTTCCGCTCATCTGAAATCGCGCGGCGCCATGCTCGCCGAGCAGCCCGCCGTCCGCAACATGGCCGCGCTCGGCCGCGCGATCGCAAGCGGATTTGCCCCCGATCATTCGATCGTGCTGGCCGCGCTGATGCTCGACCTGTATCGCGACGAGCACCGCCGCGCCGCCGACCGCCGCGTCGATCTGCTCGGCGAGCTTCGCGCGCGCGGCTTCGCGCGCGGCGACACCGAGCAGATGCGCCTGATACTCGAGGCCTTCGAGAATCTCGCGGCGCCCACTCGCCGCACGCGGCGCCTGATGCGCCGGCCGTACTTTCCCGACGCGCGGATGTTCTTCGAGATGACCGCGCCGACTTACTCGATCGATCCCACGCGCATGTTCCGATTCCTTGCCGACCCCGACAGCCTAAGCCCCGGCCACGCCTCGCTCGACCGCGGCAGTGCCGACGCCGCGCAGCCGCCCGGCAGCGAACGCCACCGCCGCAGGCGCCGCCGCCGCCGCCCGCGCCACGGCGGCACCGCGCCGTCGGGCGATCTGAATCCGCCTCCATCGCCGGATCCCACTCGCCGCGACTAGCCACCCGCGACGGTGTCGATCGCTTCGCCGGGCGCGATACCGCGAGGGCACCCATCGACTAACTTCGGCCCATCGATTACTTTTGACTCCACTATGGCCGCGAACAATCTGCGCTCCGATCGAATCTGGATGGACGGCGCGATGGTCCCGTACGACGAGGCCACCGTTCACGTCCTCACCCACAGCCTGCACTATGGGCTGGCGGTGTTCGAAGGAATGCGATGCTACAAGAGCGACGACGGCCGCTCCGCGATTTTCCGTGCCCGCGAGCACATCCGCCGCCTCATCGACTCCGGCCACATCGTCGAGATGGAGGTTCCGTACAGCCAGGAGGAACTGCTCAAGGCATGCGCCGACGTCGTGCGCATCAACAAGTTCGCGGAATGCTATATCCGGCCGCTGGTGTTCTTCGGCGAAGGCGAGATGGGACTTTCGGCGCGCGGCAACAAAATTCGCGTCTCGATCGCCGCGTGGCCATGGGGCGCCTATCTCGGCCAGGACAGCATCGCCAAGGGCGTGCGGCTCAAGACGTCATCGTTCGTGCGATTCCATCATAACTCGATGATGCCGGCGGCGAAGGCCACCGGTCACTACGTCAACTCGATCCTGGCCGGCTATGAGGCCCGCCGCAGCGGCTACGACGAGGCGCTGCTGCTCAATACCGAGGGTTTTGTGGCCGAGGGCAGCGGCGAGAACGTCTTCGTGGTTCGTGACGGTGTCGTGCGCACGCCGCCGCTCACGTCGGTGCTGGCGGGAATCACTCGCGACGCCGTCATCAAGATTCTCCACGATTCCGGCATCGAGGTGCGCGAGGAAAATTTTGCCCGCGACGCGTTCTACATCGCCGACGAGGCCTTCATGACCGGCACCGCCGCCGAAGTTACTCCGGTCGTCGAGCTCGACGATCGCAAGATTGGCCCCGGGATGCCCGGCCCGATCACGGCCAAAGTGCAGCAGGTCTTCCAGGCCGCATTGCACGGACGCGAGCCGCGTTACCGCGACTGGCTCTACTACATCTGATCTTCATCGCGGGAACTTGCCAGCCCCGCCCGGATTTAAGCCCGAAAGGGGGAGACGTGCATGAAAATGTTCACCGTCGGACTAATCGCAATCGCTGTGATCGTCGTCACCATCGCGCTACGGCCGCGGATCGCGCGCGCCGAATTGCTCAAGGAAGGACAGATCGCGCCCCCGTTCACCACGCAGATGGTTAGCGGCGAAACTGAAGCCCCGGTCTCGCTCGCCGATTTTCACGGCAAAAAAGTCATCCTGTATTTCTATCCCAAGGATCAAACCTCGGGATGCACCAAAGAGGCGTGCGCGTTCCGCGACGGCTACGCGCGCTACACCAACGCCGGCCTGGTCGTGCTCGGATGCAGCATCGACTCGGCCGAAGCGCACAAGGATTTCATCCGCAAAAACCGTCTGCCTTTTCCGCTCCTGCTCGATCCCGGCAAGAAGATTGCGACCGCCTACGGCGCCGCAAACGGGATTCCGATCCTCGGCCTCGATCGGCGAATTACCTACGTCATCGACGAGAACGGCAAGGTCCTGAAAGTCTATCCGAGCGTCGATCCATCCACCCACGCCATCGAAATCCTAAACGACCTGGGCGTAGCCCACGCAGCCCCTCCCGCGCAAGCCAAGCCCGCCCCTCCAACCTCGAACTAAATCTCGGCGTCAGTATGTGCAGCGGCTGGCCCCTGCCCAATGCTCACCGCGAGCATCACCGCCGCCGCCGCGAGCAACTCTGCATTCGACTCGCCCCGAATCATCTCCGCAAGTCGTTCCAGATGCGCCGCAATCGTTTCTGCATCACCGCTGGCGGCGCATCCGATTCCGCCCACATCGAATATCGCGTCGATGAGCGGATTCGCGTCGTAGCCCGACTCGGCCAGCGCCTCGCGAACGGCGCGCCGCCAGAACTCGCGCGGCTCGACTCGATCGAAATCGGCCGTCGCCCCGATTCGTTCGCGAAAGACCGCCATCAACGACGCGCAGCCGGCGTTCGCTTCGAGATACGATCCGACGCCCTGTGCGTCGAGGAAGTCATTCACCGCGCCGTCGTCGCCATACACGCCAAGCGAGCCTGCCGCGGGATCGAGCGTCACAAATTTTTCACCGTCTCCGTCTTCGCCATTTTCAATACCGAGCGGATAGAGCCGGCATGCGAGCGGGCGTCCGCGATGGACCCCGCAGCGCGCGCCTTCGAGCGCCGCGCACGCGCCGCCGTCGGTGAACTTCAGGATCGATCCGCGCCGAATCGTGTAACGAGCGATCGCCTCGCTCGTCGTGATACCCGCGACGCGCGCGAGCCTCAGCACGTCATACGGCGACAGCGTGATTACCTTGTCATGGCAGCATCGCCCGCACGCATTGCAGACATACGAAAATGGGCTCTTACGATTCACCGGCGTGAGCAGCTATGATACGATTATCAGCAGGTCGCCGATATGCAAGCCTCAATGGAATTCAAGCTCCCCGCGCAAGTAAGAAAAAAGGGCAAATGGTTCATCTCCTCGTGTAATTTGCTCGATGTTCATTCGCAGGGTCACACGCGCGAACACGCCGAGCGCAATTTGAAGGACGCGCTCGCGACTTTTCTGCTCAGTTGTTACGAGCGTGGCACGCTGGAAGTCGTGTTGCGCGAAGCGGGATTTGTGCCGGCCGTCGGACGCCATCAGAAATTGAAACCCGCTGCACGCGGTCGGAAGGAAGTGACTGTGCCGCTGCCATTTTCGATCGAGCGCGCGCATTCCCGCGCAGCTTCCGCGTGATCGCGCTCAACACTTTTCCAGCAATTGCAGGTAACGTTCGCGCGTCATTCCTGCCGTGCGCATGCATGATCGAATTATGTCGAGACCTACCTCATCGTAAGCCGGAATGATGACCGGTCTGGCGACGCCCGCTTTTTCACCCTTCCAATGGTCACCTTTGCCAGGTTTGAAGACGAAACCGTCGAGCTCGAAGACGCATCTGAGCCTCTTCCAGTGGACAGGGCTAAGCTTCCTCATCGCGCAGACCTCGGACCCAATACGTTACTTGCTGAATTTGATACACCTCATTGGAGGTGAACTCGGCTGCTTCGACTAGTGTAGGCATTGCTACTTCAGTAGGTAAGCGTCCACGTACCGCTGATACTCATTCCCGCGCCGAAGACTATTGGTGCTATCGTCTTGCGCGCGAGCATCGGAGTCGGCGCGGTCGTTCCGGGGAGTCCCGCGCTGGCATGATTGGCGAATATCGCCAGCTCCTGAATGGTTATTCCGTCCGCGCCGGTGTCCGCCGTTGTCAGCGACCAGTTGAGGGTCACGCTGCCGTTGCCGTCCTCGCTGTGGCTGTCGAGCGCTTTGTAATATGCGGGGCCCGCATCTTTGTTTTAACACTGGGTGCAGGGGTCACCCCTGCTGAAACCCACGGTGGGTTTCACTACAATTAATTTCTTCATGGCCGCATCACCCCTTCCTTCCTGCGACACCATCGTCGTTCTCGCGCCGCACACGCGGGCCGGCGCCACCATCCTGGCCAAAAACTCCGACCGCCCGCCGCGCGAATGCCAGCCGCTGTTTCAGTCGCCGCGCCGCGTCCATCCCCAAGGCGCGACCGTCCAATCCCAGTACCTCGAAATCCCGCAAGTCGCCGAGACCGCCGCCGTGATCGGCTCGCGCCCCTTCTGGCTTTGGGGTTTCGAACACGGCCTCAACGAGTACGGGGTCGCGATCGGCAACGAAGCCGTGCTCACGCGCGAGATACTCCCTTCGCCGGGCTTGCTTGGGATGGATCTCGTCCGCCTCGGCCTCGAGCGCTCGAAGACCGCGCGCGAAGCGACCGAAATTATCGGCGCGTTGATCGAACGCTACGGGCAAGGCGGCGCCGCCTTCTACGGCGTTGATTTCCGCTACAGCGGCGGATTCATCATCGCCGATCATGCCGACGCTTACGTGCTCGAAAGTTCCGGCCGCCAATGGATCGCGCGCCGCGTCGCAGATCGCGCGTGCATCTCGAATTGCCTCACGATCGACACGGCCGGCTTTGGCTCGCCTGATGTAGAAAGCTATGCGCGCGCTCGCGGATGGTGCCACAGTGAATCATCGTTCGACTTCGCCGCCGCATATTCGAACAAGGACGCGGACGATCCGCTGACTGCGCGCGGACGCCTGGCGCGCAGCCGCGAACTGGTCTCGCGAAACGGCCGCTGCACCGTCCGCGAGATGCTCGCGATAATCCGCGATCACGGCGCGCGTGGCGAAACTCCGCCCGCCGGCGACCCCGCCGCGCGCGACGATTCTCCGACGCTATGCATGCACGGCGCAGCCGCCGGCACGACGGCCAGCATGGTCGCCGAACTCCCCGCGCCCGGCGCGGACACAATCCCCATGCTATGGGCGTCGTTCGCCGCGCCGTGCACCGCGATCGCGTTCCCACTGTTCGTGGCCGGGACGCTCCCGCCGGTTCTGGCCGCTGGCGGTGAAAGAGCCTCGTCCGACTCGCCATGGTGGCGCTTTAAGAAGATTCAGGATCTCGTCGCGATCGCGCCTGAGCGCCTGGCGCCGATCGCATGGGAGCATTTCCGGCCGCTCGAGGCCGCGATGCTCGAGCGCGGCGCCGAGGTCAGCCGTCAGGCGCGCAAGCTCGATTCCGCCGCGCGCGAGAAACTGCTCGGCAGCTTCATGGCGCAGAATATCGTCCGCGTCCTCAACGCGCAGTCCGCCGCCGAATCCGAATTGACGCGCGCGTCTCACTAATATGAGCCGTCGCCGTTTGACAGCGACTATATCCACGTATTGCTATGAAGCACGCGCATGGGAGGTCTGAAAAAATGAAGATCGAATACGCTTTGCTCGCCGATGCGGCCCAAGCGGTTGGCGGCAAAATCTTTGTGCTGGGCGGCGGATGGAACGTGTTCCGAGCGGCAAGCTACCCGGCGCCAGTTCATCTTGCCATCGCGATGGGCCTTGGTTTCACGTCCAATGAAGTCGGTATCAAATACCCGCTGAGCGTTGTAGTTGCCGACGAGGCCGGAGTTCCAATAATCCCAGAAATGAAAGGCCAGGTGGAAACTGGTCAGCTCGCTCCGGATTTCCCCAAAGGGGCATCAGTGAAGATACCCGTCGCAATCAACATCAACATGCCGCTTCCCCACCCAGGCACCTACGGAATCGTCGTGACGGCCGGTTCCTCAAAGACTCAACTGTCGTTTGAAGCAATCTTTGCTGGTCAGAAGGTGCAGTTCGCGCCCGAGGGTTCTTTGCCAGAGCGTGGCAATTGAGCAGCATCGTCGTGCGGTAGCCAAACAGCACCGCCCCCGCTCGCTCAGGGCTTGCTCCGCGCGCCGCATGGGCGCTACTCAAGAGATACTAAAGTATCCGGCCACTCTGACCTGGTAGGGCACTTCGGCTCCGAGTACTGAAAAAGAAAAAGGAGATTTTCGAGCCAAATGGATTTTACCTGGACCCCCGAACAGGACGCTTATCGGATGGACGTGCGGCGCTGGCTCGAAGAGAATCGCCCTCAATCTATGGGCAGCATCGACGACCTCGGAGCCGGCGGTGGCGACGCAATCTGGGCTCGTCTCAAGGCCTGGCACAAAAAACTTTACGCCGCGGGATGGGCCGGTCTGACCTGGCCCAAGGAATACGGCGGCCGCGGCGCCACCTTCATCGAGCAGGTCATCTTTCAGCAGGAACTCGGCCGCCTCAACCTGCCGATGGGATGCAACGTGCTCGGCGTGATCATGACCGGGCCGGCCCTGATGCAATGGGGGACCGACGAGCAAAAAAAACGCTACCTGAATCCGATCCTCACCGGCGACGAGATTTGGTGCGAGGGGCTGTCGGAGCCGGGCGCGGGCTCGGACCTCGCGTCGATCCAGTGCCGCGCCGAGCTCAAGGGCGATGAGTTTATCGTCAACGGCCAGAAGGTCTGGACCACGATCGCGCATCGCTCGGACTTCGTGCAGCTCTTCGTGCGCACCGATCCCGACCTGCCCAAGCACAAGGGGATGAGCGCGTTGCTGGTCGATATGAAGGCGCCCGGGGTGAGCGTGCGTCCGCTCAAGCAAATCACCGGCGACAGCGAGTTCAACGAGATCTTTTTCGAGGACGTGCGTGTGCCCAAGGAAAACCTGCTCGGCCCGCTCAACATGGGATGGCAGGTGCTGGTCGCGACCCTGATGCACGAGCGGTTCGGAATCGGCGAGACGCTCGGCGGCACCGAACAGTTGCTCCATGCGCTCGTCCAGGTCGCCAAAGCCGTGCAGCTAAATGGCCGGCCGGCGATCGAGGACAATGACATCCGCCAGCAAATCGCGCAGTTCGCGATCGAAACGACCGCCAAGAAGTACAACGGCTTGCGCAGCCTCTCCAAGCGCCTCAAGGGTCAGCAGCCCGGACCCGAAGCGTCGATTTCCAAGCTGCTCTCGACCGACTTGGGACAGCGGATGACCAAGTTCATCACGCGGCTGCTCGGCGAGTACGCACTGCTCGAGGGCCATACGCCGTTCGCGCCGGAGGGTGACTGGATGCGCCGGATTCTGTACTCGGAGTCGCTGACGATCGCGGGTGGCACCTCGCCGGTGCAGAAGAACATGATCGGCGAGCGCATCCTGTTACTCCCCAAGGGCTGAGAATCATCCAACCCGATGCTCGCGAAGAGGCGGTTCATCCGAGCCGCCTCTTTTTTTGCGCACAATCCGCATTGCAAAATGAAAAGTTGTTTTTTTCGGAAAAGTCAGGCAGGTTCACTCGCAACTGAGAGCTGCAAAAGCTGATCGCCAAGGCTCTAGCAAGCTTGGAGGGGTCGAAGATGGTTCCGAAATCAATCCGCTCGCTCGCTCGCAACCCTATCGTGCTGTGCGTGGCATTGTGTCTGGCGTTCGCGTCGCCGGCGGCCGCGGAAGTTCCCGCCGCGCCAAAAATCGAAGGCGCCGACACCGCATGGCTGCTGCTCTCGTCCGCGCTGGTTCTGATGATGACGATTCCGGGACTCGCACTCTTTTACGGCGGGATGGTGCGGCGCAAGAACGTGCTCTCGACGTTGATGCAGAGCTTCATCCTGGTCGCGATCGTGTCGATCCAATGGGTGCTGTTCGGCTACAGCCTCGCGTTCGCGCCTGGTAGCGCTTTAGTCGGCGCACTTTCGTGGGCTGGCCTGAGCGGCGTCAGCGCCACACAGCCGTATGCGGCCTATTCGGCGACCGTGCCGCATCAGGCGTTCATGATTTACCAGTGCATGTTTGCCGTGATCACGCCCGCACTCATCACCGGCGCGATCGCGGAGAGAATGTCATTCAAGGGGTTCCTGGTTTTCAGCATCCTCTGGGTCACTCTGATTTACGATCCGCTGGCGCACTGGGTATGGGGCGTCGACGGATGGATTCACCAAATGGGCGCGCTCGATTTTGCCGGCGGCACTGTCGTTCACATCTCGTCGGGCGTCGCCGCACTCGCCGCCGCGCTGATGGTCGGTAAGCGCCGCGGCTTCCCGCATGAGCCGATGCAGCCGCATAACCTGACGATGACCGTCACCGGCGCGGGATTGCTGTGGGTCGGATGGTTCGGGTTCAACGCGGGAAGTTCGCTGGCCGCCAACGGCCTGGCGGTGTCCGCATTCGTCGCGACCCATCTTGGCGCGTCGGCCGCAGCGCTGACGTGGGTGGTGGCGGAATGGTGGATCGGCGGCAAGCCAACTGTGCTGGGCGCGGCGAGCGGCGCGGTGGCGGGCCTGGTGGCAATAACTCCGGCGTCGGGGTACGTCGGCCCCGTCCCGGCGATAATCATCGGCGCAGTCGCAGGCGTGCTCTGCTACAGCGCGGTCCGGATGAAGTCGCGGTTCGGGTACGACGATGCGCTCGACGTGGTCGGCGTGCACGCGGTCGGCGGAATATGGGGCGCGCTTGCGACCGGGCTGTTTGCCAGCGTGTTGGTCAACGCCGCCGGCGCCGACGGTCTCTTCTATGGAAATCCGCGCCAGCTATTCGTACAGGCGACAGCCGTCGTCGCGAGCATGGCGTTTTCGTTCATCGGCAGCATGATTCTGCTGAAGGTGACGGACGCACTGGTCGGACTGCGCGTGATGCCCGAAGCGGAGCAGGTCGGACTCGATCTCAGCGAGCATGAAGAGGCTGCCTACGCCTTCGAAGCGTAACCGCACTCGCTAACGCTGCATCGCCTGGAAGATCATGGGACCGGCCTCGGCCATCATCTCGCCCAGAATTTCGTGCAGCGGCTTGCTCGGCATGGCGAGCTTTTCCGTCAGCGATTTCATGATCGCCAAATAGCGCTGCTTCATCTCGGGGCTGATCGTTTCGAGCCTGACATTCTCCATCGCCTCGACGAAGCGGGCATGAATTTCGATGATTTCGATGTCGGTCGGATCGGTGAACTTTTTCTTGTGAGCCACGTGCTTTACCTCATCGAAGAAACTCAGAACAGGTAGCGGCGGGTGTTGATGCTGATCAGAATGCCCATCGCCGCCATCATCGCGATCAGCGACGAACCACCGTAACTCACCAACGGCAACGTGATTCCCACCACCGGCAGCATCCCGGTCGCCATCCCGATGTTGACCGCCACCTGCCAGAAGACGATCGCCGTCAATCCGACCGCGAGCAACGCGCCGAAGCGGTCGCGCGCGTGTCTGGCGATCCATGCGCCACGCGCAATCACGCTCGCATACAATGTCAACAAAAGCAGCGCGCCTGCCAAACCGAACTCCTCGGCAAAAACCGCGAAAATAAAATCGGTGCTCTGCTCAGGCAGAAAATTCAGCCGCGCCTGCGTACCGTTCAGAAATCCCTTGCCGAATGGGCCTCCGGCGCCGATCGCGATTTCAGACTGGATGATGTGGTAGCCGGAGCCGAGCGGGTCGGCCTGCGGATTGATGAAGCTGACCATACGCTGGCGCTGGTAAGGCTTGAGATAGTGCCAGCTCAGCGGAGCCGCGAGCATCGCGGCTATCGCCAGCACCAGCATCGTGCGCAAATTCAGGCCGCCCACGAAAACCAGCGTAATGGTGATCAGCACGAGTATCAGTCCCGTGCCAAGGTCGGGTTGCTTGAGCACGAGTGCCGCAGGGATGCCGAGCAGGATGAACGGGATGATCAAATGGCGCAGGCCCCATCCCCCTTTCGGCGGCTCCTCACGCAGATAACGCACCATCACGAGCACGACGGCGAGCTTGGCCAGCTCGGAGGGTTCGAGATGGAAGGCGCCCAGATTGATCCATCGGCGCGATCCACCGGTGGCGTGGCCGGAGATCATTACGGCGATCAGGAGTCCGATCACCACCACATAAAATGGGTAGGCGTAGGCCTGCAGAGTTCGATAGTCGACAAGGACCGCGATGAGCATCGCGACTGTGCCCCCCGCGATCCAAATCAACTGGCGAATTACCAGAGGGTCCCACGTGCGATGCGCACCCGCGTACGACGCGCTGATGACGCTGACCAGCCCGATTCCGGCCAACCCAAAAACCAGGATGAACAGCGTCCAGTCGAAATGAAGTATGAACCTGCGATCGCCGCCCGCCATCAGGGCCGCACTCCTGTCATTGAGATGGCGAGGCGTCTTCGAGCACGCGCGCTATTTCAGGTTTGGGCGGGGGAGGATTGAGCTGGAAGTAGCGCTGGAAGACGTCGTGAATCACCGGCGCCGACGCGCTGCCGCCGTGACCGCCGTGCTCGATGATGCAGGCTGCGGCGATGGTCGGATGATCCTTTGGCGCGAACGCGATGAACCATGCGTGGTCCTTGAACTGGTCGGGCGTCTTGTCAGCTGCCTCGCTCTCGCCGACCGGAGCGCTGCTGCCGACGACCTGAGCCGTGCCGGTTTTGCCGCATACGATGACATCGTCGAGATGGGCTTTGTGCGCCGTGCCGCCGGCGCCGTTGACGACGTCGGCCATCGCGTCCTTGACGACTTCGAGGTCGTCCGGATCGATCTTGATTCGGTTCTCGATCACCGGCGGATACGACTTGGCGATATTGCCGTCGAGTCCCTCGACGTACTTGACGAATTGCGGCCGATAGCGGATGCCACCGTTGGCGACCTGGGCGGCGACCTGCGCCATCTGGAGCGGCGTGGTCGCGACGTAACCCTGGCCGATGGCGACCGAGAGCGTTTCCGCGGGATACCATCGCTCGTGGAAGCGCTTCTGCTTCCACGCCGACGACGGGATGGTGCCGGGATTCTCGTGATCGAGATCGATGCCGCTCTTGATTCCGAGTCCGAGCTGATTGGACCATTTCGCAATCCGATCGACGCCAAGCTTTTCTCCGACGTTGTAAAAATAAACGTCGCATGAGCGCACGATCGCATCGTGCAGCTCGACGGTGCCGTGGCCTTGTTTGCGCCAGCAATGATACTCGCGTCCGCCGAACCACAATCCGCCGGGGCAATTGTAGGCAGTATCAGGATTCAGCGTGCCTTCCTGGAGTCCTGCTATCGTATCGACGATTTTGAAGGTCGAGCCGGGTGGATAAATTCCCTGGGTGACGCGATTTTGCAGTGGATGGTTCGGGTCGGTCGTCAGTTCGCGCCACGCCGACGCTTTCACGCCGCCGCCAAAGATGTCGGGGTCGAAGGCTGGATGCGAAACCATCGCGAGCACGTCGCCGTTTCTCGGATCGAGCGCGACGAAGGCGCCGTTCTTCCCGGCCATCGCCTGCTCCGCGGCCTGCTGGAGATTGAGATCGATGGTCATGACGATGCTTTCGCCGGGCTTGTCGGCAATTTCCTTGAGCACGCGCAGGCGCCGCCCCACGGCGTCAACTTCGATCTCCTGTCCGCCGGCGTCGCCGCGCAGAGAACTCTCCCACACGCGCTCGAGGCCGAATTTTCCGATCTCGTCGCCCATGCGGTAGTCGGCCTTCTGGATCAGATCGTTCTTGGTCACCTCGCCGACGTAGCCGAGCAGATGCGCGGCGAGCTGGCCGTACAGGTAATGCCGCGCGGGGGTGATTTGGAGACTGACACCGGGCAGCTCGAGCTGATGCGCCTCGAGCGCCACCACCTGTTGCCATCCAAGACGCTCGGCGACGGTGACGGGCTCGTAGGGCGGGCGGCCCGCCTCGTCGGCGTCGGAAATTTTGCCGGCGACTTGATCTCCGCCGGTGTAGCGCTCGAGCCTTTCAATCGTGAGCGAAAGATTGTCGGAATCCTCGGGCACGAGCTGCGCGTCGAACGACGGCTTCGTATCCACCAGCGGACGGTGATTGCGATCGAAAACCAGCCCGCGCGGCGCGGGCACGCGTTGGATGCGAATCCGGTTGCGATCCGCCAGCTCGACATTTTCCTGATGATGCAGAACCTGCAGGTAGTACAGGCGCACGGAGACCAGCCCGAAAACCGCAAACATCAGGGCGGTCAACGCCGCGATTCGCGGTTCCAGAAGCGGAACGGGCCGATTGCTTTTAGGGATGTGGAACTTCGCCACTGATGGTTCCCACTCTCAATCTATTCGCGCGCCGCTCTCCCAGGCAATCCCGCCATCCGCTTGCTTGCGGCCAGCATCGCAAAGATGAACGGCGCGACTATCGCGGAGATGGCGGCCTCGAGCGCCAGTCCCCCAAGCATCGAGCCGGTGTCGGAAAGTGCGTTGAAGCCATCGGCGAAGGCAACGGTGGCCAGCGCGGTCGCGATCACACCGAAGAACACCACGGTCGCGCCGACCATCGCGTTGGCCACCATCAGCCGGGTCGAAATCTCGTAGCTCACCAGGAAGACCATCGTCATCATGAAGGCGTTGAGGCCGGGATGCGAGCCGGCCAGTGCGTCGGTCGCGTAGCCCATCGCGAACGCCAGCATCGCGGGCAGGACGCCATGGTGGCGCAGGCCGAGATCGACAACCAGTATGATGATCAGGTTCGGAATCAGCGCGCGAAACGAAACCAGGTGCGGGACCGCGGATTCAAACGCCAATCCCAGCACCACGAACGCCGCGAACAGCAGGGTGAGGCGCAAATCCGTCAGTCCTTGGCCCCGTCGTCGAGGTGGGGCGGCGGTTGAGTGACGATCAGCACCTGTTCGAGTTCGCGAAAATCAACCGCCGGTTCGATCCTTACGCCAAGGAACAAGCCCGGCCCTCCCCGGTGCACGCTTTTGATCGTTCCGACCAGCAGGCCACGCGGGAAAATTCCATCGAGGCCCGAGGTCACGATACTATCGCCGACCCGGATGTCCTGCGAGCGATCGGCGTACTTCAGTATCAATCCATCATCGACCAGCCCGGCGACGATTCCGCGCGCGCGCGAGCGTTGATCGAAACCGTCGAGCGCGGAGTTGTGGTCGTCGATCAACAGCACGCGCGAGGCGTGCGGACTGATGGCGATGATCTTGCCGACCACGCCCTGGTTGGCGAGCACGGCCATGCCGGGACGAAGTCCGTCGCTCGAACCCGAGGCGAGAATCAGGGTGCGTGAAAGGCCGGTGGCGTCGCTGCCGATCACGTTGGTGGCAACTGCGTTGGCGCCGAGCACATCCTTGAGTTCGAGCATTTCGCCGAGGTGCCGATTTTCGACCTCGAGCTCGACCAGGCGCGCGCGATCGCCCTTGACCCGCGCTAGCTCGTTGCGCAGATGGGCGTTTTCCTCGCGCACGTGAACCAGGTTGAGGTAGTCGTTGACGATCGATGAAGCGCCGTCGCTGAAACGGGTAAACGCAGCGTCGATCGGACTGATGATTTCCAGAAATGCGGACTCCGGACGCGCCGCGAGATCGCCGGGATGGACGCCGGTCGAGATCAGATGAAGCGACACAATGAGCAGCGCGCCGCTGGTCAGCAGCACGCGGTTACGCCAGAGGAAGCTGCGTCTCACGTCAATACGGCCCGACGCGCCGGCTCAAGTTTCGAGAGATATCCGGCGAGTCGATCAGTCAACGGTCACGTCGCGCAGCAGCGACAGTTCGTCCAACACCTTGCCCGCACCCATCACGACCGCGGTCAGCGGATCGTCGGCCAGCGTCACCGGAAGTCCGGTCTCCTCGCGCAGCAATACGTCGAGGTTGCGCAGCAGGGCGCCTCCTCCCGCCAGCACTATTCCCTTGTCGACGATGTCGGAGGCGAGTTCCGGCGGCGTGCGCTCGAGCGCGATGCGCACCGACTCGACGACCTGGCGCACCGGTTCCATCAGCGCCTCGCGAATCTCCTCGTCGGTGATCTCGATAATCTTGGGCACGCCGGCGACCAGGTCGCGGCCCTTGATCTCCATGGTCTGAATCTCGTTGCCGGGGTAGGCCGAACCGATGGTTATCTTGATCAACTCGGCGGTGCGCTCGCCGATCAACAAATTGTACTTGCGCTTGATGTGCTGGATGATCGACTCGTCCATCTTGTCGCCCGCCACACGCACCGAACGCGAGAAGACGACACCGGCCAGCGAGATCACGGCGACCTCGGTGGTGCCGCCGCCGATATCGACGATCATGTTGCCGGTCGGCTCGGTGATGGGAAGGCCGGCGCCAATCGCGGCCGCCATCGGCTCCTCGATCAGATAGACCTCGCGCGCGCCGGCCGACTCGGCCGATTCGCGCACCGCGCGTTTCTCGACGGCGGTGATTCCGAACGGCACGCAGATGACGATGCGCGGGCGCGGACGCACCAGCGTCTTGCCCGTGTGAATCTTCTGGATGAAGTAGCGCAGCATGTTCTCGGTGATCTCGAAGTCGGCAATCACGCCGTCTTTGAGTGGCCGGATGGCGACGATCGAGCCCGGCGTGCGGCCGAGCATTTTTTTCGCCTCGGAGCCTATAGCCAGAACGCGCCGCGAGCCGCGCGAATCTTTCTGCACCGCGACGACCGAGGGCTCGTTGCAAACGATGCCTTCGCCCTTGACGTAGATGAGCGTGTTGGCGGTGCCAAGATCGATCGCGAGATCGTTGGAGAACCAACCGAAAATCGAATTGAGGATCACGAATTTTGCCCCTTGCCTGCCCGGTTCAGGCCTGGATGCCGGTACTAAAGACCCGACCCGAAAACCACCCCAAGACGCGGCCCAAATGTTGAAGAATTGCCTGGCGGAGACGTTTGGGTCCCGTCCGATTGCCCTGCGCGACAAGCTAACAGAGGACGGGCGGCGCAGGCAAGTAACCGGGCGCAATTGCGCATGGAAAAGGCGGTCAAGTATGATATCGCGACAATGTTAGAAGGAATCCGCCGTTACCAGTACTCGTGGCAAGTGCAAATCACGTTCGCCTTCCTGGCGCTTATCATGGCGTTTTGGGGTTTCGGTGGCGGTGGATTATTCAACACCGTCCATCCCGTCGCGACCGTCAATGGCCGGCAAATACTTGGCGACCAAGTCGATCGCGAAGCCACCCAACTCCGCCAGGCCGTGCAACAGATGTACGGCGCCGCCGCGCCGACGATGCTCAAGACCATCAATATTCGCCAGGAAGCGGTGGACAGGTTGATCGAGCAACAACTGATCGGCGAAGAGGCGCGCCATCTCGGCATCACCATCAGCGACGAGGCCCTGCAGGATAAAATCGCCAAGGAGCCTGTTTTTCAGCGCGACGGCCAGTTCGACTTCGATACTTACCAGGACGTGCTGCGCAACAACAATCTGCAGCCCAGTGAGTACGAAACCGCTGAGCGCGACCGCATGATCGCCGACACGCTGCGCAAAATGATCGACACCGGCGTGCAGGTGAGCGACGACGAGGCGCGCCACGCCTACAATCTTCGCAACGAACGGATCGGATTGCGCTACGCCGAGATATCCTTCAGCGATTTCACCGCAAAGATCTCGCCTACCGAAAGTCAGATCGCCGACTACTACAAAAAGAACGCGGAGCAATTCCGCGAGCCCGAGCGCGTCAAGCTGACCTACGTCCACTACGAGCCGCTGGTGCTGGCCGCCAAGTACACGCCGCCCGACAAGGAAATCCAGGGCTACTACAATCGCAACGCCAAGACCCGCTTCACGCATCCCGACCAGGTTCACGCCCGGCACATCCTGATCGCGGTGCCGGCGGGCGCGACCGACAACGAGAAGGCCGCGGCGAAGACCAAGGCGCTCGACGTGCTCAAGCAGGCGCAATCGGGGGGCGACTTCGCAAAGCTGGCGGCGAAGTATTCTGACGATCCGTCCAACAAGAGCCAAGGAGGCGACCTCGGGACGTTTGGCCGCGGCCAGATGGTCAAACCGTTCGAAGACGCGGTGTTCGCGATGAAGCCTGGACAGATCGCGATGGCCGAGACGCGCTTCGGCTTTCATGTCGTCAAGCTCGAGGAATTTAAGCCAGCGCATACCGACACGATTGCCGAGGCGAAGCCAAAGATAATTGACGAGCTGCGCACACAGGCCGGAGCGAAGCTCGGGCGCGCGGCGGCGCAGGAGGACCTGACGGCAGCGCTCGCGGGCGCCAGTTTGCAGGACCTTGCGAAGAAGCGGGGGATCGACGCGGTCGAGACGCCGCTGTTCGCGCAGGGTGAACCGGCGGGCGGCGCCGAGCGGGACCGGGAACTGATGGAGGCGGCGTTCAAGCTCGAAGCGGGGCAGGTGGCGATCGTGCCGGAGAAGGGCGCGCCATACGTGATCAAACTGCTGGCGAAACAACCGTCGCGAATTCCCGCGCTCAAGGAGATCGAACCGCAGGTGCGTGAGGCGCTGATTCGCTCGACGGCCGAAGCCCAAGCGAGCCGGCAGGCGGATAAGATACTCGCCACGATCAAGAGCCCGGCCGACTTTGACAAAGCAGCAGCCGCCAACAAGCTCGCGATTAAAAATGTCGATCCGTTTCTGCGCGCCGACCATAGAGTTCCCGGTATCGGTGAGTTTCCCGAGGTGACCGACGCCGCCGCGGTGGTGCCGGCAATTCCGGGCGTGATCGGCCGCGTGATGGAGAATGGCGGCAATTCCTACCTGCTCGAAGTCGCCTCGCGCGCCGAGCCGGCCGACGACGAATGGAAGAGCGCGCAGAAATCGTTCATGCAGGAATACGTCGAGCAGCGCCGCGCGCAGGCATGGACGCGTTTCCTCGATCAACTCAAAGACCAGGCCAGGATACAAATCGACTCCGACCAGCTCGCATCCGCCGGGTCGTCAACCTGAAGGAGCGCGCCGGGCGCGCGGCAATGCCAGGGATGAGTTCCGATTCTTCCGATTCCGCCGAGGCTGCGTCGCGCAACTCAGCGGGCGTCGATACGCACGAGTTTTTCCTTCCCGGCGCGGGCGTGAGCGCGCTGCTGATCCATGGTCTGACCGGGACTCCATACGAGATGCGCTACCTCGGCGAGCGGCTGGCGGCGCGCGGCGTACGCGTGCGAGGCGTCAAGCTGGCGGGTCACGCCGCAACGCCCGAGGAGTTGGGGGCGGCGGGCTACGACAACTGGTACGAAAGCGTCGTCAACGGCCTGGAGGAGCTGCGCCAGTTCGGCGAGCCGAACGTGGTGGTGGGACTGTCGGCGGGAGCTGTGCTGGCGGCGCGGCTGGCCGCCGATCAGGGCGAGGCGGTCGCGGGGCTCGCGATGCTTGCGCCGGGGTTTTTTCTGCCGGCCTCAACGACCATCATGCTGCGGGGCGTGCGCGGGATACTCGGTTCGTTGGTGGACCGGATCTACCTGCTCAATCCGGGTGAGTCGGATATCCACGATGCGGCTGCGCGATCGATCCATCCCAGCTGCCGTCTGATGCCCTTGTCGGCGCCGATGAAGCTGCTCGATTTAAGCGCGCTGGTGAAGCCGATGCTGGCGCGTATCACGCAGCCGGCGCTGGTGATGCACGCCAGGCGCGATCACACGTGCCCGATGCGCAAAAATGTCGGCTACGTGATGAAACATCTCGGCGCTGCCGAGAAACGCGCGGTCGAGCTCGAGGAGAGCTACCACGTGATTACCGTGGACAGCGAGAAAGAGCGCGTCGCCGCCGAGGTGATCGAATTCGTCGAGCGGTTTCGCGTCGCGCCGCAAAAGCGCGCGGCGGGCTAGAGTCGCGCGGCGCGCGCCGGATCAGCTCTGCGCGTCGTAAAATTCTTCGAGCAGGTACTTCACGTCGGGACGGCCGAGCACCTCGATGAAGCAGATCTCGTCGTCGGCGTTCAGATCGATGATGACCTGACCTTCCATCGATTGCAGCTCGACATAGTTGGCGACTTTGACTTCGACGGCGGTCGCGAAGCTGGAGCAATTCTCGTCGCCACAGTCGCAGACCGACTCGATTCTCAGAGCGCGCAGCCTGGATTCCAGCGGATCGGCGCCCTGCTGCTTGAGCATATAAACCATCTCCTCGAGCAGATCGGGCAATACCTCGTTCATCATCGGTGCATCCATGGCGTTTCCAAGGGTAGTGGATTCGGCACGCGGATTCCAAGCGGCAGGGGTGACCCCTGCACCCAGTATTAAGGCCGCGCTCCGTTGTCGCGCGCAGCCACTGCCGCGGGCGACCGGTCTCTTAATACTGGCTAGCCGTGCCAACGGCCAGGGGCTGCGGCCCCTGCACCCGCAGTGAGAAGACGCGAGCTGCGGCGGCGGCGCGGTGTTAAGATCGCGCTCCGTTGTCGCGCGCGGGCAGGGGTGACCCCTGCACCCAGTATTAATGCCGCGCTCCGTTGTCGCGCTCGCCACTCTCGAGCGATCGCGCCTTAACTGCCTTGACTAGGTGCGCCACCGTACTTATCTTCAAACTGCAACCGACCGCAGCAGGAGACAGGTTCCGATGTCCAGCGACAAAATCGTTCATGTTACCGACGCGAGCTTCGACGAGGAAGTTCTGAAGTCATCCACTCCTGTTTTGATCGATTTCTGGGCGCCGTGGTGCGGACCATGCCGCACGATTGCGCCGATACTCGAGGATCTTGCGGGCGAGTACTCCGGACGTCTCAAAGTCGTGAAGATCAACGTTGACGACAATCCGCAGACGCCGGGACGCTACGGCGTCAGGGGCATCCCCAACCTGCTGATCATCAAGGGCGGCCAGGTCAAGGAACAGATCATCGGCGCGGTGCCCAAGGGCAGGCTGGTCCAGGCCGTGGACAGCGCTATCGCGTAAGCACGATCAGCCAACCCGAAATTTCCCGATCGCTATGTTATGCGGAACCCGCCGTGGGTTGCAGGGGTGACCCCTGCACGCAGTGAAAAGGCCGCGCTCCGTTGTCGCGCGCGGCCCGAGGTAATGGCTTAATACTGCGCTGCCGTCGCCACGGCCAGGGGTGACCCCTGCACCCGCAGTGAGAAGACGCGAAAATCTGCGCAGCGCATCTTTTCGCGACTACGCGATGGAAGAGCCCGCGCGGCAGGGGTGACCCCTGCACCCAATGTTAAGGCCGCCCGCCGTTGGCGGGCGCGGCCCCTGCCAACGGCTTAATACTGCGCTGCCGTCGCCACGGGCAGGGGTGACCCCTGCACCCGGCGCTAAGAGGAGATGCGGCCTGACGGCCTGTTAGAACAGGTAAGGGGGAAGAGGGAGGACGCACGATGGTTGTGGCTCGATGCGCGCTCGCTCGGTGATGCCCTAGTGTGAGTGCGTTTTTCGCCGGCCTTTCTTGGCGGGGGCAATGAGAGGCGCGGTCAGTTTTTCGTAGAGAAAGAAGAGGTGTTCGACGCGTTTCCGGTCGTTCTCGAAAGGCTGCGGGCGGTAGCAGAGGGCAACGGCGCGATCCAGCGAAGCGTGGGCGAGGGCGACGCAGCCGGCGGTCAGCGCGGAACCCACCGTGGGTTCCGCACCTCCTTGGGCAGGGGTGACCCCTGCACCCAGTGTTAATCGCTAAGTCGCGAAGCCGCGCCCTAGCTCTCAGGTTCATGGCGCGAGAGCGAGAGACGCGCCGCGGCAGGGGTGACCGCTGCGCCCGGTATTAAAGCAAAGACGCGGGCTTCGCCCTGTTAGAAGGGTGATGGTGAAAGCTCCGGAATCGGTCTGCCGGGTGCGTAGTAGCGTGGATAGCCGGATTTGTAAGCGTTTCCGAGCGCCAACTTCGAGCGTACAATCGAGCAACATGCGGCTAATTCGTCGCGGCGTGGAAAGCGAAGATCGACAAAGACGGCCCGCCCTCGGCCGAGAGCAAGAGCGCGGACGACGCCGAAGCCGCGCGGCAAATAGGGAGTGATCTTGCGCCGGCGACGAACGGCGCGAGTGGTTAGATTCTAATCATGGC
>Ga0097691_1000522_pt1 | contig 32815 bp, 32 predicted proteins | sample NGESurdeep072012_8_FD_72858 | JGI IMG/M metagenome (GOLD analysis project Ga0097691, IMG submission 72858) | Arctic peat soil microbial communities from Barrow, Alaska - NGEE Surface sample 210-1 deep-072012 | ecosystem: Environmental > Terrestrial > Soil > Wetlands > Peat ... | reverse complement strand
GCCCGTACTGGGCGCTGGCCGGGTCGGCGACCGCCAACGCCAGCGCGGTGGCCGCCGCCTCGTCCCGCAGGCCGAGCACGACGTTCAGGCGCACCGGATCAGCTGGTGCGGCCCGACCCAGGTCCGCCGCCGGAGTCGCCCAGTCCGGGGTGCCGGTGGGCAAGACCGTGCGCGGTCCGGCCGTCGCGGCGGCAGCCGGTGCAGCCAGGGCGGCCAGCAGCAGCGCGACGGCGACCAGGGCAAGCCCGGACGTACGTCGTTCGACTCGGCGACCGGCGGTCAGGTGCACACCGACGCAACGCCTGGCGCCCTCCGTTGCGATGAGTAACCGACCCACTCCGTCAAGTAAGAGCACCTGCGCAGCGTGCCGGTTCAGCTACCTTGCGTCAACGACCGACAGGGCGTGTTCGCCCATCGACCCGCAGATCGCGACGCCCGCCACGCGTGCTGCGGGTCGACCGGCTGCCGACTGCGGTTGGATCTAGATCGGACGGTGGGTGTAGTAGAACGTGCAGCCCGCGCAGCTGCTCCTACGGGATGGCCGCCACCTCGCTGGTCGCGAGCACGCGCAGCCGTCCCAGGTCGTCCAGGTCGTCCCGGTCCAGGCCGGTCGCCGCCTCGCTCATTCCGGCCCGCCTCCGGTAGCCCCGTTCCGTCCCGGCCTCACCGGACTACCCGACCCCGCAACACGATTCGCTGCGGATCCTTCAGGACGCTGAGGTTGGCTCGCGGGTCCGCCGCGTACACCACCAGGTCCGCCGGCGAGCCGGGATCGAGCCCAGGCGACAGTCCCAGCCATTCCCGCGCCCGCCAGGAGGCCGCACCCAACGCGTCCGCGGCCGGCAACCCGGCGCCGGCCAGCGCTAGCACCTCGGCGGCGATCAGGCCGTGCGGCAGGCTGCCGCCGGCGTCCGTGCCGGCGTAGATGGGCACCCCCGCGTCGTACGCCGCCCGAACGTTGTTGCGCGAGCTCGCGTGCAGCCGGCGCAGGTGCTCGGCGTACGCCGGGAACCGGCCAGCCCCGGCGGCGATCCCGGGGAAGTTGTCGATGTTGATCAAGGTGGGCACCAGGGCGGTGCCGCGGCGGACCATCTCGGCAATCAGTTCGGCATTCAGGCCGGTGCCGTGCTCCAGGCAGTCCACGCCGGCGGCGAGCAGGTCGGGTAAGGCCAACTCGCCGAAGGTGTGCACGGTCACCCGGGCGCCGGCGGCGTGCGCCCGCTCGACCGCCGCGGCCAGCGCGTCCGCCGGCCAGCACGGGGCCAGGTCGCCGCGGTCACGGTCGATCCAGTCCCCGACCAGCTTGACCCAGCCGTCGCCCCGCCGAGCCTGCTCTGCCGCCGCATCCGGCAGCGTGGCCGGCTCGACCTCGATGCCCAGTCCGCGGATGTAGCGCTTGGGGGCGGCTAGGTGCCGACCGGCTCGGATCAGCCGCGGCAGGTCGGCGCAGTTGTCGATCCAGCGGGTGTCCACCGGCGAACCGCAGTCCCGGGCCAGCAGCGTGCCGGCATCCCGGTCGGCGACCGCCTGCCGCTCGGTCTCGCGTCGGTCGACCGCACCGTCGGGGCCCAACCCGACGTGGCAGTGGGCGTCGACCAGACCGGGCACGATCCAGCCCTCGGCCACCGTGGTCGCAGCTGGGACCGGCTCGGCCGAGATCCACCCGTCGACGAGGTAGAGGTCCCGGTGCTCGCCGTCGGGTAGCACCACCCCGCGGACGTGCAGCGCCTGGCTGCCCGAACCGCCACCTGATCCGCAGCCGCCTGATCCGTCGCCACCCGGTACGTCGCTCACGAGCCGCAGACGCTAGCGGTTCGCGGCCACCGGCGGCGGCCATCTCGCCGCGGGAGGATGCCACCGGCTCGGCGGCGGCCGGGAGCAATCGAGACCACACCGGGACCAGGCGTCCGCGAGCCCAGCCATCGGGCGTGATAGTCCTGCGCTGTGAGCTCCCGAGCGGCCGTCGCCGCCGGCAACACCGACACCGCCCAGGCGGCGGTGGAGGTCCTGCGCGCCGGGGGCAACGCCTACGACGCCGTGCTGGCAGCCGGCTTCGCCGCGGCCGTGACCGAGCCGGGTCTGTCCAGTCTGGGCGGTGGTGGCTTCCTGCTGGCCCGGACCGCGGCCGGCGCGGAAATCGTCTTCGACTTCTTTGTCGACTCCCCCGGCCGCGGGCGGTCCAGCGCCAGCGCCGACCCGCACTTCACGCCGGTAACCGTCAGCTTCGCCGGTGCCGACCAGGTGTTCCATGCCGGCTGGGGCTCGGTCGCCGTGCCCGGCTGCCTCGACGGCTACCTGCACGTGCACCGGCGGCTGGGCCGGCTGCCGCTGGCGGCCGTGGTGGCGCCCGCCCGCCGGCTGGCCGAGTACGGCGCGGTGCTGGAGCAGACCCAGGCCGACGTGCTGGAGCTGCTCGCCGGGATCGTCGCGCTGACCGCGCAGGGCCGGGCATTGTTCGCCCCCGGCGGGTCGCTGCTGCGTGCCGGGGACACCCTGCGCAACCCTGACATCGCGGCATTTCTCGACCAGGTAGCGGCCGGCACCGTCGTGAGCTTTGCCGATCCGGCGCTGGCTCGACCGCTGGCGCAGGCGATGGACGCCGGCGGCGGCCGGCTCACGGTGGCCGACTTAACGGCGTACGCCGTGGTGGAGCGCCCGCCACTGGTCTGCCAGCACCGGGGCGCGCGGATCGCCACCAACCCGCCGCCATCGTTCGGCGGTGGCATCGTCTGCGCCGCATTGGCCGGGCTAGAGCCCGGCGCGGTGACGGACGACTCGCCGGCCGCGATGGAGCGGCTGGCGGCCGCGCTGGTGGCGATGACCGACGGCCACCCGCTCGGGTCGGCAGCCGTCGCGTCGCCACCGTCGGCTTTCCCGCCGACCTCGGTCCGCGGCACCACCCACGTCAGCGTGCTCGACGCCGAGGGCAACGTAGCCACCATGACGACGTCCAACGGCAGCTGCTCCGGGGTCTTTGTGCCGGGCACGGGCGTCCAGCTCAACAACGTCATGGGGGAAGCGGACCTGCACCCGGACGGCTTCCACAGCACGCCACCGGGGTTACGGATCGGGTCGATGATGGCGCCCACCGTGGCGACCACCGCCGAGGGCGACTTGATCGCGCTCGGCAGCGGCGGCAGCGAACGGATCCGCAGCGCGCTGATGAGCGTGCTGATCGGCCTGCTCGACCGCGGCCTCCCGCTCGCAGCCGCCGTCCGCGGCCCCCGGCTGCACTGGGACCGCGCGACACTCCAAGTCGAGCCGGGCCTGGCGGACGACGTCCTGCGCCGGCTTATCCGCTGGCCGGTGCATGTCTGGCGGGGCCAAGACCTCTACTTCGGCGGCGTGCACAGCGTGTGCCGCGCCGCGGACGGCTCGGTGACCGCGGTCGGCGACTCCCGTCGAGGAGGCTCGGCGGCCGTCATCGACCTCGACTGACCGAAGCCACCGGAACCACTGCCGCGTCGGGAACCGGGGAGTGCGCCCGCAGGTCCACCACGGCGGGCGGTCGGGCTCGAACCTGCTCCAGGATGGCCGCGACGGCGACGCCGGCTCCCAACGCGAGCACGCCAAGGGCGATATCGACCACATAGTGGTTGGCGGTCGCGACCACGACCACCGCGGTGACGAGCGGGTGCGCGACGGCGAGCACCCGCATCCAGCGGGTCCGCAGCAACGGGTAGACCGCCCAGGTGCACCAGGCGGCCCAGGCCACATGTAGCGACGGGACCGAGGCGAACTGATCCGCGGCCAATGACTCCGTCTTCGACGCCGCGTCGCCGTAGGTGTGAAACGCCAGCACGGTGTCCACGAAGCCGCTGCCCGGCAGCAGCCGCGGCGGCGCCACTGGCACGTACCAGAACACCACCAGGGAGAGCAGGCAGGTGGCAACCAGGGCATGCAGCGCCGGCCGGTAGCCGCTCGGATGCCGCAGCCGCAGCCACAGCAGTACGGCGACTGGCGCGACGAAGTGCACGGTGGCGTAGTGGTAGTCCGCCACCGTGGCGACCGCCGGATGGCTGGCAAGCCAGCGGTTCATTGCCAGCTCGACATCCAGGCGCAGGCCACCCTCGGCCTGCAGCAGCCAGCGACCGTGGTCCATCGCCGCCAGCCGGTGCAGCGGAGCGTGCACCTGGGCGACGCCGTACAGCCAGAACGCCACGCCGACCAGGGCGACGTCGGACCACCACGCCGGGACTCGGCGCAACAGCCCGCGCCGCCCACGGCCGACCGACCGGGTGGGCGGCTGGGGGCGCGCCCCCACCAGGTACGACACCTGCCCTCCCAGGGTCAGCGGATGATCCGGCTGGCAGGCTATCCCGCGAACCGAAGCGGAGCCCCTCGTGGAGCCGCGGCGGCAACGCACCGCCGCCCGTGCGCCCGACTACCAGTACTAGTACCCGACTACCAGTACCCGACTACCAGTAGATGCCTTTCATCAGGTGTGCAAACGCGACCGCCTCGTTCGACGGCTCAGCCGCGGCCGCCGACTCATCCCCCGGGTGCGCCACACTGGAGTCCGGGAAGACCTTGAACGCCATGTGCAGGATCTGGTCGACCGACTTCGGCGCCACCGCGTGCGCGACCTCCCCGAAGGTGCCGAGGCGGGTGTTGATCTCCTTCGGCCTGCTCCGCAGACCCTCGCAGATCATGTCGGCCGCTTCGTCGGCGTTGATCAGCGGGAACGCCTCGTACATCTTGGTTGGGGCGGTCATCGCGGTGCGGACCAACGGCATGTGAATGGTCGTGAAGGTGATGCCATGGCCGATCACCTCGCTGGCCACGCAGGTGGTGAACCCGTCCAGCGCCGCCTTCGACGCGACGTACGCCGAGAACCTGGGCGGGTGCGCCTGCGCCCCGATGCTGCTCACATTGACGACGTGGCCGCCGCCATTTGCCCGCCAGTGCGGGAACAGCCCGAGGATGAGCTTGACCGCGCCGAAGTAGTTCAACGCCATGGTGCGCTCGTAGTCGTGAAAGCGGTCCACGCTGTGCATGGCGGAGCGCCGGATGGAGCGGCCGGCGTTGTTGACCAGCATGTCGATGCGGTCGTGGTCGGCCAGCACGTGCTCGACGAACTCCTCGATCGCCGCCATGTTCGACAGGTCGACCGAATACACGTGCGCCCGGCCGCCGGCGTCCTCGATGTCGCTGCGGGTCTCTTCCAGCTTGTCCAGACTGCGGGCGACCAGGATTGGGATCCCGCCGTGCGCTGCGATCTTCAGCGCGGTGGCCCGGCCGATGCCGGTCGACGCCCCAGTGACGATCACCTTGCGCCCGCGTAAGGCGCCGCCCAGCGAGCGGTCCCTATACAGGTCCGGGTCGAGGTGGCGCTCCCAGTAGTCCCACAGGGTGGCCGCGTAGGACTCGATCGGCGGCACCGCAATGCCCGAGCCCGCCAACGCGCGCTCGCTGTCGCGGGTGTCGAAGCGCGGCCTGAGCGCGATGTTGGCGACGACCTCCTCCGGGATGCCCAGGTCGGCCAGCATGGTGCGCCGGATCTGCTTGAGCGCCGGCACCTTGAGCGCCATCGACAGCACGCCCTTGGGCAAGGCGTCGGTCAGCCGCTTGTCGATCCGCATGACCAACCGCGGCCCGTGTGCGGCTGCCAAGAAGGCGTTGAACACCTCGCCGGAACGCTGCGAGCGCTGCGCAGTGAGGTGGAACGCCCGGCGGTCGAGGTCCGGCAGATGCGCGATGTGGTCCAGGGCGGCGGCGACGTAGTCGACCGGCACGATGTTGGTGTAACCCAGCTCGGGGCCGGCTAGCGGCACCCATTCCGGCAGGTAGTGCCGCAGCCGCTGGATGGCCTTGAAGAAGTAGTACGGTCCGTCGATCTTGTCCATCTCGCCGGTCTGGGAGTGGCCGACCACCACCGCCGGGCGGTACACCCGCCACGGCACCGTGGTCCGCGACCGGGCGATCCGCTCGGACTCGAACTTCGTCTGGTGGTACGGCGTAGGCAGCGGCTGCCCTTCGTCGAACATGTCCTCGCGGAAGTAGCCCTCGTACGTGCCGGCGACCGCCACCGAGGAGACGTGGTGGAAACACCCCGCCGCGATGGCGTTCGCCAGGTCGACGGCGTTGCGGGTGCCGGTTACGTTGGCTCGGCGGTTGGTCTCGTCGTCCGCGGTCAGGTCGTAGACCGCGGCCAGATGAAACATGTGGTCGATTCGGCCGCTGAGGTCGGCCACGGCGTCCGGGGACAGCCCCAGCAGCGGCTCGGTCAGGTCTCCGGGGACGCCGTGCACCTGCACCGGTCGCCCCCAGCGCTCCGCCAGGGCGTCGAGCTTGCCCAGCGATCCCGGCCGGACCAGCAGGTGGACATCGCTCCCGCGCGCGAGCAGCCGCTCGACCAGGTGCCGGCCAATGAACCCGGTCGCGCCGGTCACGAAGTACGCCATCTATGCCCCGGTCTCTTCAGGTTGCGGGTCGCGCCGGAGTCTGGCTGTTGGCGCCGCCGCTGTCAGGACGGCGGTGCACCGACGTCGGCACCGGCGAGAGCTCCGGCCGCTTGGGTGCCCGGCCGTCCCCGGACGACCGGCCACGCATCCGTCGACCCACCCAGGGTGCCAGGTGCCGCCGCACCCAGGCCGCCTCGGCGACGGCCACCTGGTGCGGGCCACGGCGCGGCGCGGTGGGCAACGGCTGCACCCACGAGCCGTCACTGCCGGGCAGTCCCAGCGCATCGGCCAAGGCCGCGGCGATCCGGGCGTGGCCGGCGGCGTTGGCGTGCAGTCGGTCATCGCTCCAGAACCGCGGGTCCGAAGTGACCGGGTGCCGACCGAAGTCGACCAGAATGGTGCCGGTCCGGGCCGCCGCCGCCCGCAGCGCGTCGTTGAGCGCCAGCACCCGCCGGCGCAACGGCCGGGCCAGGGGCATCACCGGGACCGGGTCGGGCAGCGTCCACGACAGCACCGTGGCGCCGACGGCGACCAGCGCCGCCTGCATGGCCTCCACCTCGCCAGCCACCCGCTCGGCGTCGAAGCCCGGTCGCAGGACGTCGTTCATGCCGGCGACGACGGTCGCCAGATCCGGCCGCAGCGCCAGCGCCGCCGGCAGCTGCTCGGCGCGCACCCGTCCGGCCAACCGACCCCGCACCGCCAGGTTGGCGTAGGTGACCTCGGGGAACGCGACCGCCAGCTGCTCGGCCAGCCGGTCGGCCCAGCCACGCCAGCCACCGGCGCCGTCCGGGTCGTCCAGGCCCTCGGTGGAGCTGTCGCCGATCGCGACGTACCGAGTGACGACGTGCCGGCTCACCATGCCCAGTCCTCCATCAACGCCGGACCCCGTCAGGCGGCAGCCACCGTCGTCAGGACCTCGACCCCGGCCTTCACCACCTTGGTGATCGGCGTGCGCTCGGCGATGTCGGTCAGCCGGGCGCGCTGCGCCTCGTCCAGCCTGCCGGCGAAGTGCAGCGCCCGCTCGATCCGCCCGGGGTCGGCACCGGTGCGGTAGGACAGGTCCACGGATACCGACTCCAGCGCCCGGCCCTTGCGCTCGGCGTACATCCGGATCGTGATCGCGGTGCAGGAGCCGAGGCTGGCCAGGTAGAGCTCGAACGGGGACGGGCCGGTGTCTCCGGCCGGCTCGGGTTCGTCCGCGACGACGTCGTGGTGGCCGGCCTGCATGCTCACCCGCCAGGGCGCGTCCGCCGTCGAGGAATTGGTTGTCACGTGGATCAACTGGTCGCTCATCGACCCTCCTATCCGGTGCCCGATAGCCGGACCGTACCCGTTCGGACCAGCCGCGTCGGGCTTGAGGCTCGGCCCTACGTCGGCCGCTGCGCTGGTCGGCGCAACCGCGTTGCGCCATCGGCGTACCCCCAGTGCTCCAGCGGAGTGGTCGGCATCGCCGCGGCTCAAGCGCCGGGTACAGACGCCGACGTGATCAATGCCGCGAAGGCGCGGATCGGGTCCGGATGGAAGGCGCGGGCGGTGGAGATGCGATCCGTCATGGCGGTGCTCGGCAGCGGTATCCCGTTGACGCTGCTGATTGACCTGACCAACCGCGGGGCGGTCGACTCGCGGGCCATCGCGGCGAGCGAGGGTGGCAACGCCCTCTGGTTGCCGGTGCCGATCCCGGCTCCGCGGCGGCCGAGCCCCTATAGCCAGGCCACGGTCGCCACGCCCGCCGAGCGGGAGCTGGTCGCGGTCCCCAGCTGACCTAGGATCCCCAGCTGACCTAAGATCCCCAGCTGACCTAAGAGTTTGCGGCCACGTGTTCGCCCACCAGTGCGGCGAGGCGCTGCGGTGCCTGTTCGGGGATCCAGTGCGAGACGCCGTCGAGCACCTCGAACCGGTAGGGGCCGCGGACGAATCGTCGGGTGAGCTCGGCTGCTGCCCAGCCCAGGGCCGTGTCCCCGGTGCTCCAGACATACAATGTCGGTACGTCGACCGGACAGCCAATCCGGACGGCCCCCGCGTCCAGCGGCATAGCCCGGTACCAGTTCAGCGCCGCCGTCATCGCCCCCGGCTCGAGCAGCCGGTCCAAGTAGCGCCGCGCCTGCGCCGGCTCCAAGCCGGAGGCCGCCAACCACCGCCGGCCGAGCCCGGCACCGCGGCCGACGAACAGCTGCTCGGGCACCACCGGCAGCTGGAAGAGTCCCATGTACGTCGAGCGCAGCCCCTGGGTGCTGGTCACGCTTGCCCGCGCCAGCGCCGCCGGATGCGGGGTCGACACCGCCGTCAGCGAGCGCAGCCGGTCGGGCGCGAAGGCGGCCATCGACCACGCCACCGCGCCGCCCCAGTCGTGTCCCACCACGTGCGCGCGGTCGACGCCGGCGGCGTCCAGCAGGGCCACGACGTCGCCCACCAGCTCGCGCTGCCGGTAGGCCCGCCGCCCGCGCGGCCGGGCGCCGGGCGAGTAGCCGCGCTGGTCCGGCACCAGCACCCGGTAGCCGGCCGCCACCAGTTGCGGCCGGACTAACTGCCAGCAGCGACGGTCCTGCGGGAAGCCGTGCAGCAGCACGATCGCCGCGCTGTCATGCGGACCGTCGTCGTCGCAGTCGAAGGTGCACCCGTTGCGCGAGTAGGAATGCATGCGGGGCATTGAACCGCCTCTAGCTAGCGGTGGTCACAGCAGCGATGTGGACAGGGCATGGATGACCAGCCCGGCGAGCGCGCCGACCACCGTGCCATTGATCCGGATGAACTGCAGGTCCCGGCCGACCTGCAGCTCGACCTTGCGCGCGGTTTCGGGCGCGTCCCACCGGTTGACCGTGTCGCTGATCACCGTGGCCAGCTCGTCCCGATACGTCGTGACCACGTGCGCGGCGACGTCCGCCAGCCAGCGGTCGCCCTTGGCCTGCAGCTCGGCGTCGCCGGCCAGCCGATCGCCGACCGAGACCACGATGGCCACGATCCGCCGGCTCAGCGGGCTGGCCGGGTCGTCCAGGCCCTCCACGATCAGGCGCTTGCCGGTCGCCCATAGGGCCTCGACCGCCTGGCGCACCTCTGGATGACGCAACAGCTGGTCCTTGACCTTCTCCGCCCGGTGGATCGTGTACGGATCGGTGCGCAGGTCCTCGGCGAACTGCGCCAGAAAGGCGTCGATGGACTTGCGCACCCGGTGCCCAGGGTCGTGCCGCACGTCCAGGACGAACCGGACGAGCTCGTCGTGCACCCGGGCCGCCACGCGCTCGTCGAGGAACCTGGGCGACCAGGACGGTGCCTTGTCGGTGACGATGCGCATGACCGCGTCCCGGTTGGCCAGCAGCCAGGCGTAGATCTCGTCCACGCCGAGGTCGACCAGCCGATGATGCGCCCCGTCTGCCACGATCTCGCCCAGCAGTCGGCCGGCCAGTGGCCCCCACGGCGGCTCGACCAGCCGCTTGAGCACAGTGTTCTCCAGCACGTCCTGGACGTCGTCGTCGGTGAGCACGGCGAGCACTCCATGCACCAGTGCACCCAGCTCCGCGGTGATCCGTTCGGCGTGCGCCGGCTCCGCCACCCACGCCCCGACCCGGCGGGTCACCTGCGCTTGGACGACCTTGTCGCGGATGACCGGCCCAGCCAGGAAGTTCGTGGCGACGAACTCCTCGAGACTGCGGCCGAGATTGTCCTTGCGCGTCGGGATGATTGCGGTGTGCGGGATGGGCAGGCCGAGCGGGTGCTTGAACAGCGCCGTGACCGCGAACCAGTCAGCCAGCGCGCCGACCATGCCGGCCTCCGCGGCGGCGGCCAGGTAGCCGGCCCAGCTCGGGCCGCCGGCCGAGGCCCAGCGGCGAGCGAGCACGTAGACCACGGTGGCCAGGCCGAGCAGTCCGGTGGCGAGCGTTTTCATCCGGCGCAGGTTGCGGCGTCGCTCGTGGTCGCTGCCGGTAGCGTCGGCTAGGGGGAGGGTCACGGTCAGTCATTGTCCCCGCAGCGACGCGGCCGCCGTGGCGACGCGGCCGCCGTGGGCCCCGGCAACGACAGGCCACCACAGCGCCCACGGCTACCGGCGACTGCGTGGGACAGCCGCCACCCGGTCAGGCAGCGACGATGACGCAGGGCGCCGACCGTCTTGTAGGTCGCCTTGGCGCGGGCGGCACGCGTGGCCAGGTCGGCCCGTGCTCAGCGGCGGCGAGTGCCCAGAGTCGTCGGGGTCTCCCGGTTTGCTGTTCATCCCGTGCGCGGCCGACGCGGCGCACACCATTTCGAGCACTAGTTCGACCGGTGGCAGGCTGGTTGGTGGCAGGCGGCATGGACCGGACTTACCGACCTCTCGCGGACTGGCTCGCTGGGACCGCCAGCCGGCCGACCCGAACATGCCGCACCAACCACACACCCCAAGGGGCCCGTTGTCGGGCATCCGGGGAATGGCCAGCAGGCAACGCACGCCCCACAACACTGCTGGGTGATCGACTGCCCGGAGGCTCCCGGTCGCTGGCCGGGCCTGCTTGCCGAGTGGTACGAAGCCCGAGCGGCGGTTGGCGCGGACGGGTCGCCGCGCCTGGCGCGGAAGGCACGTCGGTCCTGGTGCTCTGGGTGGCCGCCGACCACGCTCAGCCCACGATCGATTAGGTGACCGCGCCCAGCACGCCCGCGATCGGCTTTCGGCATGTTCGGCAGCAGTGCCGGCGCCCTGTCGCCAGGACCCGCTCTGGCTGGGTTTAGGCGGCGTCGAGGGGGCGTGCGTACCGTGGCCAAGGCGCGCAATGCGTCGGCGAGGGAGATATGTCGATCTACGTCCTGCAGGATGTGACGGCCCAGCTCAAGCAGCTCGCGGACCAGATCAGAGGTCGTGGTACCGCGAGCTTTTGCCCGTGCGGTGACGCACAACTTACACGGGTATGACAACCCTCGGCGTGCTGCCCTACCCCCGAACCGGGCTTCGTCGGGTAGGCGGCCGGAATCCGCCAGCTACGCACACCTGGCGGCGTAGTCCCGAACCCACAACCCTGGGAGGACAACGATCCGAACGCCGCACTTGACTCGATCATGACGGCCGCGCCGTCTAACTAAGCCCCCTAAGCCGGGTAGAACTCGCTGCGCGAGAATCGGCGCTAATCTGCCTACGGCTCTAGCTAGTCAGCTAGTCCTCCTACGGCTCTAGGCATTCCGGGATGGAGTCAGTGGGACCGTTCGGCACCTCAGTGTTCCCAGTCGGGTCGTGGATCTTCACCCCTTGAACGCTGGAGAACTGTTTGAGGGTGGGCATGATCTCGCCTGCGATGGTGACCGTGGAGCCACCTGAGCTACAACCGAAAGTTAGCCGGATGCGTGCGACGGCGCCGGTGAGGCTGAGGTTACTGAAGCCGGAGGCGCCTGAGTTCCGGAACTGCAAACCGCTGTGCTCCTCTGTGACGGTCGGTCCGTGGAACATCGCGTTCAACGCACCGCCGGCCACCGCCGGGGTTTCCACCCGGCGCCACACTGGCGTCGTGTACGGCTCGACAGCTGTCGCAAACCGCGCCGGGTCGAAGAAGAACACCTTCACCGCGCCGCTGTTGCAGACCCACGGATGCTGCCCAGGCATCGCAACGTCGATCACGAGCCGGTTGGGGTTGGTGAGCGTCGAGACGACGAAATCGGCCGAGGCGCGCAGCCCGATGCCGAAAGTGACGATACCCTCGAAGTCGCCCACCAGTCGCGCCTCGCGCAAGCTACCCCAGTCGACCACCCGATCGGTCACCGGAATCGTGCCGTGCCCGTTATCGTCGTGGCCGGACGCAGAGTCCAGCCGCACGTGCAGGAAAGCGCTGCCGCGAAGGTTGACCGGCTCCCCCGAGGCGTCGGCGAAGACTTGCGGCACATACCGGACGTGGTAGTTGTGCACCGGCTGCGACAAGTCAACCACCACCCGGTCGTAGCGGGGTGTGGCGTCCTCGTGCTGCCCAACCCGCAGGCCCTGCACGGTGGTCTGCCCTGCCGTCGCGTTGGTACGGTCGACCGCTGTCTGGCAAAGATTGCTTGCCGGTGTCGCGGCGGGGGCCGGTGTGGCGGCGGCCGCAGTGGCGGCGGTCAACGCCGCCATGAGCATCATCGCCATCGTCAGAACGGTGACTCTTGCTAGCGGACCTCTCGATCGCATGGCGACACATCCTCTTTCGCCGATAAAGCATACTCCCGGGCGTCCCCTCGACTCGAGCGCGGGCGACGACGCCCACCGCCGATGCAACAGTGCCCGGCCGACCGGGAATCCGACCACGGCCCCGGCACTGCCGCCATTCCGATGTTGAGTACACATGCGTTTTCTCGCGCGGGTGCCGTACGTCTGCTCAACGTCGGCCGGGAAGGTTGCGGTCAGCGGGCGGCAGTCAAGGCGGTCAGCATCACCGCGACGTCGTCGCAGAACACCCCGTCACATCCGAGCGACAGCACGCGCCGTAGCCGCTGCGTGCTGTCCGCGTGCCAACCCAGGGTCAGCACTCCGTGCTGGTGGAATCTGTCGACCAACCGGGGCGTCCACCACCGGGCCCGCAGGTTCACTGCGTCCACCCCGGCCGCGCGCAGCTGCATCGCCAACCGCTCCGGACGCCGCCCCACCACCCGCCGGGTTGTCGACAACACCAGCCGTACGTCGGGAAAGCGCGTCCGCCACCACATCAGCGTCGGCAGGTTGGGGTGGCACAGCCAGAGCCGCCGGACTGCCTCGACACTCCTGGCGCAGTCGGTCACTGGCCCGACCGCGGCGACGTCCAGAATGTCGATTGCAAGGTCGTAGGCCGACCCACAGCCGGCGTACAGCTCCGCCAGCGCCGGGACGAACAGCGGCAACCGGTCGCGCGTCGTCGTCCGGATCCGCAACGGCCGACCGGCGCTCCACACCCGATCATCGTGCAGCAGCACGGGCACGCCGTCGGCGGTCAAACGGACGTCGGTTTCTAGCCCGGTCGCCCCGGCTGCCAGCGCAGCGCGGAAGGCCGACAACGTGTTCTCGGCCGCCCTGGCCGCGCCCCCGCGATGGGCAAAACCCAGTGGCTGCGCCAGCTGCCCCGACATCGCGGCGCCAGTATGACCGGCATAGCTCCGACAAGCGGCCCGGATGAGCGACCTGGCCTGCTCAACACGCGCCCGATTCCCCTCGACGGAAGCACGCAGGCTGATCGCTGCGCTGCCATACTTCAACGACACTCAATCGGTTGGAGGCGTCGTGATGGCACAACGCACCATGACCGTGTGCGACATCGACGACCGGCGTGGGGACACCGTCGTCGCGACTGCCGCGGTCCGACTCGACCTCGCAGGCGAAGTGCACCAGCTCGATGTGTGCGCCGCGCATCTGGACGAGCTCCGGGCGGCCCTGACGGCCGTTCTGCCTTCACCGCCGGTCAGCCGGCGGGGCGGCCGCTCTCGAACCACCGCCACCGGCCGGCAACAGTCCCGACAGCCGGCAGGTCGGTCGTCGCGGGGTCGCCGGACGACCACGTCGAGATCGGCAACGCTAGCGGCGGCATCGCCGGACTCCGGCAGTGCGGCCGAGGCCGACGGCAACGGCTCACAGCCTGGGCTGAGCAACCTGGCGTTCAGCAACGACGTCCGGCAGTGGGCGCGCGACCACGGCATCGAGGTCAAGGACCAGGGCCGGATGTCGAAGAACGTGGTCGAGCGGTACCGCGACGCGCACGACTGAACTCGCCTCGACGGAACGGGCTGACGCCCGGCGGCTGACGCTGGCAGTTCTTCGGCTGGCTTAAGCATCTCGTCGAGCGGATCCATGCGTTCGACCGAGCTGGTTGCCCCCATCGATAAGTGGTAAGGACACGCGAGCAAATGACGTAGGACTTTGCCGTTGAGACTCTGATCTGACTCCTACGCTCGTGGTGTGGCGGTGAGCGCGGAGGCAGTGGCGCGTAAGGCGGCCTCGCTGTGGCCGCATCTGGATGAGCGGCAGGCTGGTATTCGGGGCAGAGGCTCGAGAGTTCGGGCGTGGCGGGGTCACGCTGGTCGCCCGGGCTGCCGGGGTGTCGCCGGACACGGTCGCAACGGGCCTGCGGGATTTGGCGTCCGGGGCGGCTCCGATGGGCCGGGTGCGCCGGCCAGGCGTGGAGGCGGTCGTAAGCCGTTGACCGCAACGGATCCGGGTCTGCTGGCGGCCTTGGAGGCCATGGTGGATCCCGATACCCGGGGTGATCCGATGTCGGCGTTGCGGTGGACGAAGTCCACTCGCACGCTGGCGGCCGAGCTGACGGCGCAGGGACATCCGGTGAGTTCGTGGACGGTCGGGCAGTTGCTGCGTTCGGCCGGATACAGCTTGTAGGCCAACGCGAAGGTCCGCGAGGGCAGCTCCATGCCGACCGCGACGCCCGGTTCCGCTATCCCAACGCGCTGGCCCGCGCCCACCAGCAGGCCGGCGGGCCGGTGGTCAGCGTGGACGCCAAGAAATGAAACCTCGTCGGGGACTACAAGAACAACGGGCGGGAGTGGCGGCCCAGGGCAACCCGGAGCGGGCGCAGGTGCATGACTTCCCCGATCCCACGGTCGGCAAGGCGATCCCATACGGGGTGTATGACGTCGCAGCCAATACCGGCTGGGTGTCGGTGGGACGCGACCATGACACCTCAGCGTTTGCCGTCTCCACGCTGCGACGCTGGTGGGCCTCGGTCGGGCACATCGCCTACCCTACGGCGGATCGGCTGCTGATCTGCGCCGACAGCGGCGGCTCCAACGGCTACCGGGTCCTGGCCTGGAAGACCGAACTTGCCGCCTTGGCCCGCGAGACGGTGGACAGCCCGCGAGACCGGCCTGACCATCACGGTCTGCCACCTGCCACCCGGCACCCGGCACCCGGCACCCGGCACCCGGCACCCGGCACCCGGCAAATGGAACCGGATAGAGCACCGCTTGTTCAGCCACGAGGTGGTCGTCGACCTCATCGCCGCGACCGACCGTGCACTGAGCGCACCACGATCGCGACGGCGCAGCCTCGATGGTGATCGTGGTGCGGCGGGTGTCCGCGACACGCCGACCGACCGTGCACTGAGCGCACCACGATCGCGACGGCACGCCCGCGACAAGGGGCTCGCGACGAAAAGACCCGCGACGAAAGGCCCATGACGCACTTCCGGGCGGCAGCCAGTCACCCCCACGAACTTTCGGTGGCGACGACTAAGTACTCGGGCGGACGGTGCCTGCGGCCCGGAGGAGGAAGGCCTGGTCGACCAGCCTGGTCGACCAGCATGTCGCGCATGTACGGGTGGTGCTCGGTGTTCGTCGGCTCGTCGGTGTCGGCGTGCTGGGCGAGCAGTCCGATGCGGCAGGTTTGGGTTGCCTGGGTTGCCGAGGCCACATGCCCGCTTGGTGCTCGTCGGAGGCAGCCATGATGAGCATCGGGCGCTTTCGGGAGCTTCTCGGTCAGGCGCTGCGGGGAGGCCATGCCTGTGATCCGATCGATGAACGACGTGCCGTCCAGCGATACCTGGGAGGGGTACGCCAGCTACCGCAGCGGCCAAGACGTTCCGCGGCCTCAGTAAAGGCCCACCGGTTCACCGGATTCTGGCATCCAGTCGCTGGGCAGTCCTGGTGCAGGGCGCCACCCAGAGCACCCGCTCGGTGAAGGTGGCGGCGGTGCGATTCGGCTGGGGGTCATCCCTCGGCGAGGAGGGCGTCGAGCTTCTCGTAGCCCTCGACCACGCCGTGCTCCATGCCGCTAGCGATCATCCCGTCGCGACTCTCCATGGTGTCGACGACCGATAGGGAGGTCGCCCGGGTGCGGCCGTCGCCGAGATCCTCGAAGGTGACGGTCTCGAGGCAGACGCCGTCGGGCACGCCCTCGTAGGTGAAGGTCTGCACCAGCCGCTCGACGGGCCGCAGCTCGTGGAAGGAGCCGTAGAAGGAGGCGATCTCCGCACCGTTGCGCCTCGCCGAGTAGCGATAGCTGCCGCCGGTGCGCGCGTCCCACGTGTCAATCTGCATGGTGATGTCCTTCGGACCCAGCCACCGGACGACCAACTCCGGGTCGATCCAGGCCCGGTACACCCGGTCGGGAGGTGCGTCGAAGTCGCGGACGATGCGGACCGTCGGCAGTTCGGGGTCGGCCTCGATCCGGGTCTCGTGCGTCGTGGTCGTGGTCATGATGCTGCTCCTTGCTCGTGGTTAGTGGTGTCCTGGTCGTCATCCATGGCTGCCAGCACCGTGTCGAGGCGGCGGAACCGCTCCTCGGCCTGCCGGCGGTACCTCTCGATCCATTTGGTCATCAGGTCGAACACCTCGGTTTCGAGATGGCAGGGCCGGCGCTGGGCGTCCCTGCTGCGGCTCACCAGCCCGGCGTCCTCCAGCACCTTGAGGTGCTTGGAGACGGCCTGGACCGAGACGCCGTAGGGCTCGGCCAGCTGGCCGACCGTCGCGTCACCGACCGAGAGCCGGGCCGCGATGTCGCGCCGGGTCGGATCCGCGAGGGCCGCGAACACCCGGGAGAGCCGATCGTCGGTCACCACACACCTCCTCCTGATCGTATCCAATTGATTGGTTGACAACGACTGTACGCTGGTCTCGACCTGTCGTCAACCATCCGGTTGACCCAGGGGTGACGGGCCGGACGCACGATCAGCCAGAACACCTCATGGTGCCCGCTCACCGCGAGCGCACCGGAGCAGGTGCCGGCGGCCCCGGCCCCCCGTGCCGAACGCAACCAGGCCGTCAGCGGCGACAAGCCCGACCCGGCCCACCCGCGAAGACCAGATCCAGCCCAGGTCCAGCCCTCAGCACGCCAGAAAAGCCACCTCCCGTTCAGGAGGTGGCTTTTCTGGCGTGCTGCTCGAAGGCCTACTCAGTGGCGATGCCCAGGTCCACTGTTCTCGTAAGCCTCCGCGGGTGGAGGTAAGGGGATTCGAACCCCTGACCCCTTGCCTGCCGAGCAAGTGCTCTACCAGCTGAGCTATACCCCCGCGGGCCTTCGCCGAGGATAGCAACAGCCTCTGTGGTCAGGTAGTTCGATCACCCGCACTGCGCCGCCGGTGCCGATACCGCTCCGCCGTTGTGCGCCGCCAACCGCCAGCCGCCGGTCGCTTCGGTGAGCAACGACCAGCGCGCGTTCCCCAGCGGCGCCAGCCGCCACCAATGCTCCGGCGGCAGCTCCAGCAGACTGCCCAACGCTGCCCGCGCCGTCCCGCCGTGGGTGACCGCGACCAGCGTGCCGCCCGTCGGCACGTCGGTAAGCGCGTCCCGCACGGCGGCGCCGGCTCGGACGCCAACTTCGGCGTAGGTTTCCCCGCCGCCGCGGCGGACGTCCTCGCCCCGGGTCCACGCGGCGTACTCGGCCGGAAACAGCCGGGCCACCTCGTCGCGGTGCAACCCTTGCCAGCCGCCGAGATGCATCTCGCGCAGGCGTGGGTCCGCCGCGACGGGCAGTCCGGTCACAGTGCCCAACGCGGTGGCTGTGGACCACGCCCGGCGGGAGTCCGAGGTGACGATGGCGCTCAGCCGGGCACCCGCCAGGGTCTCGGCCATCAGCGTCGCCTCCGCCAACGTCTCGGCGGCCCGGTGCGCCTGCCGCTGCCCGGTTGCGTCCAGCGGGGGGTCGAGCTGGCCCTGAAAACGGCCGTCGGCATTCCACTGGGTCCGGCCATGCCGCAGCAGGACGACGCGTCGCCCGGAACCGGTACTCAGGAGTCCGACGCCGCGCGCGGCGTCACAGTGTCGGTGAACGGAATCGCTGGGCAGTCTTTCCACAGCCGCTCAAGGGCGTAGTACACCCGCTCCTCGGCGTGCAGCACATGTACCACGATGTCGACGAAGTCCAGCAGTACCCAGCGACCGGCCCGCTCGCCTTCCCGGCGGGGTGGTCGGACATCCGCCTGCCGAAGCCGCAGCTCGACCTCGTCGACGATGGCGGCCACCTGGCGCTCCGTGGGCGCCGAGGCAATGACGAAGACGTCGGTGATGACCAGCTGCTCGCTGACGTCGAGCACGACAATGTGGCTGGCCAGCTTATCCGCCGCGGCCTGCGCGGCCAACACGGCGAGAGAGACGGCACGGGCGGAAGCAGGCACAGGCGGCTCCCAGTGGTTGGCGAGGAGGTCGGGTCGGCCCCGGCAGCGGTGTCGGGGGCCGGTGAGTCTGGCTACCAGCGTCTCACGGTGGGAAGTCCTGGCCCAGAATGGCGATCACGTCGGCGATCGACTGGGCCTGCGGTGAGTACTGCACCGGGGTGTCCGGCGGCAGAGACAGGGCGGCGGCCGCCCGGCGGCCGAGGACTTGGGCCTGCGGGGTGTCGTCGAACACCAGGACCTGCGACCGTGGGTAGTCGAAGTTGCTGGCGTTGCGCGAGCCGACGTAGGCCAGACCCGCGGACTGCAGCCGCGCCCGGGCCTGCTCGCCCAGTCCGGGCCTACCGACTCCGTTGAGCACCAGCACCCGGTTGTCTCCCGACCGGGACCCGGCCGGCACCGAGTCGGCTAGCTGGCGATCGACGAGGTCGCGCACCGCGGATCGGTCGATTCCGTACGCCGGCTGGTCGGTGCCGGTGTCGATGCGCCGTACCGGCAGGGTCTCGGCGGCCAACTCGCCCGCGCGCAGGTCGGCCGCCGCCCCAGTGAGCACGCCCGCCAGCACGTTCACCGGCGCGGACGTCACCAAGCCGGTCCCCAGCGACTGCAGCGCGGAACCCGCCGCTGGCGCGCCCGGTGGCAGGGACCGCAACACGCCCTGGAGGACGGCTTGCCAGCGCGGCAGCTGGGCGACCTGCTCCTCGCCCGCAGCGAGGTACGTCGCGTAGGACATCGCGGCCGACCCGTTCAGCCGCTGCGCCCGGCCCGCGGGCACGACAATGGTGGCGCCGCCGTCCGGCGTGGCTGCTTGCACCGCGGTGTCGACGTCGACGAGCACGCCACCGACGCGGTCCACCAGCCTGACCAGAGCGGGGCCGTCCATCGTCCACCACGTGTCGACCGTCACGCCGACCAGGTCGGCCACGCTCTGCCGGGACAGGTCGGGGTCCGGCAGCGCCAGCGCCTCGCCGTAGGGCAGCGGGCCGTGGCCGGGGACGTCGGCGACCACTCGGTCGGGGACCAGCAGCATCGACCCCCGAGCGTTCTTCGCATCGTGCCCGAGCAGCGCACTGCCGATCGCGCTTCCGTCCGGTCCGCGCAGTTGCACCAGCAGGGTGGACTGGGTGCGCCCAGCGGCGGTGCCCCGCAGTTGGGCCGAGCCACCGGGTCCACCGGCGACGAACACCGCGGCCGCAACACCGGCGCCAACGAACAGCAGAACGGTGATCAACACCGCCAGCGGCCGGTGTCGTGATCGACGCCCGTGCCGACTTCGCGCTCGCCGATGCCGAGCCCCACCGCCCTGGACTTCCTCGCCGACGGGAACGTCTGGGCTGCGGGGTTCGGCGGCGTCCGGGGCGGCGTCCAGTACCGCACCGGCCGGCCGGCGGCCCCGCGAGCCACCGGCGTGCCGGCCGCTCACCCCGCCCCCGCTGCCGGATGGTGGTAGAGCCGGCGCTTCTCGATGTACTGCGCCACCCCGTCCGGCACCAGGTACCAGACCGGCGCGTTTCGCTGCACCCGCGCCCGGCAGTCACTGGAGGAGATGGCCAGGGCCGGCACCTCCAGCAGGCTGACGGTCCCGACCGGAAACTCCTCCTGCCGCGCCAGCACGAACCCGGGCCGCGTCACTCCGACGAAGTGGGCCAGCCGGAAAAGCTCATCCGGGGCATGCCAGTCGAGGATCTGCGCCAACGCGTCGGCGCCGGTGATGAAGAACAGCTCGACATCGCCGTACGCCGCTTTGAGCTCGCGCAGGGTGTCGATGGTGTACGTCGGACCCTGTCGGTCGAGGTCCACCCGACTGACCGAGAACCGCGGGTTCGACGCCGTCGCGATCACGGTCATCAGGTACCGGTCCTCGGCGGGACTCACATCGCGGTCCGACTTCTGCCACGGCTGCCCCGTCGGCACGAAGACGACTTCGTCGAGGGAGTACAACGCGGCCACCTCGCTGGCCGCAACGAGGTGACCGTGGTGAACGGGGTCGAACGTCCCGCCCATCACCCCGAGCCGAAAAGGGGGGTTGGTCCCGTCGCCACGCAGATCCTTCACCAATCGAGCGTAGCTCGCACGCCGGTATCGAGCGCGGGGGTGGCCGCGGCCCGCTGGCGCTTGAGTCCACGCGGCGACATGCCGACAGACGTGCCGACGACGAACGCTCGCCAACAACCGATCGCTCGCCAACAACCGAGAGGATGGCCCGACCGTGCTGACGCAGATGGGGGTGCTCGCGGTCGAGAACGATCCCGCCTTCGCCCTGCTGCTGGCGGCCCGGCTGGGAAGCGTCGCGCCCTACATCAACCTGCAGCGGGTGCCCCGGCTGGCCGACGCCCTCCGCCGAGCCCACACCGAGTCCTACGACGCGATCCTGCTCGACCTCAACCTGCCGGACAGTGCGGGTCTGCCGACCTTCACCCGGCTGCATGAAAGCGTTCCGGACGTGGCCGTGGTTGTGCTCACCGGTTGTGAGGACACCCAGATGGCCGCCGAGGCGGTGCGACTGGGAGCGCAGGACTACCTGCTCAAAGACGCCGAGCCCGCCGCCCTGGTGCACGCCCTGCAGTACGCCGTCCGTCGGCAGCGGCAGGTGTCCGAACTGGCGGCCGCCACCCGAGCGATGCTGGCCGCCAAGAACCGGTTTCTCTCGCACACCTCGCACGAGCTGCGCACGCCGCTGGCCGTTATCCACCAGTACGCGTCGCTGCTGGTCGACCGAGTGGTCACCGACCCAGCCGAGGTGCACGAGCTGCTGGAGGTCGTGCTGCACGACGCCGAACACCTGCACCGGATGGTCGACGACCTGCTGGACGTCTCTCGGCTGCAGGAAACCCAGGTCCGGATCGTGCGCCAGCCGATGGACCTCGAGGCGTTGGCTCGGTCCTGTCTCGACGATCTGCTGGTCTCGGCGCGCCGGCTCAACGTCGTGTACCTGCCGCCGCAAGAACCGCTGCCGACGGTGTGGGCCGACCGTGACCGGGTGAAGCAGGTCGTCATCAACGTGTTGAGCAACGCGGTGAAGTTCACGCCAGACGGCGGTCGGATCACCATGCAGACCCGCCTGCTGCGCGACGGCGTCTGCGTCACCATCACCGATGACGGACTGGGAGTTGCACCGGAGAACATCGAGCGAATCTTTGAGCGGTTCTTTCAGGAGAGTCCGGACGTGGACACCGGACGAGTTGGGCTAGGCCTTGGGCTGTTCGTGAGTCGGCAGCTGATGGAGCGCCAGAACGGGCGGCTGTGGGCCGAGTCGTCACCCGGGCAGGGATGCCGCTTCCACATCATGCTGCCGACCCGAACCGCAGCCGCACCGAAGGAGTAGGGCATGGCTAAGATTCTGATCATCGAGGACGACCCCAACCTACGGCGGGGCATGAACCTGCGGCTGCGGGCCAACGGTTATGAGACGGCACTGGCCGAGGACGGCGTCACCGCGGTTTTCGTTGCCCGGGCCGAGCGACCCGACCTGGCACTCGTCGACATCGGGCTGCCCGGTGGGGACGGCTTCAGCGTGATGCGCCGACTGCAGAGCCTGGCCGCCACCGCCGGCATGCCAATGATCGTCATTACCGGCCGGGACCCGTTGACCGCCTGGCCGAATGCCGAGGCGCTCGGGGCGATGACGCTGCTACAGAAGCCGGTCGACACCGTCAAGCTGTTGGCGACGATCGCCGAAGCGTTGGGGACAACCACTGCGCGGCCGGCCGTCGCGGAGTGACCGAGGACGCTCAGCCGGGCAACAGCCGCTCGACGAACTGCTGTAGCTGCGCGGCGTTGCGACACTCCACCATCTCGACGATGTCGCCGTAGGCCGCGGTGGCCGAATCACCGGAACCCCAATGCGCCCGCGGCTCGGGGTTGAGCCAGTAGCTGTGTCGCGCGCTGGCGGCCAGGTGCTTCAGCGTGGTCGCTGCCGTGGCCCGGTAGTTGTTGCGGGCATCCCCGAGGATCAGCAGCGACGTCCGCGGGGTGATGGCGTCGGGGTAGCGCTCGGCGAAGGTCTCGAAGCTGTTGCCGTAGTCGCTGTGCCCGTCGAACCAGACCAGCCGCGCCTCCCGGGTCATCCGGGCCATCACGTCGGGGAAGTCTTCGCCCGGGCGGAACATCGGGGTCACCTCGTCGACGGTGTCGATGAAGGCGAACGCGCGCACCTTGGCGAACTGCTCGCGCAGCGCAAAGGCCAACAGCAGGGTGAAGTGCGCAAAGCTGGCGACCGACCCGCTGACATCGCAGAGCACGACCAGCTCGGGCTTGTGCGGCTTGTGCGGCCGGTGATGGGTGACCAGCGGAACGCCGCCCGTGCCCAGCGATGCCCGGACGGTACGCCGGAAGTCCAGCCGCCCGGCCCGGCCCAGCCGCCGCCGCGCGGTCAACCTGGTAGCCAGCCGACGGGCCAACGGGTAGACCTGCCGGCGCAGCTCGACCAGGTCGTCGCGGGAGGCGCGCAGAAAGTCGACCTGGTCCGTCAGCGGCTTGACAGCGGTCTTGGCGATCCTCTCGACGCCGCGCTCTTCGGCCAGGCGGCGGCGGACCTCGGCCGCCACCATCGCCTCGAACTGCTTGATCCGCTCGCGGATGGTCTGTCGGGCGACCTTCTCCGCCAGGCCATCGCGGTCCTGGCCGTCGAGCATCTGCGCGAGCAGCGAGGCTGTCAGCGTGTCCGGCGAGAGCTGCCGCAGCACCCGGTAGGAGAACCAGGACTGTCGGCCGGGCTGCGCGTCCGCTCGACCCAGGCCCTGCACCGCCGCCCGGGCCAGGCGGCGCAGCCCGTCCTCATCGCCGTCGAGGAGCAACCGGGCCAGCTCGGCGCGCAAGGCGTCCCGGTCGGCCGGGACGGCGTGCCCTTGGCGCGGCTCGGTCGCGTCGGGATCGGCATCGTCCGGATCGCCGGCATCCGGATCGCCGGCATCCGCGCCGTACCCGCTGGGTGTTCCGTCGCCGAGCAGCGGCGGCCACCACAGGTCGAACAGCGTGTCGAAGGTCACCCGGTGCGGCGGCCGCTTGACCATCGTCGCTGCGAAGGCGGCCCGCAGGTCTTCCCGGTCCAGGACGTCGATGGCACCGAACGCGCGCACCGCGTCCAGCGACTCGGCCAGCGAGACCGGCACTCCCCCCGCCCGCAACGCGGCGACGAACGCGACCGTGCGGTCAAGCAGGCCGTTGTTCATGCGGAAGCCATGCGCGCTAGTTCAGCTCGAGTTGGGCGACGGCACGGGCGTGGTCGGACGCATGCTTGAGCACCACGCCGAGGGTGTCGCGCACCGCCGCCTCGTCCAGGGTGTCGAGACCCAGCGCCACCAGCGTGTGCGCCCAGTCGATCGTCTCGGCGATCGACGGCGACTTCTTCAGCTCCAGCGCCCGCAGCGCTCGGACCGTGCGGACCAGCGCCTCGGCCAGCGCCTCGGCCACCTCCGGCACCCGGGAGAGCACGATGGCCTTCTCCCGCTCCGCGGTCGGATAGTCCAGGTGCAGGTACAGGCAACGCCGCTTGAGCGCCTCGGACAGCTCCCGGGTGGCGTTCGAGGTCAACACCACCAGCGGCCGCCGGGCGGCCACGATGGTGCCCAGCTCCGGAATGGTGACCTGGAAGTCCGAGAGCACCTCGAGCAGCAGGCCCTCGACCTCGACGTCGGCCTTGTCGGTCTCGTCGACGAGCAGCACGGTCGGCTCGGTCCGCCGGATCGCGGTTAGCAGCGGCCGGGAGAGCAGGAACTCCTCGCTGAAGATGTCCTGCTCGACCTCGGACCAGCCACCCGGCCGGCCGTCATTGGCCGTGTCCGGGGACGAGCCGTTGGCGACCTGGATGCGCAGCAGCTGCTTCTTGTAGTTCCACTCGTACAGCGCCCGGGCCTCGTCCAGCCCCTCGTAGCACTGCAGCCGGATCAGCTCCGAGCCGGTGGCCGTTGCGACTGCCTTCGCCAGCTCGGTCTTGCCGACTCCGGCGGGGCCCTCGACCAGCAGCGGCTTGCCGAGCCGGTCGGCCAGGAACACCGTCGTGGCGATGGCGTCGTCGGCGAGGTAGCCAGCAGCCCCCAAGCGCGCCCGGACATCCGCGACGTCGCAGAACACGGGCTGCTGCATGAGCGGACCTCTCGCCGGCGGACCGAACGAGATTCTACCGGGCGCTGGTGGCAGCCTCGGCCTGCCGCGGGGCCCGGTCCGGTGCTCGGTCTGACGCCCGGTCCAGCAATGCCGTCACCGGTACGCCGCGAATCGAGGCGTCCAACATCTCCACGGTGTGCGCGGTCGGCAGTGCCTCGCCGCGCCGCTCCAGCGCCGCCGAGATCTGCAGCAGGCAACCCGGATTCGCGGTCACCAGCATCCGGGCTCTGGTGTCGAGCACGTGGGCTGCCTTGCGGTCGCCGAGCTCGCGCGCCGGCGCCGGCTCGACGATGTTGTAGACGCCGGCCGAGCCGCAGCAGATCTCGCTCTCCCGGATGTCGCGCACCTGCAGGCCGGGGATGTCGCGTAGCAGCTTTCGCGGTTGGGCTCGGATGCCCTGGCCGTGGGCCAGGTGGCAGGCGTCGTGGTAGGCCACCGTCGTGGGCAACGGATGGCGGGGGGCCACCGGTCCTAGCTCCTCGACGATCTCGGCGACGTCGCGGACCTTGGCGGCGAACGCCTCGGCCCGCTCGGCGTAGAGCGGGTCGTCGCGCAGCAGATGCCCGTACTCCTTCATGGCCGAGCCGCAGCCGGCGGCGTTGACCACAACCGAGTCCACCTTGGCCCGCTCGAACGTCGAAATCAGCCGGCGAGCATAACCCAGGGCCTCGGCCTCCCGACCCATGTGCAGGCTCAACGCGCCACAGCAGCCCTGGTCGGCCGGAATGACGACGTCGCACCCCTCGGCGGCGAGCACCCGAGCGGTGGCGGCGTTCACGCCCGGGAAGAAGACGCGCTGCACGCAGCCGACCAGCATCCCGACGCTCGCCCGCTGCGGCCCGACGGCCGGCGTGTGCGGCGGCACCTTCTCCGGCCGCCCGAGCGGCGGTGCCAGCGCCTCCATCGCGGCGACCGCCGGCGGCAGCCGGTCCAAGATGCCGCTGCGCCGGACCACGCGGTCCAGGCCGGTCCGCCGGTAGAGCCGCAGCGGCCCGCTGGCCAGCCGCAGCCGGCCGGGGCGGGGAAACAGCTGGAAGATGCCGCTGCGCACCAGCCGCTCGCTCAGCGGTCGGCGGTGCCGGCGCTCCACCTGCGCCCGGGTGGCCTCGAACAGCTTGCCGTATTGAACGCCGGACGGACACGCGGTGACGCAGGCCAGGCAGCCCAGACACTGGTCGAAGTGGCGGACCATCGTGTCGCCCAGCGGCTCGGCCTGCAGTCCCTCCTTCATCAGGTAGATGCGCCCGCGGGGACTGTCCATCTCCTCCCCCCAGAGCAGGTACGTCGGGCAGGTAGGTAAGCAGAAGCCGCAGTGCACGCAGTCCTCGATCAGCTCCCGCGCCGGCGGGTGGTGGTCGTCGAACGCCGGCAGCGGCCCGAGCGGCTGTCCCGCGTGCCCGTCGGTCATGCTCAGATCCCTCCTACAAACCGGCCCGGGGACATCCGGTGCTCGGGGTCGAACCGGTCCTTGATCCGGCGCATCAGCTCCACCGCCGGCACCGGACCCCACACGTCGACCAGCCGCTTGACCTCCGGTGGAGCCTGCAGGACCACCACCGAGCCGTCGTACGGCGCCACCGCGGCGCGCAGCTCGATCACCGTGGCGGCGATCTCGACCGCCGGTCCGCCGGCGCGCCCGGCGTCGGCCGCCGCACCCAGGCCGACGTAGGTGACCCCGGAGCCGGCCGACGACCGGACGGCCGTCGCAAGGTGGTGCAAGTCGGCGACCCGCCACAGGGCGTCGAGCACCGGCCGCAGCGCGGCCGGCTCGGCGCTGACCTTGAGCCCGATGGCAGGTCCGGTCTCGCCGCCGTACGGCCGTTGGCCCCAGCCGGCCGGCACCGTGTCGGTGATCTCCGCACCGCCTCCCAGCAGCCCCGCCGCCGACTCCGCCTGGGCGGTGGCTCCCGGCTCGATGCCCTCGACCACGACGGTGAGCCGCCCCGGCCCAGCCGGGTCTGGCCAGTCCAGCTCCAGCGCCGTGGGCACCAGCTGCGAGTCCGTGACCAGCTGCGTCAGCCGGCCGGCGTCCGCGGCGGTAGCCACCTCGACCGTGACCACCCGACGCGCAGCCGGCACCGGGTGCAGCCGGAAGATCGCCTCGGTGACGAGGCCGAGGGTCCCGACGGCACCGATGTAGAGCTTGCTGATGTCGTAGCCGGCGACGTTCTTGACCACCTTGCCGCCGGCGCGTGCGACGGTGCCGTCGGCCAGCACGACCGTGATGCCGATCAGTAGGTCGCGAGCCGTGCCGTAGAGCAGCCGGCTCGGACCGCTGGCGTTGGCACCGATCACCCCACCGACTGTCGCACCCGGCTCAGGCGGATCCAAGGCGAGCTGCTGGCGGGCCGGCGCCAGCTGCTCCCGCAGCGCCACCAGCCGCACCCCGGGCTCGACCCGGACCACCAGGTCCCCGGCGGCGTGTTCGAGCACCCGATCCTGGCGGGAGAGCTCGAGCAGCAGGTCCAGCCCCGCTGGCGGCATTCCCCAGCCCAGCTTGCTGCTGGCGCCCCGAACCCCGACGCGCAAGCCGGCGTCGCGGGCGACCAGCACCAGCTCTCGGATCTCGTCGGTGGACGCCGGGGCGGCGACGTAGGCCGGCACAACCCCGTCGACCGCGTCGGCGGCGGCGCCCGGCCGGACGTGCTCCTCGCCGCAGACCTTGTGCAGGCTCGCGAGTGCATCCATCAGAACACCTCCGCGAGGCCGGCCTCCTGCCACGGATGCACACCCTTGCGCCGCGCCGGCAGCTCGCCGCACAACCGCGGCGTCGGGAACACCTTGCCGGGGTTGCACCGACCGTCCGGGTCGAAGGCGCACCGCAGCAGCTGCATGGTGTCGAGGTCCGGCTCGGCGTACATCCGGCCCATGAACTTCCTCTTCTCGTGGCCCACGCCGTGCTCGCCGGTGATGGACCCGCCGTACTCGATGCAGATGTCGAGGATCGCGCCGGCGACCGCTTCGGCGCGGACGTCCTGGTCGGGCACCGAGCCGTCGAAGAGCACCAGCGGGTGCAGGTTGCCGTCCCCGGCGTGGAAGACGTTGGCCACCCGGACCCCGGTCTCTCCCGACAGGGCGGCGATCCGGCTCAGCACCTCCGACAGCGCGGTCCGCGGGATCACGCCGTCCTGAACGAGGTAGTCCGGGCTGATCCGGCCGACCGCAGCGAAGGCGCTCTTGCGGCCCTTCCAGAACAGCGTCCGCTCGTCCTCGTCGGTGGCGATGCGGATCTCGAAGGCACCGTTGGCCGAGCACATCCGTTCCACGTCGGCGAACGAGTGCGCGACCTCGGCGGCCGGCCCGTCGAGCTCGACGATGAGTACGGCGCCGGCGCCGGCCGGGTAGCCGCAGTGCACCGCCGCCTCGGCCGCCTCGATGGCCAGCGCATCCATCATCTCCACCGCGGCCGGCACGATGCCGGCGGCGATGATCTCCGACACGGCCGCCCCGGCCTCGTCGGTGCCGGCGAACCCGGCGAGCAGCGTCTGCACCGCCTCCGGTCGGCGCATCAGCCGAACGGTCACCTCGGTGGCGATACCGAGCGTGCCCTCAGAGCCGACGAAGGCCCCCAGCACGTCGTACCCGGGATGATCGGTGGCCTTCCCGCCGAGGGTGACCAGTTCGCCGTCGGGCAGCACCACCTTCGCCCCGGTGACGTGGTTGGTGGTGAAGCCGTACTTGAGGCAGTGCGCCCCGCCGGAGTTCTCCGCCACGTTGCCGCCGATGGAGCAGACCAGTTGGCTGGAGGGGTCCGGGGCGAAGTAGTAGCCCTGCGGCGCCACTTCCCGGGTCACCCACAGGTTGATCACCCCCGGTTCCACCACCGCGCGGTGGTTGGGGATGTCCACCTCGAGGATGCTGTTCATCCTGCTGGTGACGATCAGTACGCCGTCCGCGACCGGCAGCGCACCACCGGACAGCCCGGTGCCCGACCCCCGGGCCACGAATGGCACGCCGGACTGCGCGCACAGCCGGACCGTGGTCTGCACCTGCTCCGGCGTCTCGACCAGGACGACGATCGCTGGCGTGACGGTGAAGTGCGCCAGCCCGTCGCACTCGTACGTCCGGCACTGGGCATGGTCGGTGAGGACCGCCCGGGCCGGCAGCGCAGCCCGCAGCCGGGCCGCCAGCACGGGCAGAGTCATCACGTCCAGAATCGTCGCGTCCCGGTCCATGGGCTCTCCCGGTCCTAGTCGATGTGCTGGTACGCCGGCAGAGTCAGGAAGTCCTCGAACTTGTCGTCCAGCGCCACCTGCTCGAAGAGCTCTTGCGCCTCCTTGAAGCGACCGGCGTCGTAGATCTGCTCCCCGATCGTCGCCCGGATCTTGTCCAGCTCCTCCTGGATGATCCGGCGGACGAGGTCGGGGGTGACCTTCTGACCTTCGGCCACTGTCACGTCGTTGTGCAGCCACTGCCACACTTGCGAGCGGGAGATCTCCGCGGTGGCGGCGTCCTCCATCAGGTTGAAGATCCCAACGGCGCCGGTGCCCCGCAGCCACGACTCCAGGTACTGCAGGCCGACGCTGACGTCATTGCGCAGGCCACCCTCAGTCATGCCGGCCGGGGTCGACGCGACGTCCAGCAGCTGCTGGGCGGTGACGTGCACGTCGTCGCGCTGCCGGTCGAGCTGGTTGGGCCGCTCGCCCAGCGTCGCGTCGAAAGCCTCCAGGCAGATCGGCACCAGGTCGGGGTGGGCGACCCAGCTGCCGTCGTAGCCGTCCCGGGCGTCGCGCTGCTTGTCGTCGCGAACCTTGGCCATCGCCTTTTCGTTGACCTCGGGGTCGCGCCGGCTCGGGATGAAGGCCGCCATGCCGCCGATCGCGTGTGCCCCACGGCGGTGACACGTGCTGACCACCAGCTCGGAGTAGGCCCGCATGAACGGCACGGTCATCGTGACGTCGTTGCGGTCCGGCATCAGGAACTGCTGGCCCCGGTTACGGAACTTTTTGATCACGCTGAAGATGTAGTCCCACCGGCCGGCGTTGATGCCGCTGGAGTGGTCGCGGAGCTCGTAGAGGATCTCCTCCATCTCGAACGCGGCCGGAATGGTCTCGGCCAGCACGGTGGCCCGGATCGTGCCGCGGGGGAGGCCGAGCCCGTCCTGCGCGTAGTTGAACACCTCGTTCCACAGCCGGGCCTCGAGGTGGCTCTCCAGCTTGGGCAGGTAGAAGTAGGGACCGGCGCCCTTGTCAAGAAGTCGCCGGGCGTTGTGGAAGAAGTAGAGGCCGAAGTCGAACAGGGCACCGGAGCACGGCTCCCCGTCGACGAGCAGGTGCTTCTCTGGCAGGTGCCAGCCGCGGGTGCGCACGATCAGGACGGCTGGGTTGGCGCCCAGGGCGTAGTGCGCGCCCTCCGGGCTGGTGAACTCCAGCCGTCGCTCGATCGCGTCGATCAGGTTGCGCTGGCCTTGGATGAGGTTGTCCCAGGTCGGGGTGTTGGAGTCCTCGAAGTCCGCCATGAACACCTTGGCGCCGGAGTTCAGGGCATTGATCAGCATCTTCTTGTCGGTCGGACCGGTGATCTCCACCCGCCGGTCCCGCAGCGCCGGCGGCGCCTCCGCGACCTTCCAGTCGCTGTCGCGCACCGAGCGCGTCTGGGCGAGGAAGTCCAGCGTGCCGCCGGCGTCGAGCTCGGCCTGGACCCGGTCGCGCCGTTCGAGCAGCTCGCGGCGGCGACCGCCGAACTGCCGCTGCAGCCCGGCGACGAAGGCCAGGGCCTCCTCGGTCAGGATCTCGGCGTAGTCGTCCTTCATCGGACCGGTGACGCTGACGCCGTCGGGCTGGCCCATGCCTACCTCCGCGTGTGCTCGCCGTCGGATACCGCGGACCCTCCTACCACGGTGGGCCAAACGCAATACCCCGGCACGTCCGAGGCCACTCATCGGTTGGCGGCGTAGCGTGCGGCGTTGCCGGGCGAGCAGATGGCCGGGCGAGCAGATGGAGGTCTCCGTGCGGGTCGCGTTCCTCGGGATGGGTCGGATGGGCAGCGCCATGGCCCGGCACGTGCTGACCGGCGGTCACGAACTGGTGGTCTGGAACCGCACCCGCGGCAAGGCGGCCGACCTGCTGGCCGCCGGCGCGACCGAGGCGGACTCTCCCGCCGCCGCGGCCCGCGACGCCGACGCGGTCGTGCTGATGCTGCGCGGTCCGGACGACGCCCGCGAGGTGCTGCTCGGCGAGTCCGGCGTCACGGCGGGCCCGGGCGCGGCCGACGGCGCTTTGGTGATCAACGCCACCACCGTCGACCCGGACACCGCCCGCTCGCTGGCGGCGGAGGTCGCCGCCCATGGCCTGCGCTACGTCGACGCGCCGGTCGCCGGCTCGGTCCAGCCCGCCACCGACGGGACGCTGCGGGTGCTGGTGGGCGCCGCCGAGGCCGACTACGCCGACGCGGAGCCGTTGCTGGGCCTGTGGGGCGCTCCCGACGGCGTACGCCGGGTGGGCGACGTCGGCGCCGCCAGCGCGCTGAAGCTGGTCATCAACTTGACCCTGGGCGTCGCGATCAGCGGCGTCGGCGAGGCGCTGCGACTGGCAGCCGACGTCGGGGTGGACCGCACCGAGGCGATGGACGCGCTGGCGACCGGCCCGTTCGGGTGGACCCTGGCGCAGAAGCGGCCGATGCTCGAGGCGCAGGACTACACCCCCGTCGCGTTCTCGCTGGACCTGCTGGCCAAGGACCTCGGCCTATGTGTGGGTGCAACCACCGCCGAGCTGCCGGCCACGGCAGCCGCGCTGGCCGTGGCGCACGCAGCGATCGCCGCCGGGCATGTCGACGATGACTACGCCTCGCTGGCCGGTTTCCTGGCCTTCGAGGGCAACCCCAACTCGCACTGAGTCTGAGTTCACCCTGAACGGACTCTGGATCGGGCCGAGCCCACAGCCGTCGCCGCCCCGCCGCCGGCTGCGAGCGATCCTCGCCGCGGTCGTAGCCCTAGCGGTGTTCGGTGGCGCCTTGGCCGCGGCGGTCGAGGCGCTGCGGGGAACAGCGTCATCCCGACCTGGCGCGGCATCGCCCACTGCGGCGCCCGGTGACGTCTCTGCCGTGCTGCCCGAGCTGGAGCGATTCGTCGAGAAGCAGCGCGGTCTGCGATTCACCACGCCGGTCCGGGCCGACCTGCTCGACGATGCCGCCTTCACCGACCGGCTGCGCCAGGTGAACAGTCGCGACGCCGACCCGGCGCGGACCACTGCCAGCCAGGTCTCGCTGACCGCGCTCGGCCTGCTGCCGCCGGGCACCGACCTGCAGGCGCAGACCGATCGCCTGCTCGGGGCCACCGTACTGGGGTACTACGACCCGAAGACCAAGGCACTGGTCGTTCGCGGCAGCCGGGCGACGCCCGGGGTCCGGGCCACGCTGGCGCACGAGCTCACCCACGCCCTGCAGGACCAGCACTTCAACCTCGACCGGCCGGACCTCGACCGGGCGCTGGACGAGTCCTCGCTGGCCTTCTCCGGACTAGCGGAGGGCGACGCCGAGCTCGTGCGGTCGGCGTACGAGCTGACCTTCTCCCCCAGCGAGCTGTCCGCCGCTGATCGCGAGACCAGCAGCGGTGCCATCCCCGACGTTCCGCCGGTCCTGCTGCAGATGGTTGCGTTTCCGTACTCGGCCGGCCCAAAGTTCGTTGGCGACCTGATGCAAGCCGGCGGCCGGGCCCGCGTCGACGCCGCCTTCGCCGCGCCGCCGACATCGACGGAGCAACTCATCGACCCAGCGCGCTACCTGGCCGGCGAGGCGCCGAAGCCGGTCCCAGTCCCGGCCGGCGACGGACCCAAAGCGGACGAGGGAGTACTCGGCGAGCTGGGGTTGCGACTCGCGCTGGGTCCGGCCATCGATCAGCGCACGGTCACCATCGCGACCAACGGCTGGGGCGGCGACCGCTATGTCGCCTGGCGCGACGGCGCCCGCAGCTGCCTGCGGGACACCGTGGTCATGGACTCGGCCCGCGACACCGACGAGCTCCGGCAGGCACTGCGCGCCTGGTCCCGAAATGCGAAGGCCGCCACGAAGGCCGCCACGAAGGCCGCCAAGGTGTCGATCGACGCTGACACGGCGGCCGGCATCACCTTCACCGCCTGCCAGTAAGGGTGCCGCTCAGCTCCGGACGTGTCCGTCACCGGTCACGACGTACTTGGTCGAGGTCAGCTCGGGCAGCCCCATCGGGCCGCGGGCGTGCAACTTCTGGGTCGAGATCCCGATCTCCGCACCGAAGCCGAACTGGTGGCCGTCGGTGAACCGGGTGGAGGCGTTCACCATGACCGCGGCGGAGTCCACCAGCGAGACGAACCGCCGGGCAGCCGG
>Ga0097691_1000521_pt1 | contig 32836 bp, 37 predicted proteins | sample NGESurdeep072012_8_FD_72858 | JGI IMG/M metagenome (GOLD analysis project Ga0097691, IMG submission 72858) | Arctic peat soil microbial communities from Barrow, Alaska - NGEE Surface sample 210-1 deep-072012 | ecosystem: Environmental > Terrestrial > Soil > Wetlands > Peat ... | reverse complement strand
CACAGGAGGTCGAGACGATGAGCCAGACGCTCTCGCCCTCCTTTGCTCGCTGTTATGGTCTGGCGCGAGTTGCGCGCGTGTGGAAGGTCTCACGCGCCGGCGTCTATCGCTTTCTCAATGAGACGCAGCCGAACATGATCGCCCGTCGTCGTCCCGGTCCGGTCGGCGCATGTTTGGACGTGGAACTGGCAGACCATATCCGCCGGCAAATAGCTGCCTCCCGCCTTCATGGCGAGGGCTACCGCAAGTTATGGGCGCGGTTGCGCTTTGCCGGCGTTCGGGCGAGCCCCCGCCGTGTGCGACGGGTGATGCGCGAGAACGGCTTGCTCGCGCCTCATCGCGTTGGACGCACTGAGGCCAAGGCGCACGATGGGACGATCATCACCGACAAGGTCAATGAAATGTGGGGAACGGACATGACACAGACGATCACCGTCGGGGAAGGCCGGGCCTATGTCTTCGTTGCCGTGGAACACGCTAATTCGGAAGTCGTCGGCATTCATGCCGCGCGTTCGGCCAACCGCTTCGAGGCGCTGGAGCCGGTTCGCCAGGGGGTGCATCGGTGCTTCGGAGCCATCGCGCCCGGCGTGGCGCGAGGATTGAAGCTGCGACACGATCATGGCTCCAACTACATGTCCGGCGATTTCCAGGACGAGATCGAATGCGTGGGCATCGAGGCGTCGCCCTCCTTCGTGCGAGAGCCCGAGGGCAACGGCGTAGCAGAACGCTTTATACGAACCTTGAAGGAGAACCTGCTCTGGGTCAGAACCTTCGATACCATCGAAGAACTGCGCGCCGCGCTCGTCGAGTTTGCCCACCACTACAACGAAACCTGGCTCGTCGCCCGGCACGGCTATCGTACCCCAGCTCAGGTGCGAGCCGATCAATCCCGGGTTGATCAGACAGTCACAACCGACCTATCATTGGCCGCCTGAATAAGCTCAGCCGGGTGTCTCAAAACCGGGCCGCAGTACAGAATGCGTACCTAGGATCCGAAACTTCGAACCAAAAGAACTGCGGCGAAGTGGTATTAGAAATACCGTTCAATTTTGTTGCACAAAATTTAAACTCTGTATAAATATTTTGAGTGCCGCTTTGACGGAAGCGGTTGTGGTTTTGAGTACGGGGGCGAATAGCGTGACCTACGCATGGGTAGATATTGACAAATCCGCAGTTTCACATCGCTACGACCGGCTCGCTGGACTGATTCCATTCTTCGAATGGCTGTTTTTCCTTCCGCGCGGTCTACGTAAGAAAGCGGTCGATCGCCTAACTCTGCGTCTTGGTGATCGCGTCCTCGAAGTGGGATGCGGGACCGGGCGGAATTTTCCCTATCTTTACGAAGCGGTTGGAAGGTTTGGTCAGATCTACGGCGTTGACCTGTCCCCCGGCATGTTGCGCAGGGCGAACATGCTGCGCGATCGGCATGGCTGGGACAATATCAGCTTGACGCAAGGCGATGCCGCCGACTTCGACGCGCCAGAGCAACTCGACGGTGTGTTTTTCAGCCTGTCCTACAACACCATGCCGCACCATCTGAAGGTGCTGCGCCAAGCTTGGAAACAGCTACGTCCTGGCGGTCGTCTGGTGATCATGGACGCCAAGCTGCCGCCGGGCCTGGGCGGCCGGCTCATCCTGCCGTTCAGTCTCTGGCTGATGAAGCGGACGATGCTGGGCAACCCCTATATCCAGCCCTGGGAAGACCTCCAGCAATTCGATGGCGAGTTCGACATGGAAGAGTTCATGCTCGGCTCATATTATATCTGTCATGCCGTCAAGCCTTAGCGGCCGAAGTAAGAAACAGGAGGCCGCCTAATTCCCTTGGAGGGGCAACAGAGGCATTCCCCCGGAGCTGGCACTTTCAATCATGCGACCGCGACCAGCGGGGTCAAGGTTGCGCAGCACCGAAGGCTTGACCTTGACGCCAGCGCCAGGCGCGGGCGCAAGATAATTGAAGTAAAATCCTCGGCTGTATAAAAAAATGGCCTCCGAAGAGGCCTGCTAGTCTTTCTCATACGCAGCTTCGTTTTTCAGCCATGACCGGATCATCTGAACACGGGCTGATTTGTCTGCTGTACGCCATTCGTCTCCGTTCAACGATATGCCGGCGACGTCACCCTCCGTAATGCTGGCGATTTTTTGAATGTGAAGCGCGGCGATATCGAGGTTGTCAATTACTGCTGCGGCAGCAATGTCGCTGTCCTTTACCGATGACACACCCATAGGAACACTCCGCGGTTGTTTCTTATTCAAGTATAGCCGTAAAAGAGCGCCGTTCAAAGCGCGGGAATTGTAGTGCCTATTGTTATGTTGAAGTTGCCGCTTCAACGATGATGGTGCGAGATTAAGCCGTCATAGCTGCCGGTATTGCTGGATGCGCGTAGTGCGTAGGCCAGCAAGTCCGTACTGGTCGATCGAGGATTGCCACGAAAGGTATTCGTCGACCGTAAGCATATAACGATTGCAGGCTTCCTCAAGAGAGAGCAGGCCACCGCGCACGGCCGCAATCACCTCGGCCTTGCGCCGGATGACCCAGCGTTTCGTACCCGGCGTCGGCAAATCCGCCATCGTCAATGGGCTGCCATCCGGGCCGATCACGTGTTTGGGCCTCGGTCGAAGGGCGACTGTCATGAAAACTCTCACGCAGACAACTGAACAACTCACCACTACGCTACGCGTATTCGGCTAAAAATCACTTACGTACATCGGACCAAATTTAAGTATGAAAATGCAGACGTGCTGACACCGTCGTGGCCTTGGCGGCTCGGATTGAATCTCGGCTTTGCCCCGGCGGCCGACTAAGACTGAACCGCGGCGTTGAATGCTCGTTCAAGCATTTGGCGACATTGCATAACCTGCTCGCAAACCGAAGCGCCGCAGCCTTGCAAAATGTCTTGAAGATCGCGAATGGCGACGTCCACGGCGGTCAGAAGATCGATATCGGGCGCCTGTGTGTGCCGAAAACCTCATCCGCGTTGATGATGAGGTGACCGAACCCCTTAAGCTGGCGGAACGGCGTCGGCCAAGTCGTTTCAGTGGCGGTTTTAGTGGCGGTGGAAAATTCGGCCACTGGCGCTTTTCGGGAAAGCGTGCAAGATCAATTTGTTAGCTGGTCGGAGTGGCAGGATTTGAACCTGCGACCCCCTCGTCCCGAACGAGGTGCGCTACCAGACTGCGCTACACTCCGACTGATGGCGGCCTTATAACCCCGGCACCCTTAAAGCCGCAAGCAGAGCATGATCCCGAAAAGTGGCAACCGGTTTTCGGAAAAGATCATGCTCAATTGAAGTGAGCAAAATGACCGTCGAGCCGGGAACGCGGGTGATGAAAGCCCAAGCTCAAGAAACCGCCCAAGAGATCGCGCAAGCGATCGAGGCGGCGGCAGCCTGCCTGGCCGCCGGTGGGCTGGTCGCGTTTCCGACCGAGACCGTCTATGGGCTGGGCGCCGATGCCGGCAATGGCGAGGCCGTGGCCCGGCTCTACGCCGCCAAGGGTCGGCCGAGCTTCAATCCGCTGATCGCCCATGTCGGCGGCATTGAAGCCGCGCGCCGCCTCGCCCGCTTCGATGCCGCCGCCGAGCGGCTTGCCGCCGCGTTCTGGCCGGGGCCGCTGACGCTGGTGCTGCCGAAGCGGCCGGACTGCGGCGTGGCCGATCTGGCGCTCGCCGGCCTCGACAGCGTGGCGGTGCGCGTGCCCGCGCACAGAATCGCGCATGCTTTGCTCGCGGCCTTCAACGGGCCGGTGGTGGCGCCCTCGGCCAACCGCTCCGGCCATGTGTCGCCGACCAGCGCGGCGCATGTGCTGGCCGATTTGCGCGGCCGCATCGACATGGTGATCGACGCCGGTCCCTGCGCGGTCGGCGTCGAGTCCACCATCGTTGCCTGCCTGGGCGCGCCGACTTTGCTGCGGCCCGGCGGCCTGCCGCGCGAGCAAATCGAGCGCGTACTGGGGCAGCCGCTCGCGACTGCCGCCATGGTCGATGACGCGCCGCTCGCGCCGGGCATGCTCTCTTCGCATTATGCGCCGAAGGCACGGCTGCGCCTCGATGCCGACGCAGCCCGACCGGACGAAGCGCTGCTCGCCTTCGGGCCGGCGCCCGCGGCTACGCTCAATCTGTCGGCGCGCGGCGATCTGATCGAGGCGGCGGCCAATTTGTTTTCGCATTTGCGCGCGCTCGATGCTTCCGGCACCCAGCGCATCGCGGTCATGAAAGTGCCGCACGAGGGCCTGGGCGAGGCGATCAACGACCGGCTGGCGCGCGCCGCGGCGCCACGAATAGGATAAAGTTGAAATGAACCTTCAGGGCAAACAACCGACCGAGCGCGCACTCGCACCCGATCTGCTGGCGCGCTTTACGGCAATCGTCGGACCGAAATATGCGGTGACCTCGCCGCAGGACCAGGAGCCGTATCTGGTCGAAATGCGCGACCTCTACCATGGCCACACACCTGTGGTGCTGCGGCCGGGCTCGGTCGCCGAGGTGGCGGCAATCCTCGAGCTCGCCAACGAAACCAAGACCGCGATCGTGCCGCAAGGCGGCAATACCGGGCTGGTCGGCGGACAAATTCCGCATCACGGCGAGGTGGTGCTGTCGCTCACCCGGCTCGATAAGATCCGTGAGGTCGATCCCATCTCCAACAGCATGACGGTCGAAGCCGGCGTGACGTTGCAACGCGCGCGCGAAGCGGCGGCCGCGGCCGACCGCCTCTATCCGCAACTGCTGCCGTCGGAAGGTACCTGCACCATCGGCGGCAATCTCGCGACCAATGCCGGCGGCACCGCGGCGATCGCCCACGGCATCGCCCGCTCGCACGCGCTCGGCCTTGAAGTGGTGCTGGCCGACGGCAGCGTATTGCACAATCTCAACAAGCTCAAGAAAGACAACACCGGCTACGATCTGAAGAATTTGTTTATCGGCTCGGAAGGCACGCTCGGCATCATCACCGCGGCGAGCTTACGCCTGGTGCCGCGCCCGCGTTCGATCGAGACCGCCTTTGTCGGCGTGCCCTCGCCGCAGGCCGCGGTCGATCTGCTCGGGATTGCAAGCGAGCGCACCGCGGGCGGCGTCACGTCCTTCGAACTGATGGCGCGCTCCGGCGTCGATGCGGTGGTCAAGCATGATGCCTCAAGCCGCAATCCGCTGGCGGATCCCTACCCCTGGTATGTGCTGGTCGAATTGTCGTCGCAGGCGCGCACCGGCTTGCGCGAGGTGCTGGAGGGGATTCTCAGCGAAGGCCAGCAGAAAGGCCTCGTGCTCGACGCCACCATCGCCGACAGCCTCGAACAGAGCAAAGCGTTCTGGCGCATCCGCGAAATGTTCGGCGAGGTGCAGCGCCACATCGGCGCCTCCATCAAGCATGACGTGTCGGTGCCGGTGGCGGCGATCCCGGCCTTCATCGAACAAGCCAATGCGGCGGTGAGCAAGCTTATTCCGGGAACCCGGCTGCTGCCGTTCGGCCATGTCGGCGACGGCAACATCCATTACAACGTAACGCAGCCCGAGGGCTCGGACAAAGCTGAATTCCTGGCGCGCTGGGACGAGGTCAACGCGGTGGTGTTCGCGGTGGTGAAGAAATTCGGCGGCTCAATTTCAGCGGAACATGGCGTCGGCGTGATGAAGCGCGACATCCTGCCGCTTTATAAAGACCCGGTGGCGCTCGAACTGATGCGCGGCTTGAAGCGCATGCTCGACCCCAACGGCATTCTCAATCCCGGCAAGGTGCTGTGAGCCTATTCAAAGTAACGATGTCTGCCCGTCATCCTTCTTGCCGCGTTTGACGCGTGGGCGCTTCGCGGCAGGCTGCGGGGCGGGCGCAGACTGGCTTGGACCAACCGGCTCGAGCAATTTCGGATTGTCGTTGGCGGTGCGGTTGACCGCGGTGGAAATCTCGTAGGCCTCCAGCAGATTGTCGGGCGCAGGCTGAATCAACGCCGCCGCGGTGGTGGCGTCCACATTGGCGCCGTCGAGCCAGAGGTCGAACGCGTCGGGCGGCACGATCACCGGCATGCGCTCGTGGATCGGCGAAAGCGTCCGGTTGGCGCGCGTGGTGACGATGGCCGCCGTTTCCAGTTCTTCTCCATTGGGTCCGGTCCAGGTTTCCCACAGCCCGGCGAAGGCGAGCGGCGCGCCCGACTTCGCATGCACGTAAAACGGCCGCTTGCGGTCGCCCGTCGCCTGCCATTCGTAGAAGCCGTCGGCCGGGATCAGGCAGCGCCGCCGTTTCATGGCGGCGCGGAAGGCCGGCTTCTCGGCCGCCGTTTCCCCGCGCGCGTTGATCAGAAGCGTGAAGGTCTTCGGGTCCTTGACCCAGGACGGCAGCAGCCCCCAGCGCACCAGCGCGAACTGGCGCTTGCCCTCCACCAGCCGCACGATGGCGATCGGCTGCGTGGGGGCGACATTGTAGCGTGGCGGGAAATTGGGCTGCTCGGCATAGCCGAAAAGCGCCCGCAGCGCTTCCGGCGTGGAGATGACCGTATAGCGGCCGCACATATTTAAGGCCCTTCTATCCCGCGTTTAATCGCCCTTAACCGGGTCGAATAACACTGGCGCCCGGTCGTGTGGGGCGGGGCGATGAAATATCAGGATTGCGCCGAGGCGTTGCAAGCCGACGATGGCCCAGATGGCGGGGTCGCCGCCGCCCGGCTGGCCGAAGCCAACATCAATCCGGCGACCGGCCTTGCCACCGACTACCTCAATCACTTCAATGAAGCGATCATGCTGCTCGAAATGCTGTCGAGTTGCCCGGACTGCCGCGACGACTTCCTCGGCTGGCGGCCGATGAGCTACCGCGAGCATTTCGAAGCCTCGCGCTTCAAGGGCCGCGCGCTCGCCATCGCCGCCTATGACGCCGCCGATCCGAGCCTGCGCGGCTGTCTCGACACATTGGCCGGCACCATGACCGCCGTGCTCAAAGCGACACGCGCGGCGATGAGCTCGGATATTGCGCCGGAGTCCGCGGTCGCGCTCGCCGAACATGCCGCCGCCCTGCTCCGGCCGCTGGTCGCGCGCGCGGGCGCGGTGATCAACGGCGAGGATACTGCCGATGCCGGCGAGCCGGTGACGCCGCAAGCGGTGGTCGACCGGCTGATGAAGCGCGCATGATCCCGAAAAGTGGTAACCGGTTTTCGGATAAGATCATGCGCAGAGTAAAATAATGGCCGACGAGCGAATCTATCCGCAGCGCCCTTATCTCGCGGTCAGCGCGGCCATTATCCGCGACGGCAAGGTGCTGGTGGTGCGGCGCGCGCGCAATCCGGCGCTCGGGATTTACACGCTGCCGGGCGGCGGCGTCGAAACCGGCGAGACGCTCATGCAGGCGGTGACCCGCGAAGTGCGCGAGGAAACTTCAATGGACATAGAGCCGGTCGCGCTCGCCGGCCACCGTGAAGCGATCGCACGCGACGCCCAAGGCCGTGTCGAGCGGCATTTCGTCATCCTGTGCTTTGCCGCGCGCTGGCTTTCCGGCGAACCGGTGCTCAACGAAGAGCTCGACGATGCGCGCTGGCTTGCTCCCGCCGCGCTCTCGAGCCTGCGCACCACCGAGGGCCTGGCCGAGATCGTCGCCGCGGCGATCGAGCGGCTCGACCGGCCGGCCTGACCCTCGTGCCTTGCGGTTGCCTCAGAGCGAGGGCATATCAGCCCCCACAATGGCCGCACCTCAACACGTGAAGAAGCTGCTCACCATCGCTTCGATCCTGCTCTGCCTTGCGCTGCCGGCGCGCGCGCAGGAGACGGCGCCGGCGCCGTTCGACGGCGACTTGGCACGGCTCGCCGAAATCATGGGCGCGCTGCATTACCTGCGCGCGGTCTGCGGGCCCAATGAAGGGCAGAAATGGCGTAACGAGATGCAGGCGCTGATCGACGCCGAGGCGCCCAATGGCGAGCGGCGGCGCAAGATCGTGGCCGGTTTCAACCGTGGTTACCGGGGTTTTCAACAGACTTATCGCACCTGCACACCGGCCGCCGACCTCGCAATTCGCCGTTATCTCGACGAAGGCGCCAAGATCGCCCGCGAAATCACCGCGCGCTACGCAAATTAGCCCCGCCGTTGTTAACCTTTCCCCGATGTGTGGCCTTTGACGGTTCTAACCCCGTGCTAGCGTCCCGGCCGGGATTTGGGAGAGGCGTCCGATTCGGGCGCCCGGGGACGAAGGTCAAAATGACGACAACGGAGCGATCCACTCACGCGCGCGAGCCGGTGCCTGACCACGAGCAGAAGCGCGTGGCCTTGGGCTACCTGCAGGAAGCCTGGGCCGAAGCCAGCCTCGACGGCATCGATGGCGATTGCCTGGCGCAGGCCTGCCTGTTCGCCGCCTTCGCCGAATTCGTCACCACCTACGGCGAGGAAGCTGCCGCCACTTTCGCCGAAGGGCTCGGCACGCGCATCCGCAACGGCGAATTCTCGCTCGATCGGCAGCGGCAATAGCGCTTGATCCCGAAAAGCATGTCATCGACCCCGATCGGGGATGGGAACCGGTTTTCGGAATAGATCAAACGCAAGCTCTAGCGGCCAGTTGCCGTCGAACTTCCTTTTCGAATCATCGCGCCGCGTCAGTTCGAGCCGTGCAGGCCGAAATAGCGCTCGAGCACGACGTCGACGTCGGCCGGATAGAACGGCTTTTTGAGAACCCCGAGCGCGCCCGATAAATGGGGGCGGCCCGAGGCGCCTCTATTGAGCGCCGAGCTCATCATGACGATGGCCACGTTCGGGCTCTCGTGCTTGATCCCCAACAAGATGTCAGCGCCATTGAGGCGCGGCATGTTGTAGTCGAGAAACACCATGCCGAATTTGCCGTAACGCAATTGCTCGAGCGCGGCCGTGCTGTCCGCGGCCTCGTGGATGTCCAACTCGAAGCGGCTGGCCGCCAGGATCTTGCGCACGATGCCGCGCATGGTGTCGGAATCGTCCACGATCAGAACCTGGGTGGGCAATTTCGCGCGGATGCAGATCTCAACCGCCTTGCGCGCATCGCCGGCGTTGGTGGGGACCGGCAGCACGCCGTCGGTGTTGTCGGGGCGTGCGCTGCCACGCGGAGCGGACACAAAGATCAGCGGCGCCGGTTTCTTCGCACGCGCGGCCTTGATCACGGATGCCTTGTCGGCATCGGTCAATTCGGCATCCAACACGCAAATATCCACTCCGCCGCTGCGCAGCGCGGCTTTGGCGGCAGCGGTATCGTGCGCCTCGAAATCGATCGGAACCGAGGCCTGCGCCGCGCCCTCACGCCATAGGTCCTGCTGCGGCGGTGCGGCCGCGACCAACAACAGACGGAGCGAAACGAGGTCGCCGTTCATGGAATCCCTGCCCGCCGCGCCGGGGGGTCATGCCCAGACGAGGGGTGCTACGTTACCGTTGATAAACCCTCGTGGCTGGTTTGCAATTCCACAGAAATAGTCTGAGTAAAAAGCCTGGGGAAAACTTTCGCCTTATGAAAGCGCCACATCCTAGGACTCCGTGGCAGACGCTGCGATAACGCCTTAGCTCGCCAAGGTTTCCAGGAAGCGGACACGCTCGCCCTGCGCCGGCGCGGTCAGACTACCCTCCCACATCGCCTTGTGGCCACGGATCACGGTGCCCACCGGCCAGCCGGTGACGGTGACGCCGGCATAGGGCGTCCAGCCGGCGCGCGAGGCGATCCAGCGCTCGGTGATGGTCTCCCGCCGTTTGAGATCGACCACCGTGAGGTCGGCGTCGTAGCCCACCGCGATGCGACCCTTGGCCGCGATGCCGAACAGCCGCGCCGGCCCTGCGCTGGTGAGGTCGACCAGCCTTGGAAGCGAAAGCCGGCCGGCATTGACGTGGTCGAGCATGATCGGAACCAGCGTCTGCACGCCGGTCATTCCGGAATGGGTCTTCGGATAGGGACGCGCCTTTTCCTCGCGCGTATGCGGGGAGTGGTCGGAGCCGATGCTGTCGATGACGCCTTGCGCGATCCCGTGCCAGAGGCCTTCGCGATGGGCGGCGTCGCGGATGGGCGGATTGAGCTGGGCGAGTGTGCCGAGCCGCTCGTAGCATTCGGGCGCGGCGAGCGTGAGATGGGCGGGCGTGGCCTCCGCCGTGGCGACGTCCTTGTGCCCGCCAAGGAAGACGGCCTCGTCCTTGGTGGTGACGTGCAGCACGTGCACGCGTTTGCCGGTCTCGCGCGCAAGCGCGATCAGGCGCTGCGTGCACATGAGCGCGGCGGCCGCATCACGCCAGACCGGATGCGAGCGCGCATCGCCTTCGACGCGCAGGTTCATGCGTTCGCGCAGGCGATATTCGTCCTCGGAATGGAAGGCGGCGCGGCGGCGGATCGCCTTGAGAACGCTACGCACGCCGTCGTCATCCTCGATCAGCAGCGAGCCGGTGGAGGAGCCCATGAACACTTTCACGCCGGCGACGCCCGGCAGCATTTCCAATTCGCCAAGGTCTTTGGTGTTCTCGCGCGTGGCGCCGACATAGAAGGTGAAGTCGCAATGCATGCGGTGATGGGCGCGCTTGACCTTGTCGGCAATCGCCTCGGCCGTGGTGGTGGGCGGATCGGTATTCGGCATCTCGAACACGGCGGTGACGCCGCCGAGCACCGCGCCGCGCGAGCCGGATTCAAGGTCCTCCTTGTGGGTGAGGCCGGGCTCACGGAAATGCACGTGGCTGTCGATCACGCCCGGCAGCAGATGCAGGCCGCGGCAGTCGATCACCTCAGCCGCAGCGGCGCGCGCAAGGTCCCCGATCGCCGCGAACTTGCCGGCACGAATACCAAGATCCCGCGCACCCTCGCCGTCGTGGTTGACCACGGTGCCGCCCTTGAGGATCAGGTCGTAGGATTCAGCCATATTGGACCGGCTCTAAGCGGGGCTTGAGGCTTGCTGGACAGCGCTTACGTTTCGCCGTGAGTTCTGGCAAGAGACTTGTCCAGAGAGGTTATTAATTCCCATGCAGGCAGCGCTCCTCCCCGACCGCGGCGTCGTCAAGGTCGCCGGCGACGACGCCCGGCGCTTCCTCAACGGGCTTGCCAGCAACGATATGGCCAAGGTCGCCCCCGGTCAGGCGCGCTTTGCCGCGCTACTCACGCCGCAGGGCAAGATCATCGTGGATTTCATCGCCGCCGAGGCCGAACCCGGCGACGGCGGCGGCTTCTTCCTCGATTGCCCGCGCGCGCTGGCTGGCGCGCTCGTGGAAAAGCTCAACTTCTACAAGTTGCGCGCCAAGGTCGCGGTCGAGGACTTGTCGGCAGCGCTTCGCATAATGGCGGTTTGGGATGGCGCGGCTTTGAGCGACTTCGGCCTCTCCTATGCCGATCCGCGCCTCCCCGCGCTCGGGGCGCGCACGATACTGCCGCCGGATGTCGCCACTGAGGCCGCCGCCGATCTCGGCGCAATGCTGACCGACGCCGAGGCCTATGACGCGCACCGCATCGTGCTCGGCGTGCCGCGCGGCGGCATGGATTTCGCCTATGGCGACACTTTCCCGCACGAAGCCGACATGGACCAACTGGCCGGCGTCGATTTCGACAAGGGCTGCTATGTCGGGCAGGAAGTGGTGTCGCGCGTCGAGCATCGTTCGAATGCGCGCAGCCGCGTGCTGCCGATCGCCTATGACGAGCATTCGCCAATGCCGGGCATTGCGGTGTTGGCGGGCGACAAGCAGGTAGGCCGGCTGGGCTCGACCGCCAAGGGCCGCGGCCTGGCGCTGCTGCGCCTCGACCGGATCGCCGACGCGCTGGCAAGCGGCACGCCGCTCACCGCCGGCGGCATCGCCATCCGCGTGGTGAAGCCGGATTGGGCGAAATTTGCCTGGCCGGGCGAGGCGAAAGCATTGTCATGAGCGCGGCCGTGCTTCACGCCGACGGCTTGCAGCGCTGCCCGTGGCCTAAGCAGGACCCGCTCTACGTCGCTTATCACGATGAGGAATGGGGCGTGCCGGAATACGACGACCGCGCGCTCTATGAGAAACTCGTGCTCGATGGCTTCCAGGCTGGGCTGTCTTGGATCACAATTTTGCGCAAGCGCGAGAATTTCCGCCGCGCTTTCGACGATTTCGATCCGGAAAAAATCGCGCGCTACCCCAAGCGCAAGATCGAGCAGCTGATGGGCGACGCCGGCATCGTACGCAACCGCGCCAAGATCGCGGGCGCGGTCGGCTCGGCCCGCGCCTTCCTCAAGATCATGGAGAGCGGCCCGGGATTTTCGGCGCTGCTGTGGGATTTTGTCGGCGGTAAACCGAAGCTCAACAACTTCCGTGCGCCCAAGCAGGTGCCGGCGGAAACCGCGCTGTCGCGCAAGATGTCGAAGGAACTCATCGGCCGCGGCTTCAAATTCGTCGGGCCGACCATCGTCTACGCTTTCATGCAGGCGGTCGGTATGGTCAACGATCATCTGATCACGTGCCACCGCCACGCCGCCTGCGCCAAGTTAACGAAACGCCAATGAGCAAGGCGCGCAAAAGCACTGGAAAGGCAGCGCCGCGCGCCTGGCAGCGCATGCTGTCGGGGCGGCGGCTCGACCTGCTCGATCCCTCGCCGCTCGACGTCGAGATCGAGGACATCGCGCATGGGCTCGCCCGCGTCGCGCGCTGGAACGGGCAGACCAAAGGCGCGCATATTTTCTCGGTCGCCCAGCACGTCCTGCTAGTGGAGGCGCTGGCGCGCGCCAAGGCGCCGCGGCTCGATGCTAGTGCCCGCCTGGCGGTGCTGCTGCACGACGCGCCGGAATATGTGATCGGCGACATGATCTCGCCGTTCAAGGCGGTGATCGGCGACAGCTACAAGGCGGTGGAGCATCGGCTGCTCGCCGCCATCCATCTGCGCTTCGGCCTGCCGCCTACCCTGCCCGAAACCCTGAAAAATTTAATCAAGTCAGCCGACCGCGCCGCCGCCTATCTGGAAGCCACGCGGCTGGCCGGCTTCGAGAGTGCCGAGGCGCGCAGGTTCTTTGGCCCGCCGCCGAAATTCTCACGTGAGCTGGAGCGCGACTATCTGACGCCCTGGCCGGCTGGCACCGCCGAGGCGCGCTTGCGCGAGCGAGTCGAAAAACTTTCCAAGCATCGGCAAACCTCATAGACCGGCGTCATAGATAAGACAAAAGAACCGCCTAGCCATTGCCGCCATGATCCACGTCTGTTCCCTCGCGCGCCTTTACGCCACGGTCGATGAGACCGGGGCGCGCCATATCGTCACTTTGTTGCGGCTGACCGACCGGGTCGAGCGGCCGCGCCAGATCGCGCCCGAGAACCATCTCGTGCTGGCGGTCGACGACATCGCCATGCCGATGGAAGGCTACACCGTGCCCGCGCAGGAGCACGTCGAACGGCTGATCGACTTCGTAGGCCTTTGGGATCGCGCGGCACCGATGGTGGTGCATTGCTATGCCGGCATCAGCCGCTCAACCGCTGGCGCCTATGTGGCGGCTTGCGCGCTCAATCCGGCCCGCGACGAGCAGCAGATTGCATGGGATATAAGGCGCGCCTCGCGCACCGCGCAGCCGAACGTAGCGATCGTCTCGATCGCGGATCGCTTGCTCAAGCGCGACGGCCGCATGGTGCGCGCGATCGAGACCATCGGCCCCGGCCACGCCGCCATGGAGGGCGACCCGTTCCGGCTCGATATCGCGTGAGCGGCTGAGCCAGGGCGTGCATGGACTTGGCCTGGAGCTTTGATTGACAGCTCGGCCGCTCTTTTCCGGCCGCCGGGGCCGCGCCCGGCTCGCCGAATAATTTGAAGATTCTTCATAGGGTTACGCCTTCCGGCCGGATGGCCGTTGACTCTGTTGTTCTTGTTATGTTCTTTTAGCTCCCCCTTAGGGAGCATCCCGTGCGCCGTCCTGCCGAGATCGAACGCCTGTATCTCGACTTCGACGGCTTCTTCGCCAGTGTCGAGCAGCAGGTGCATCCGCACCTGCGCGGCAAGCCTGTGGGCGTGGTGCCGTTCAAGGACGCTATCCATACGTGTGTGATTGCCTGCTCGCGCGAGGCCAAGCTGCACGGCGTCAAGAACGTGATGAACATCGAGGAAGCGCGCGAGCGCTGTCCCGATATCATCCTGGTGCCGCAGTCGCCCGATCTCTACCGCCGCGCTCACAACACGCTGCTGTCGGAAATCTCGGCCGTCATCCCGATTGATGCGGTCAAGTCCATCGATGAACTGACCTGCCGGGTCGCGCCAGCCGAACGCGGCGATCCTTGCGCCTTGGGCCTGCGCCTCAAAAAACGGATTGCCGACAATATCGGCCCGTTCATTTTCTGCTCGATTGGATACGCGGCCAACCGACAACTTGCCAAGATGGCCTGCAAAGCAGGCAAGCCGAACGGCAACATGGTCTGGCATCCAAACGACATGCCGGGGCCGCTGCTCAAGCTGACCCTGCGGGATATTCCCGGTATCGGCGAGCGGATGGAGCAGCGCCTCTTGCGCTTCGGCATCGCGACGATGGCTGACCTGCTCGCCACTCAGCCCAAGCACATGCGCAAGCTTTGGGGCAACGTCACCGGCGAGCGGCTTTGGTACGCGCTGCACGGCTACGATGTGCAGGCACCACCATCGGGGCGCGGCATGTACGGTCATGGCCGCGTGCTGCCGCCGGATCACCGCACGCCCGACCATGCCAAGGCCGCGTCACGGTTATTGCTGGTCAAGGCGGCGCGCCGTATGCGACGCGACGGCTGGAACGCGGGCCGCGTCTGGCTCTGGCTTGAATTGATGGGCGACGCCTCGGTGTATCGCGACGCCTGGCTGCCAGCGGTACACGACGATCAAGCCGTGCTGTCGGCGCTGGAGCGGATGTGGGACGGGGTGCGGTTGGCGCTCCCACGCCGCCCTAAGATTATGCGTATCGGGGTGACGTTGCTCGATCTAACCCGCGCTAGCGAACGTCAACTCGACATTCTGCTTAATGACGACAAGCAACGTCGCCGATGGGAGGACACCACGGCGGCAATCGACACCCTCAACCGGAAATATGGCCGCACGCTGGTCAGCATCGGGCCGTGGACGCCGCCGCCCGGCGGCTATGCCGGCGGCAAGATTAGTTACACCCGGATTCCACGCGCGGAGGATTTCTGGTGAATTGGAAAACCGACCTGAAACTGGCCGACTTAGAAGCCGCAACGGCAATCGAGGTCGTGTGCAAACGATGCGGACTTGCGCGCTATGAGACGCAAGCAAAACTCATTGCGGAGCCGAGGTTCAGGAATCTCTATCTCGATGAGGTCGAATACAGTCTGTGTTGCTCAGACCGATTCTGCCGAGGCGGCGTGCGTATCTCGCTTACCCATGACGATAGGAACGAGGGATTTGTCGGTGGAATGGCGTAATATTCTCAAGGTGTATGAATGTCTGCAATTGGCATTAAGTGGACATGGCAGAACAGCCAAAATAGGTTCGCTCGCAGCCTCAAAGCGGGCCGCGCCTAAACGGGGGACGACGTGACTGGCAAAAAATACGGCGTGGTTTCGCCCGAGGTCATGAAATCCTATGACGGGCTCGGCTTCCTCAAGGCGATCGTCGACGGCACGCTGCCTAATCCGCCGATGAGCGAAGTGCTCGGCTTCCACCTAATCGAGGTCGAGAACGGCCGCGCGGTGTTCGAGGGCCTGCCGGAATACCGCCACTACAATCCGATCGGCACCGTGCATGGCGGCTTCGTGGCGACGCTGCTCGATTCCGCGCTCGGCTGCGCGGTGTTCTCGACACTCAGCAAAGGCGACGCCTGGACCACGCTGGAATTGAAATTCAATCTGGTGCGTCCGCTGACCAAGGACACCGGGCCGGTGCGCGCGGAAGGCCGCATCGTGCATCGCGGCCGCACCGTCGCCACCTCGGAAGGCGACCTGAAGGATCGCACGGGCAAGCTTTATGCCCACGCCACCACGACGACGATGATTTTCCCGGCCAAGGGCTGACTTCGCCCCGGCCATGACAACGAATTGAAACTGACGCTAGTTGTTATTGGCGCTGAGCGACGGCCGCAGGCCAAGCGGGTGTTCGCTGTGCGCGCTGCGCACGACGTGCGCCCGGCCTTGATTGCGGGTGAATTCGCAATAGGCGAAACCCAGCCCCGAAACCGAGCCGCGGAAGCTGTTGCTATCGGTGCGCACCAGGTTGAAGCAGGGCTCGATCGGTAATCCGCGCAGCGAGGCGCAAACCGACTCGCCCTTCACCTGCAGCGTGCCGGCTGGCAGCGCGGCGTAGCGCATCGGGCCCTGACCCTGGAATTGGATGGAGCCGACCACCGAGCCGTCGGGATGGACCCGGCCCTGCCCGCGCGTGCCTTCGAAACAGGTGTAGGAGAACATTTTGCCGATGACGAATCGGCGCGCCTCGTCGGCGCTCATCTCGCCGGCAATGGCCGGGACCGCGGCCAGCAGGCCAACCAGTAACGCAACTGCACGCACCATAACCGCACTCCGACTGACGCCACCGGTTTACAGAATCCACGGCCCGCTTTTCAAGCCTGTCGAAGTGTAGCCGCCGTTCGTCGCTAAATCCTGAACATGGTTACCCGATTTTGACCACGATTCGCCCGCGCACCTTCCCGTCCAGAATGGACGCCGCCGCCGCCGGAACCCCGGAAAGGTCAATTTCATGGGTCATTGACGCCAGTTTATGGCGATCCAGGTCGTTTTCCAGACGTTTCCAGGCCTCTCGCCGGCGCGCAATTGGGCACATCACGGAATCGATGCCGTAAAGACACACACCGCGAAGAATGAACGGGGCAACCGAGGTTGGCAGGTCCATGCCGCCGGCCAGCCCGCAGGCGGCCACCGCCCCGCCATAGCGGGTCATCGACAACAGGTTGGCGAGCGTGGTCGAGCCTACGCAATCGACCGCCCCCGCCCAGCGCTCCTTGGCCAGCACCTTGGGCGGCCCGGCGAGCTCTTTGCGCTCGACAATCTCGGCCGCACCCAGGCTTTTGAGATAATCGGCTTCCTGCGGACGCCCGGTGACCGCGCTGACGCTAAAGCCGCGCTTGGCCAGGATGGCGACGGCCACCGAGCCGACGCCGCCGGCCGCCCCGGTTACCGCCACCGGGCCGCGTTCGGGCGTGAGCCCGTGGCCTTCCAGCGCCATCACCGCCAGCATGGCCGTGTAGCCGGCGGTGCCGATCGCCATTGCCTCGCGCGCGCTCATACTCGCCGGCAGCGGCACCAGCCAATCGCCTTTGACCCGCGCCTTCTCGCCATAACCGCCGAGATGGGTCTCGCCGCAGCCCCAACCGTTGAGGATCACCTGGTCGCCCGGCTTCCAGGCCGCGTGGCTGGAGGTTTCCACCGTGCCGGCGAAATCGATGCCGGCGATCATCGGGAAGCGGCGCACCACCGGCGACTTGCCGGTGATGGCGAGACCGTCCTTGTAATTGAGCGTCGAGTATTCGACGCGGACGGTGACGTCGCCGTCCATCAGATTGGCCTCGTCGAAGTCGGTCAGCGCGGCCCGGGTAGCCCCGTCCGACTTCTCGATCACCATCGCCTTGAATGTCGCCACGCCCGCCTCGCTGCTTGTCCCGAGCCCGAGCGGGTTTTCGCAGCGTCAGCGGCCCGGCGCAAGCGGCTCATACCGCCGAGGGGACGAGCCGCCCGACCGGCTGCTCAACGATGGGCAGGTTGATGATGGCCGACAGGACGCCGAACATCACCGACAGCCACCATATCGGATTGTACGAGCCGTAATGGTCGAACACGAAGCCACCGAGCCAGACGCCGAGGAAGCCGCCCACTTGGTGGCTGAAGAAGGTGAACCCGAACAGCATGGCGAGCCAGCGCGTGCCGAACATGACCGCTACCAGCCCCGAGGTCGGCGGTATGGTGGACAGCCAGAGCAGTCCGGTCACGGCGCCGAAGATCAGCGTGGCGACCGTGCTCGGCGGCAACAAAATGAACACAGCGATCGCAATGGCGCGGGAGAAATAGATGATCGACAGGATATAGCGTTTCGGCATGCGGTTGCCGAGCCAGCCCGACACCAGCGACCCGACGATATTGAACAGGCCGATGGTCGCCAGCGTCCAGCCGCCGACCTCGGCGGAAAGTCCGCGATCCAGCAAATAGGACGGCAGGTGCACGGTAACGAAGGCAAGCTGGAATCCGCAGGTGAAGAAGCCGAGCACCAGTAACACGTAGCTGCGATGTCCGAAGGCCTCGGCAAGCGCGTGTCGAAGCGATTGCTGCGCTGCCGGCGCGACGGATATATTCGCTGCGCCGCTACGCGGCGTGGATAACGCGATCGACAGCGGCAGGATCAACAACATCAGCCCGGCGAAGATGGTCAGCGCCGTCTGCCAGCTGTAGGCATCCATCAGCGCGACGGCGAGCGGAGAATACAGAAACTGTCCGAACGAGCCCGCAGCCGTGCCGAAGCCGAAGGCTGTGGATCGCCAATTCGGCGGCACCAGCTTGCCGAGCGCGCCGACGATGATGGTGAAGGCGCAGCCGGAGAGGCCGAACCCGATCAGCACGCCGGCCGATAACGTCAACGCCGCAGCCGTCGTCGCATGCGCCATGATCACCAGGCCGAGCGCATAGAGAACGGCGCCGGTTGCCAAAACCCTGGGAGCGCCGAAGCGGTCGGCGATCGCGCCGGCGAAGGGTTGGCCGATGCCCCACAGCAAATTCTGGATTGCCAGAGCCAACGCGAACACTTCGCGCTCCCAGTGATTGGCCTGCGACAACGGCGTGAGGAAGAACCCGAGCGACGACCGCGGCCCGAAGCTGATCATGGAGATCAGGCAACCGCAGATGATCACCACCATGGGCGTGCGCCAGCCGACGCCGGCCGCCGATTTCGCAACCGCCCCCTGCAATGTCATCGTTGGAATTTCTCCGGCCGAATTGATCGGGCCGGACCCTATAGAGCCCGTGGGCCTTGCCAAAACGAATTATCGTGATCCTAGCCATTTGCGCCGCGCATGGCTTAAGCGGAACCGTTATTAACGAGCGCTTTGGCGAGCAAAAGCCTTGCCGTCCTCGGACCGAAGCCATTCCAGGCTATGGCTTACCGGAGCCGCTTGTTCTTCCTTGGCGGCCTCTTGTTCGGTCAATTTGGCGTCGCCCCAGGTCGGCTCATCCGAGCCATCGCCCCAGTTGCGCGGACGATAGAAGGCATGCACGCCGAGCTTGTAGATCTTTTTCATTTCATTGACCCAATCGGGATGGACCCAATAGGCGTGATAGTGGGTGGCCTTCGCCACCTCCGGCATCCACAGCTTGCCGCCGAGCATGTCGTGGGCGATGCGCTGGGCGCGCGCCCAGGCATCCGGCTCGGTCACCACGTCGGGAATGCCGTCGCAGGCGAAGGTGAACTGGCAGGCGAGATGGCGGTTGGCGTTCTGATAGACGACGCCGCAGACGTCGTTGGGATAGAACGGCGAAAACACGCGGTTCATCACCACCTGGGCGACCGCGATCTGCCCGCGCACCGATTCGCCGCGCGCTTCGAAATAGACCGCGTTGGCGAGACATTTCTCCGCCTTGGCGAGCGCCGGCCCGGTGAGCGCCAACCGCTCGGCCGGCGATTTCGGCCGTTGATCGACGCCGGTGACTTCACCCTTGCTGGCGATCATTTCTCCGGCCTTGTCATCGCCACGCGGCTGCGTCGGAGCGAGCGCCGATTGCTTGATATCGGGATCGCCGGACGCCATCACCACCGGCGCCTCGCCCGGCGCCCACGGCATGATCGGCTCCCGCACCGCGGCCAGCGGATTGGCGCCGAAATAGATTTGGGAACCATCCCTTCGGCCGGGCGAATTATCCGCAGAGGACGGGTGCATATCGGGCGACGTCAGTTGCTCGTCCGGAGCCGTGGCAAATTCGTATTCCGAATAGGGATCAAAGCGGCTATTGGCCTCCTCGCTCTTGAGCGGCGCGTCGGCTCGCGGCGCGTCGGCTTGCGCCTGCGGAACCGGCTCGATCGAAAGCAGCGGCGGCAATGGCGGCAGCGGTTCGCGCGGCCGCGCCAACAACGAGTCGCGCTTGCTCTTACGATTGATGGCAGGGAATTGCAGCGGCGCGTTCGGGTCGCCGAGGAACTGCGAGGCGATCGAACCGGTAATGTCGGTCGGGTCGAAATTCGCCAGCGCATAGAGCGGCGGATGCGGGATGGCGGTGCCGATCGGGCTCGGCAGGCTGAAGGTGGCGGCGTGGATGGTGCCGAACGGCGAGGCGATCACATGCCTCTGCGCGCGCGCGGCAACTCCCGGCTGGCGCACCAGCAGCGCGCCGAGATCCTGGAAACCGATCATGTTGGGCAGCAGCGCGAAGACCAGCGCGCCGAAGCCGATCGACGCTTGTCTCCGCCGTCGACGCCTACGCGAAACCGCCATCACTCTACTCACGCCACTGGATTACCGGCAATGCGACAGGTTTTTTTATGGACTGATTAACCTTGCGAACGTGTTAACCGCGCGCGGCGCAGCTACCCCATCCCGCCACTGTGAGTTGCAGCAACGTGCAAGTTGCCGGCGAATTAGTGGGCAACCGTTCGGCAAAAAACGTTAACCATATCGCAATCGCTCGCCACCAAGATCGCCGCGCAAGACCACATCCGGGCCGGCATGCTTTCGTCCATTGTTCCATCGACCATCGCCGGCCAAACGCTGCTGCTCGCGGCACTGGGCATCGCCGCGCTGGCATTGGTAGGCGTTTGGCACCGCCGCCTGGTCGTGCAAAATCGCCGGCTGTCGAACGCACTCGACAACATGACGCAAGGCTTGTGCATGTTCGACGCACAAAGCCGCGTTGTTCTCTGTAATCGCCGCTATATCGGCATGTACAATCTGTCGCCCGAGATCGTGCGGCCGGGCTGCTCGCTGCAGGAACTGATGCAGCACCGCAAGGAAACGGGATTGTTTTCCGGCGACGTCGAGGCGTATTGCCGACAGATTTTTAAAAACATCGACAAAGGGCAAAGCACGCAATTTTACGTGCAATCCAGCGACGGCCGCATCGTGCTCGCCAAGAACGAGCCACTGCCGAGCGGCGGTTGGGTGTCCACCCATGCGGACGTCACCGAACAGCGCCGAGCCGAGGAAGAACGCGCCGCCAGCCAAGTGCAGCAGCAGCAGCGCGCGGCCATTGACGAGGCGATCGCCTCGTTTCGGCCGCAGGCGGAGAAGCTGCTATCGAGCGTGAGCGGCAGCGCGACCGCCATGCGCTCGACCGCGAGCGCGCTGCTTGGCTCCTCCGACCAGACCTCGCAGCGCGCGACAAGCGCCATGCGGGCGTTCAACGAGGCATCCGTCAATGTCGAGACCGCGGCGGTCGCGGCCGACGAATTGTCGCGCTCGATCGGCGAAATCAGCCGTCAGCTCATCCATACCAGCAACGTGGTCGGGCTCGCGACCAACGAGGCGCGCTCAACCGACGGCGAGATCGCCGGTTTGGCTTCCGGCGCCCAGAAGATCGGTGACGTGATCAAGCTGATCCGCAACATCGCCGGCCAGACCAACCTGCTCGCGCTCAACGCGACCATCGAAGCCGCGCGCGCCGGCGAAGCCGGCAAGGGCTTCGCGGTGGTCGCCTCGGAAGTCAAATCGCTGGCGGTGCAGACCGCCAAGGCGACCGAGGAAATCGCCAGCCACATCCTCGCGGTGCAGAATTCGACCGTCGGCGCGGTGGAGGCGATCCGTCAGATCGCCACCCGCATGCAGGAGATCAACGAATACACCACGGGGGTCGCCGCCGCGGTCGAGCAGCAGAATTCGGCGACCGAGGAAATCTCGCACAACGTGGCACGCGCTGCGGACGGCACCGGTCACGTGGTGGCGGTGCTGGGCGAGGTCGCGGGCGCGGCGACCGAAACCCGCTCCTCGGCGGAAGTCGTACGCGATGCCTCGCAATCGGCGGAATCGACGGTCGCCAATCTGCGGCTCGAGGTGGAAGACTTCCTGGCCAAGGTGGCGGTTTAGATTTTCAACGCGTCATCGCTACGCCGTGCTGGCCGCGGTCTTGCCCAAGGCCGCCTGCGCGGCGGCGAGCCGCGCGATCGGCACGCGGAACGGCGAGCACGACACGTAGTCGAGCTTGATCTGGTGGCAGAAGGCGACCGAAGCCGGGTCGCCGCCGTGTTCGCCGCAGATGCCAACCTTCAGATTCTTACGGGTTTTTCGGCCGCGCTCGACCCCGATGCGCACCAGTTCGCCGACGCCCTGCTGATCGATCGACACAAACGGGTCGGCGGCAAGAATCCCGCGCGCGGTGTAGATGCCAAGGAAGCTCGCCGCATCGTCGCGCGAGATGCCGAGGGTGGTCTGCGTGAGATCGTTGGTGCCGAAAGAGAAGAATTCCGCAGTCTCGGCGATCTCGCCGGCAAGCAGACAAGCGCGCGGCAATTCGATCATGGTGCCGACCTGGTAATTGAGCTTGGCGCCGGTCTCCTTCGCCACTGCCTTCGCCATGGCGTCGATGCGCGCCTTCACCAGGTCGAACTCCATCTTGGTGGCGATCAGCGGCACCATCACCTCAGGCACAACAGGCTTGCCGGTGCGCTTGGCCGCTTCGACCGCTGCCTCGAAAATGGCGCGCGCTTGCATCTCGGCGACTTCCGGATAGGCGATGGCGATGCGGCAGCCGCGGAAGCCCAGCATCGGGTTGAATTCGGCAAGCTCGCGCGCCCGGTCGGCAAGCTTTCTCGGATCGGCGCCCATGGCGGCCGCGACTACCGCGATCTCCTCCTCGCCATGCGGCAGAAACTCGTGCAGCGGCGGATCGAGCAGCCTAATGGTCACCGGCCTGCCGTCCATGATCTCGAACAGCTCGACAAAATCGGCGCGCTGCATCGGCAACAGCTTGGCGAGCGCGGCGCGGCGAAATTTTTCGTCGTCGGCCAGGATCATCTCGCGCACCGCCTGGATGCGGTCTTCGTCGAAAAACATGTGCTCGGTGCGGCACAGCCCGATGCCCTCGGCGCCAAAGCGCACCGCCGCTTTGGCATCGGCCGGCGTATCGGCATTGGCGCGCACGCCGAGCTTGCGCACCTTGTCGGCCCAGCCGATCAAGGTGGAAAATTCGCCGGACAGTTGCGGCTCGATCATGTCGACCTTGCCGGCCAGCACCTGGCCGGTGGAGCCGTCGACGGTAATTAAATCACCCTTTTTGAATGTCTGCCCACCGGCGGTCATGGTGCCGGCGGCGTAATCGACGCGTAAGCTACCAGCGCCGGAGACGCAGGGCTTGCCCATGCCGCGCGCAACCACCGCCGCATGCGAGGTCATGCCGCCGCGGGTGGTGAGGATGCCTTCTGCCGCATGCATGCCGTGAATATCCTCAGGCGAAGTTTCCACTCTTACCAGGATGACCTTGCGCCCGTCGGCTTTGAGCTGCGCGGCCTCGTCCGGCGAGAACACGATCTCGCCCGAGGCGGCGCCGGGCGAGGCCGGCAGGCCGCTGGCGATGACGCGCCGGTGCGCGCGCGGATCGATGGTCGGATGCAGCAGCTGATCGAGCGCCAGCGGATCGACGCGCAGCACCGCCTCGTTCTTGGAGATCAGGCCCTCATTTGCGAGTTCGACCGCGATGCGCAGCGCGGCCTTGGCGGTGCGCTTGCCGGAGCGGGTTTGCAGCATCCACAGCTTGTTTTGCTCGACCGTGAATTCGAGATCCTGCATGTCGCGGTAGTGGCGCTCGAGCGCGTTGTAGATGCGCTTGAGCTCGGAATAGGCCTTGGGTAGCGTGTTCTCCATCGACGGCTTGTCGGAGCCGGCCTCGACGCGCGCGGCCTCGCTGATCTCCTGCGGCGTACGGATGCCGGCGACCACGTCCTCGCCCTGCGCGTTGATGAGAAATTCGCCGTACAGCTTCTTCTCGCCGGTGGACGGATTGCGCGTGAAGGCGACGCCGGTGGCCGAGGTCTCGCCCATATTGCCGAACACCATGGCCTGCACGTTGACCGCGGTGCCCCAGCTTTCCGGAATATTGTGCAAGCGGCGGTAGGTGTTGGCGCGTTGGTTCATCCAGGAACCGAACACCGCGCCGATCGCGCCCCACAATTGTTCGTGCGGGTCTTGCGGGAACGGCTCGCCGCGCTCCTGCTGCAGCCGCTTCTTGTAGAGCTCGACCAGTTCGGCCCAATCGTCGGCGGTGAGGTCGGTGTCGAGGCTGTAGCCCTGCCGCTCCTTGTGGCGGTCGAGCAGTTCCTCGAAATGCTCGTGGCCGACGCCGAGCACCACGTCGGAATACATGGTGATGAAGCGCCGGTAGCTGTCATAGGCGAAGCGCCGGTCGCCGGACTTCTTCGCCAGCGCCTCCACCGTCTGGTCGTTGAGGCCCAGATTGAGCACCGTATCCATCATGCCCGGCATCGAGGCGCGGGCGCCGGATCGGACAGACACTAAAAGCGGGTTGCTCTTATCCCCGAAAATCTTAGCCGTGATGCGCCCGACCTGCGCCAGCGCTTTCTCGACCTGGGCGCGCAGGTCTTTCGGATATTGCTGGTCGTGCGCGTAATAGTAGGCGCAGACCTCGGTGGTGATGGTGAAACCGGGCGGCACCGGCAGGCCGAGATTGGCCATTTCGGCCAGGCCGGCGCCCTTGCCGCCCAGCAGATTGCGCATGGAAGCCTTGCCCTCGGCGCGGCCGTCGCCGAAGCCGTAGACCCATTTTCCTTTGGACGGTTTTTGCGCCGGGCGCGCTCCCGCCTTGGGCTTGGAAGCCTTCCGCACAGCCTGTTTTTTGCGTTTTGCGCTGACGCGCGGGGATTTTCGTTTAGCCATGGCTCAAAAATTGGTGGGAGGACGGATGGCCCTTAAAAGCACCCCCAGGGACCGCGACGCAAGCCCGAATTCCCGCCTATTTGAAAAGTCCAAGGCCGAGAATGCCGAACACGATCAGATAGACCGCGACGATGATGTTGAGCAGGCGCGGGATGATGAGAATGAGAATGCCGGCGATGATTGCGACGATGGGTTGCAGGTGAGCGATGCCGATGACCATGACGGTGTCCCCTTTGGTTGCACGTGAGAATGAAACGGCGATGCCGGCGGCGAGTTCCTTCTTCAACTGTCGTCCCGGCCGAGCACAGCGAGGGCCGGGACCCATACTCCGCAACCTATCGAGAATCCCGGGATTATGGGTCCCCGCTTTCGCGGGGACGACAAACTAGCCTACCCCTCTATCCTGGAAAAATCCGCCACCGCGCGGGTGGCTTCGCGGATCTCGTTGAGCAGCTTGAGACGGTTTTCGCGCAAAACCTTGTCGTCCACATTGACGGTGACTTTTTCGAAGAAAGCATCGACGCGCGGGCGCAGTTTCGCCATGGCGCTCATGGCGGCGGCGAAGTTTTCCTTGGCGACGGCGGCGGAGGCGTCCTTCTTGGCGATGTTGATCGCTTCGGCCAGCGCCTTTTCTTCCGGCGCCGCGAGACGCTTGGCATCCGGCGCGCCAGCGTAGCTCTTGTTGTCCTTCTTCTCCTCGATGCGCAGGATGTTCGAGGCGCGCTTGACGCCCGCCAGCAGGTTCTTGCCGTCGTCGCTGTCGAGGAATTTTCCGAGCACCGCGACGCGGCGGACGATCAGCAACAAATCATCCTGGCCTTCGAGCGCGAACACGGCGTCCACCAGATCGTGCCGCGCGCCGTCCTCGCGCAACTGCACCTTCAGGCGGTCGGCGAAAAACGACAGCAGGTCGTGGGTCTGATGCAGATAGGAATGCGCCTGCACCAGCACGGGGCCGGCCAGCTGCTTGGCCTTCTCCGACACCAGCACTTCGAGCTTCACCGCCAGCTCGATATCGGTCGCGCTCAGCTTCAAAATCTGCTCGTTCAGCGGATGCAGCAGCGCGATAGCGTCCGCTAAATTTTCGTCGCGGCGAATCACGCTGAAGTGCCGCCACAGTTGCAGGCGCAGCGGCAGCCGCAATTCGTTTTCGACGACGATGCGAATGACGCCGAGCGCCGCGCGCCGCAGCGCATACGGGTCCTTCGATCCGGTCGGCTTCTCGTCGATTGCCCAGAAGCCGACCAGGGTGTCGATCTTGTCGGCCAGCGCGACTGCAATCGAAACGGGGTCGCCTGGCACGAGATCGTCCGGGCCTTTCGGCTTGTAATGATCCTCGCAGGCGTGCGCGACCGCCTCGTCCTCGTTCTGCGCCTCGGCGTAGTAGCGTCCCATCAAGCCTTGCAGCTCGGGAAATTCGCCGACCACGTCGGTCAGCAAGTCGGCTTTGCACAACTGCGCGGCGCGTGTCGCCTTGGCGCCATCGGCGCCGACGATCGGCGCCAACTGCCCGGCCAGCGCAACGATGCGCGCGATGCGCTCGGCCTGCGTGCCGAGCTTGTCGTGGAACACGATTCCGCCGAATTTCGGCAGCCGGTCTTCCAGCCGCGTCTTCAAATCCGCGTCGTAGAAGAACTTGGCATCGGAGAGCCGCGCGCGGATCACGCGCTCATTGCCGGCGATGATCGCCTTGCCGCCATCTGCGGCTTCCTCGTTGGCAACCAGGATGAACTTGTTCACGAGCTTCGCGGTGGCGGCGTCGCGCAGCACGAAACATTTCTGGTTGTTGCGGATGGTGGCGCGGATCACTTCCTCAGGAATCGCGAGGTACGCCGCGTCGAACGCGCCGATCAGCGTCACCGGCCATTCCACCAGGCCGGCGACCTCGGCGAGCAGGCCGTCGTCCTCGACCAGCTCGTAGCCTTGCGCAAACGCCAGATGCTTGGCGTCGGCGAGGATGGTGGCGGCACGCCGCGCCGGATCGAGCACCACCTTGGCCGCCTCAAGCTTGGCGACGTAATCGTCGAAGCGGCGCACCTTGAACGGCGCGGGCGCCATGAAGCGATGGCCGCGCGTCTCGTTGCCGGATTTGATGCCCCCGACCTCGAAGTGCACAATTTCCGGCTCTTCGGTCTCCGGCCCAAATGTCGCGACGATAGAATGCAGCGGGCGCACCCAAGTGAGCCTCCCGCTGCCCCAGCGCATGGACTTCGGCCAGGGAAACGTGCGCACGACCTCCGGCATCATCTCGCCGATCACATCAATCGCCGGCCTGCCCTGCTTCTCGATCACCGCCACGTAAAAGTCGCCCTTCTTGGCATCCTTCTCGACCTTGGCCTCGCCGATCAACGACAAGCCGGCCGCTTTGAGGAAGCCGGCGATCGCGCCTTCGGGCGCGCCGACGCGCGGGCCCTTCTTCTGTTCCTTGATGTCCGGCTGGCGCACCAGCACGCCGTGCACCGACAGCGCGAGCCGGCGCGGCGTCGCGAAGGCCTTGGCGCCTTCGTAGACGAGGCCGGCCGCCACCAGCCGGTCGGTGACCATTTTCTTCAAATCGTCGGCGGCGCGCGCCTGCATGCGCGCGGGGATTTCCTCAGACAAAAATTCAAGCAAGAGGTCGGGCATTATGCGAGCTTCTTGTGGCTGCCGTCACAGGTCGGCTTGCGGGTGCTGCGCTTGCAGGTGCAGAAGAACACCTTCTCGCTCTTCGCGGCCTTGAACTCGATCGGCGTGAAGGAGGTCGCCTTGTGCGAGCCGTCGCAGAACGGCTGCGTCTTCGAGCGCCCGCAGGCGCACCACCAATAGCTCTTGCCGGCCTCGACTTCGACTGGGATCGGTGCGCGGCCGCCGATTTCAGGTTCGCTCATCCCGCCGCCCCTCCAGCTTCCGTCGCCAGCCAGGCTTCGCCGCAGGCTTTCGCCAGCTCGCGCACACGCAGAATGTAACTCTGCCGCTCGGTGACCGAGATGACGCCGCGCGCGTCGAGCAGATTGAACACGTGGCTCGCCTTGATGCACTGGTCGTAGGCCGGCAGCGCCATCAGGTGATGCTTCCTGTCCTTGCTCCAGCCATCAGCGAGGTACTTTTTGCACGCCGCTTCCGCCATCTTGAACTGCTCGAACAGCATGGCGGTGTCGGCGAATTCGAAATTGTGCCGCGAGTATTCCTGCTCGGCCTGCAGGAACACGTCGCCATAGGTGACTTTCTTCTCGTCGTCGCGGCCGTTGAAGTTGAGCGCGAACACATTGTCCACGCCCTGCACATACATGGCGAGCCGCTCCAGCCCATAGGTGAGCTCGCCGGCGACCGGCGAACATTCGAACCCGGCAACCTGCTGGAAATAAGTGAACTGCGAGACCTCCATGCCGTCGCACCAGCATTCCCACCCCAAGCCCCAGGCGCCCAGCGTCGGGCTCTCCCAATCGTCCTCGACAAAGCGGATGTCGTGGATCTTCGGATCGATGCCGATGACCTTGAGCGAATTGAGATAGAGGTCCTGGATGTCGGGTGGCGACGGCTTCAGGATCACCTGGAATTGGTAATAGTGCTGCAGCCGGTTGGGGTTTTCGCCGTAGCGGCCATCCTTCGGCCGGCGCGAGGGCTGCACGTAGGCGGCGTTCCAGGGCTTGGGCCCGAGCGCGCGCAACGTCGTGGCCGGATGGAAGGTGCCCGCTCCTACCTCCATGTCGTAGGGCTGCAGGATCACGCAGCCCCAATTCGCCCAGTACTGCTGCAGCGCCAGGATGAGCCCCTGGAACGAGCGCGACGGGTCCAGATTGTCTGGGCGCGAGCGGTCACTGGCGCGAAGATTCGCTTCAGCCATCGGAAAATTACTGATTTTTAAGCACGGGAATGGATTGGGACCCTATCGGCGGGTCAAAAAGGGGTCAAGGCGGCGGGCAATTTACCGGGCATTGAACCGAACCTGATAGCCCTGCGACCAACGAGCAGAACAAGCTCGGTTATCCCCGCTGGAGGCGGCAATGTTGGAATTTCAACTTTTTGGTCTGGCGTTTTCGGTGCTGTTTTTCGGCGCCATGGTCGCCGGTAACCCGCGCGTGCCCCGCCGCTGAAGCGACCAAGCCATTAGCTAAATCGCTAAGATTAGAGGCGGTATTCGCCGGTCGTCGGATCGCGCCGCAGGGTCGGCCGGTTTTCCATATCGGAAATGCGCACCTTCGCGCGCTTGGCCTGGTCGAGCTCCTCGTTGATCCGGCGCGCTTCCTTCGCCACCCAGTGCACGACCATGGCGCCGCCCAGCGCAGCGAGCGACCATTTCAGCAGCGGCGAGAGCAAAATCGGGGGCATGGCGACACCTCGTCAACGGCGATAATGCAACTTATTGATCGGAAAACAAGGCGATTTCGCGGCCTCGCGCAAAACCTAACCTAGAGCCCGTAGCGCGACCATAACGCCCGCGCCTCCAGCGCCGACAACAGGTCAGCGGCAAGGCCGCCCTGGCGGGCGAGCGCATCGAGCGAGCCGAGGCCCGGAATCCGGCGGCCAAACAGGCCGCGGTCGGCGGCGATCAGCGGCGTGCGCACTTTCTCGCCATAGCGCTCGCGTAAAGTCGAGCGCAGGTCGCCGATGCGGTCGGCCAGTCCCAGCTCGACTGCCATCTGCGCGGTCCAGAACTCGCCGGAGAACAGGGTCTTCTCGCTGCCATTCAGCTTGCTCCCACGGCGTTCTCTGACCAGAGCAATGAAGTGCTCGTGGATGTCTTTCTGGATCGTCTTGATGCGTTTTAGGTCTTCCGGTTTCTCCGGCAGGAACGGATCGAGCATCACCTTGCGCTCGCCGGAGGTGTAAAGCCGGCGCTCCACGCCGAGCTTTTCCATGAGCTTGGGGAAGCCGAACGAGCCGCCGACGACGCCGATCGAGCCGACGATGGAAAATTGATCGCAGATGATTTCATCGGCGGCGCAGGCCAGCATGTAGCCGCCCGAGGCGCCGACATCTTCGACGAAGGCGATGACCGGCAGCTTCTTTTCCGCGGCCAGCTGCCGGATACGGCGGAAGATCAAATGCGACTGCGCGGGCGAGCCGCCCGGCGAGTTGACGATCAGCGCCACGGCGCGCGCGTTGCGGATCGAGAACGCCCGCTCCAGCGAGCGGGCGGTCGAGGACAGCATCAGCCCGGGTCGCAGCGGCGTGACCACGCCGATGACGCCGGATAGCCGCACCACCGGCACCACCGGGATGTCGGTGCGGAAGCGCGCCGGCACCAGCTTGCACAGAAGCTCGAGCGTGCGTTTGAGGATATCGGGCATGGGTTGGGTCGCGGTGGGCGCCATGCCGGCCAGTTAGGCATCATTGGAACCCAAGTCAAAGCCCGCCGGCAACCGGGTGCGGGCGGCCTCCTCTTAGGTGCAATGCAGCAAATATCGCATTCCTGACCAGGAAATGCCCTAAATTGCCTATTTTTTAACTTTGGAATGCTTTTTGCAATGCGGTACGTGCCGGCAAACTGACGGTCATTGGAAGAGGCTGATTGATGGATCCCAAGCTCACCATTCTGTTCCTGCTAATCAGCAGTGTTATTGGGCTTTCGCATCTCAACGACGAGAATCTGGCCCGCATGCGGCGCCAGCTCATCACCCGGCGTTGGCGCGAATTCATGCCGGGGCGGCGCAAATCCTAGGCAAAATAGCCCGCGTTTAGGTTTCAGTAATACGCAGCGTTCCCCCGCCACGCAGCACGGCCTCCGCAGCCGCGGTCGGCTTGCCGTGCTGGTCGTTTAGGATGAGGCCGGGATAAGTCACCGGCGCGCCGCCGCCCGATTTCACCGCGCGCACCAGCACGCGAATGGCGGGCGCATCGGGGCGTGGATAAACCGGCAGCACGGCGATGCCGCCGAACTCAGCCGTCAGCGCGCTCTGCACCTCGGCCAGCGCATCGGCGCGCCAGATCAAGCTCAGCACCCCTTGCGGCTTAAGCAGCAGCGCGGCACTCGCGATCCAGCGCCGCAACAGGCCGGGTGCCGCCGCATGCGCGAGGCGCCGACGCGGGTCAGGCGACAGGTTCTGCCGGGTCGCATCGTGGAACGGCGGGTTCATCAGCACGCGATCGGCACTGCCGGGCGCAAGGCCTGCCGCCGCAAGCGTTTGCGTATTCTCGACATCGAGGGTGAGCACATCGACCCGGTCGTCCAGCCGGTTGAGCCGCGCATTGTCGGCGGCAAGCCGGCACAGCGCCGCATCGATCTCAACCAGCGTGACCTTGAGCCCCGCCACCCGCGCCGCCAGCGCCAGGCCGGCGGCACCGACGCCAGCGCCGAGGTCGATTGCGTGTTCGTCCGCGCGCGCGGCGGTGGCCGCCGCCAGCAGGATCGCATCGTGACCGACGCGATGGCCGGCGAGCGGCTGGCGCAATCGCAGCCTGCCGCCGAGCACCGCATCTTCGCTGGTTTCGAGGACGTCAGTCCGCATCGGGACGCAGCTCCTTGCCGAGCCCAGCGTCTTCCAGAATCTGCCGCGCCGTGAGCTCGTGTCGTTCGGCCACCAGAATCCGCCGTGGCAATACACCAAGCGAGCCTTCCAGCACGCTCATGTTCTGGTCGAGCACCATGGGACGAATGCCGGCGCCCTCAAGCAGGGCCACCACTGCCGAGACCAGAACCATGTCATTGGTGCGAACGAGTTCGCGCAATTCGCCTTGTTCCTGTTGCCTCACCGGCAGCGATTTTATAAGGCACTATACTACGTCGTTTGGCATCCCCGCCGATAATGGAATCTCAAAAACCTATGTCCATTATATCTCGTGTTTTGGCGGCGATACGGAGCCCGGATAGCTCGCAGCCGTTCCAGCGGCTGGTGCTGTTCAATTGGGGCGGCGGATTGCTGGTCTTCTGCGCCGGGATGCTGGCTTCGTTCCTCGTTGCCGGCTTCTGGTATCCCTATTGGCGCATCGCCGACATGGATTTCTGGGTCGTCTACAACGCCTTCCTGCTCAACGTTCCGTTGCCGCAGGAATATTTCGATCATCCCGGTTATCTGTCGATCCTGCTGCTGAGCTATTGGCTGCGCGCCCTGCACGCGCTGGGCATCGTCCACGTCATATCGCTCTCCGAAATCCCGCCGCTGAGCGACGCGGCTGGCTTCGCCCGTGCCTGGACGCAAGCAACGCAAGCCGGTCGTGTGCTGTCGCTGATCTACGCCATGGGCTTCGTGGTGGCGTTTTCCTATCTGCTGCGAGCGCTGCTGCGCGACTGGCGCGTGGCCGCACTCGGCGGTTTCTTGCTGGCATTCTCGGGCGGCATGGCAATGGAGATGCGCATCATACGCACCGAGCTTCTGGCCGCCGCATTTTTCACGAGCGCACTGCTGATGCTGCTCGTCGTTGCTAAGATGGGGCAGCGGGCCTGGCGGCCGGCGATCGGGGGCCTTGCAAGCCTGCTGGTCACGCTGGCGCTGCTCAACAAGGTTCAGATCCTTTTTCTGATTTGTGCCCTGCCTATCCTTCTGGTCCCGTTCGGCAGTATCGGCGCGCCCGAGCGCGGATTTTGGGATGTGCCCCGTCTGGCATGGCCGGCCCTGTCTGCAATCGTCGCCATAGCGCTGCTGGCCGTTTTCCTGGCCAAGGACATTTTGATCGACGGTCTTTCGACCGCCAGCACGCCGACGCTCGCCTTGCCGGTGCTGCGGATCGGCGCCCAGACTTATTGGGCGGCGATCGTGGTCTGGATCGGCCTCGGCATGGCCGTCTATGCGGTCGTGTGGCGCGTCACCGCCCTGGAGGCGCTAGCCGCCGTGTTCGCCACGGTCGCCGGCTGTATGATCGGATTGCTTGCGCTTTACATTCGCTACCATCCAAACAATGTCGTGGTGATCTTCCACCCGATCGAGCAGATGTTTTTTTGGGCATCGGTCTCCGACCCGCAGCTTTCCACCGGCTCTCTCCTGAGCGTCCAACACATCGAATACCTGTTCGAGGCCATCGCCGGCGTGATCGCGCGGCGAACCTTCGTGCTGGCCTCGTCGCCGCGGCCGACGATCTTCCTCGAATGGTTCGTCATTGCTGCGACGGTGATTGCCATCCGCAGGCGCGAATGGCGCCTGGTCTTTCAGGTCGCCGCGCTCATGCTGACGGACTGGGGTGTCGACACGCTCGGCATGGCCCGCGGTCTGAAGTAGGAGTATTTCATTCTCACCGATCCGCTCG
>Ga0097691_1000518_pt1 | contig 32968 bp, 32 predicted proteins | sample NGESurdeep072012_8_FD_72858 | JGI IMG/M metagenome (GOLD analysis project Ga0097691, IMG submission 72858) | Arctic peat soil microbial communities from Barrow, Alaska - NGEE Surface sample 210-1 deep-072012 | ecosystem: Environmental > Terrestrial > Soil > Wetlands > Peat ... | reverse complement strand
GTGCGGAGGCATGAACGGCTGTCACCGGGCAGCGTGCGACGGCGACGAATCTATTGACGTACTCAACGTCTACACCCGCCGGCAAGCGATAGACGATGGCATTCTGGTCGATTGCGAGCAAGCTCCAATGGGCGAGATGCGCCGCCAGCTTATGAAGTGGCCGCTCGCGATGACCGCTACCGCATTTCACCGATACGTGTGGCCAATAGATGAGGAGGCGAACCTGCCGCCAGACCAGAGCTTGGAAGGCCGCTTCTGGGATGTGGTTTGGATGTTCCATGCCGCCGTCAAGGGGGCAGTCCCAGCCCAGCGCATTGACCCGTGCAACCTGCTGTTTGACTTCTACTGCATCGTTGCTGATCCGGCACTGTCGTCAAACGAGACGATCGACGCGACGGCTCGGAGCGGGCCAGAGGGGATGCGGCTCGTGACGCTGAAAGCGGTTTCTGGGCCTGGCGATGACGGCGCGCCCGTGATGACGTTCATGCTGCCGGACGAAGATTGAAGGTGCTGGGTCCATCAGCCGAAGAGGACGGATTGCAGAGCCTGACGACGATCAACTTCCCAAATCAACTCTGGCGCGGCAGTTGCCGGAACGACACCAGATGCCAAGGCCCATCGGGCGTCGACGTTTCCCTGCGCAGGATGTAGAGATTGCCGTCGTCCGCGCGTACCTTGTAAAAGGCATCTTGCGGGCCGTACCACTGATCCAGCACCTCCTCGACCATGTACTGACAATCGTCAAGCCGAAATCGAACCGGCCTTTCGTCCGCTGTTCGACCGGAATAGCAATCCACCTCCAGCTTCATTTCCTCTTCTCTTTCTCTTTCGTGTCTCCGGCGAGCCTCAAGATGCACGCAGGGCTCATCCCCCGCTTGAGGTCAGAAACGGCCGACCGAACCAGTCAGCCACTCTGAACTTGCCCGGGAAGCGATGCACAAGCTCGCTACCATTCACGATTATCTCCGATGTCGGCTGGCCGGCGCGTGCCGCCTGAGCTGCGGTTTTTGTGCCGACCATCGACTTGCCAGGAACTCGGTAATTCAGAGCTCCACCCCAGAAGAGAAACCCATCGAACGGACCTCGATAAAGCAGATATGCACTGACGGTTCACCGGCAGATCACCCGCGGCGTGGTAAATGCCGTGGTCCCAGCTGCGCCAGAGTCCAAGGTCGGCGCAAGTACGTCTTCACTGATCAAATCGACCATCTCATCCGAGAAATCTACCTCAGCCCTCCGAAGACGAAGACGCGCCCTGGCATCCGGTTGTTGGCAAAGAAAGTCGGCATGCCGCATTGGGCTTTGAAGAAGCGCGCTCGTGAGTTGGGTCTGGCCCGAACGAAAGAGCTGCCTTGGAGCGAGAGGGAACTGGAGATTCTCGCCCGCTACGCATGGATGAGCGATGAACGCATCCGCCTCAAGCTGAAGGCGGCCGGATACGCACGCACGGTAACTGGAATTCACCTCAAGTTGAAACGAATGCGTTTCAAGCACGACGGGAGCTTCTATTCCGCCAGCGGTCTCGCGCAGGCGCTGGGAATTGACTCTCACGCAGTGACGCGGTGGATCAAGAGCGGCCACCTCAAAGCCAAGTTGCGCGGCACCGCGCGAACGGAGCAGCAAAACGGGGATATTTATCTCATCCACGAGAAAGACGTGCGGCGTTTCATCCTCGAACACCCCACCGACATTGATCTGCGGAGAGTAGACCAAATCTGGTTTCTCGATTTGATCACCAATGGCTTAGTGTGCGCAGCTTGAGCGCGAAAGCCATGTAATTGCCCAATTGCACAGACAAAGGCGTCTGAGGATGTTGGGCGCCGAACCGCCGGAAGCGGCATAACCAACTCGGGAGAGCGCAGACTCAGTCGTCTGCTGGCTCTCCCGATTTTCATTTGGAGGAGATACGATGCAAGAGACAAACCTTATCGAGCAGGAGCAGCCAGTTGGGGTCTTAACAGCCCAAGTACCGGCACCCGCTCCGACGATGACGCTGTGCTCCTACGGAGCAAAGCTAACCCGGGAAGAACTGGCCCGCGTGGCAACGCCCGTGGGGACAGCAACCCACAAACCCATTCCCCATATCGCGGTAGTGGAAAAGCTGATTGAAGCACTCGGCTTCCGCCAGATCGGCATCGTGCAGGAGGAATACGCCGTATCAGCGGACGGGATGCGCATGTTCGGCGCGATGGACCTTAGCTCCGGATTCCAGGGCTGCCGTTTCGCCATCGGCTTGCGGAACAGCCATGACAAAAGCTTTCGGCTCAGCGTGACCATTGGCGTCAGAGTCTTTGTTTGCGAGAACCTCGCGTTTCACGGGGAATACGCGCCTGAGACGATGTTTCCGAATTGACGACGGTGCGCACGACAACACATCCCGTGTAACAAGCAGTTCCTCACCGAGATCGGCAGAAAGCCTAAGCCACTCGGCCTCTCGAAGCCGACTCTCTGCCAACTTTGGGCCAACCACCACGGTCGCTAAGCGTACGAGCGTCCGCACCGCGTAGGAGAAGTGATGGCGTGACGAATGTGATGGTTCGCTGCCTGACCCAGGCCGCAGCTTTGGAGTAGGAGGCACAACCGCTGCGCTTCACAGCAATCCTGCGAGGTGGAATGGTGGGCCCGAAAGCCTGTGCAGAAGCACATTATCTCGGGCGGGCACGATGAGATCGGGGAGGCGAGGTGCGACTGATGCCGACGCGGTCCGTGAAGTCGTACGTGAAGATGAGCAGGAGCGAGTAGATCAATGCGGAGGCGGTGGCTGACGCTGTGTCAGGACGAACCACGGGTCGTAGCGATCAAGACCGAGGACCAACTGGAATGCAGTCGCTCCATGCGGTGTGCCAGGACTAGGTGACTCGGTTACGGCAGCCGTATATCAGGCTTGCCTCAAAACCAGACATTTGGCACTATCACGATGTTCCATGGGGCGCAGTTGTTGCCAAACAGGGAGGTTTCGCAACGGCCGAGCCTGGTGAGAAGAGCAAACGCCGCACAACCGGACGAGGAATTGTCGAAGTAACACGAATATACCAGCAATCATAGATGACCTAGCCGCATGCGGCCGTGTATGGAAACATTCAACCCGCTGACTCCCAAAATCTTGGCGAAGCCCGGGTACACTGGGATCCGAGAAAGAATCTTCGGATGCCAACTCCGTTTTTCACTCTGCCAATGAAAGTCAATACCGGTTGCGACAGAGGCCATTGGGCCGCTGAGGCAGGGAGAAAGAGGATCACAGAATGAGAATGCATGGCGGGCTCAGAATCCTGCTTACGCTAGCGATATTTGCCCTGTGCGCAGCGATGACAGCATCGGCGCAAAGCCAGGAAGGTCCGTCGCCGAAACAACCGGCTCCGACGGCTGGCACGCCGAAAACGGTCGTGGGCTGCCTCACGGGGTACGACGACCACTACACGCTGGGCACGATGAGCGACACCCTTTATCTGCTGGAAGGTGATTCCGCTGTGTTCAAGCGCTATAACGCCAGGATGGTGCAGGCGACGGGAACCGTCTCCGAACCGCCGCCCGGTCCCTCAAGGAACAATGTCTTGTCGCAACAGCCTCCCACACTGACTGTGTCGAAATTGAAAAAAGTGGCTGACGGTTGCAATTAAACAGTCCCTTCGAGAGTCGAGTTCATTCAACTGGAATCGACTGGCGTACGGAGTCGCCTCATCTCCGTGTTCATTCAATGAGGGACTCCACCAGACGCCTTACGCCTTGCAGGCGACCATCATGCCGAGCACGACCGGCAGATATAGGACCGAGGCATGAAGTAAGCGACGGGCGAAGACATTTGACGTGGACTTCATAAGGTTGGTCACGTGATACAGCAGATACAAACCCGCCAGCGACACCGCGAACAGATAAATGGGCCCACCGCGACCCGCCGCCGGTAGCATCGTCGTCAGGACCAGAACGACGGTGAAACCGAGGATCTCCGCGCGGGTGAAGCGGGCATCCAGATCAAAGCGAGGCAACATCCGGTATCCAGCCCGAGCGTAGTCCTCGCGATACATCAGGGCAATCGCGAGGAAATGAGGGAACTGCCAAAGAAAGAGGATGGCAAACAGGAACCAGGCGTTCCGGTTGATGGTAGCGGCGGCACCCGCCCATCCAATCAAAGTGGGCATGGCGCCCGGGACGGCGCCTAACATCGTACAGAGCGGGGTCTTCCTTTTCAACGGTGTATAGACCAAGAGATACGACGACAAAGTCGCCATGGCGAGAAGGGCAGACAATCGGTTCACGGCAACAGCGAGATACAGGCCACCGGCGAGGCTAAGCAGCACTCCGAACCAAAACCCCTCGCGGGCAGTCATTCTCCCCGACGGGAGCGGCCGAGATGCGGTGCGCCGCATCTGTCCATCCCACACCCGTTCCATCCACTGATTCAGAGTCGCGGTTCCGCTGGCAACCAGTAAGGTGCCGACCAGCGTATTGAGGAGTCCGCCGATTCGCAGGGGACCGCGAGACGCTAAATAATAGCCCGCTGACGTTGTCATCAGGATCAGCAGGTTAACCTCAGGTTTGGTCAGGATGAGATAGTCGTGTAGCTTTGACTTCAACGTCTGTAGGGAATTCGGATTCGCCATTACCTGTGAGGTCGCCATTTCACCCGTCTTGGTCTGATTCGATTACAGTACCAACATTGCCTATTGCCGGGTCCGCATCATACCCTGCGTGGAAATTGTTCCGGCGGCTGTACGTCATCCACGTGATCCCCACCGACATAACGAATGGGGGAAGCATCAGGATCAGAATTCCGCTGCGCAATGCCTGGATGAAGCGTTGCGTCGACGCAGCGGCCTGGGTGTAGCACAGCGAACAGCTCTGGCCGAAGAGCGCCGAAGGAAGCGCCATCAGCATTAGCCCCATCGCAAGGATGACGAACAGCCGTTCGGCCTTCATTGTGGAGCTCCCGCTGCGCTAGGCGGTGGCGCAAGTCTCTCCATGCGGTTGCTGTCGGTCCAGCCATATTGCATAGCGGCAAAAACAAAGAGGGTGATAAGCGCCACCCAGATGACGAACGTCCGGTTCTCTCCGCCCAAATGCATGAAGAACACCACCGCCAGCACAGCTTCAAGGATTGCCAGCAGAAGCATGCGGAAGAGCATCGCCGACATATCAATGTGCTGATAAGCAACCACGAATTGCAAGCCGGCAATGATGAGTATGACGAGGTAAACGACCAGATACTTTCCCAGCTTATCGGCGTGCGATGGATCTGCAGTAGCGTGCTGACTCGTGGGGTTCATAGTATTCCGCTCCTCACCATACGGCTATTTTGAAACGTTCAACAGATAGACCAGCGGCACAACGAACATCCAAACCAGGTCGACGAAGTGCCAGTACAGGCCGGTGATGTCAAGATCGTCCGCATTGAAGCGGCCCGCCCGATATCGCATACCGACGACCAACAGGGCAACGATGCCGCAAGTCACGTGCAGCAGGTGCAGTCCCGTGATGCTGAAGAAGGCTGCGCCAAACAGATTGTTGCCCCACGGGTTCTTGTAAAGGCGGACCCCTTCGTCGATTAATGCCATCCATTCGCGGAGGTGCAAGAGGGCGAATATCGCACCACCCAGGGTGGTGAGAAGTACCCAGCGGAAAGCCGCGGACCGGTTGCCCGTTTTGGCCGCCCTGACGCCAAGAAACATGGTCAGGCTGCTGGTCACCAGGATAAACGTCATGACGATGGCGTTGACGACGGTGGGATAGAAATGGAAAGGTGTCGGCCAGTTTTGCGAGCCGTTGCGCAGGAACCCGTAAGCGACTAAACAGCCGCCGAAAGTGGCCGCGTCGGCCACGATGAATATCCACATCGCCAGTTTCTTGGCGGGAAACAGAAATGGCACCGACCGATCCATCTCCGCATGATGCATGACCGCGGCATCGCTCACGGTGCCTCCTTGTCGTCTTGCAGTTTCACGCGTTCACAGCCTCATCCAAAGAAGCAGCAGCAGATAAACCCACAACACGTCCATGAAATGCCAGTAGTAGGAAACGGTGTCCAGGGTGCTAAGGCGCAACGTGGGCACGCGCTTGCTGAACCGCCAAATGACCAGTGCCAGTCCTGCTAGTCCGCCCAGCACGTGCAGCGCATGGGCCGCCGTAAACAAGTAGAAGAACGAGCTGCTGGGATTGGTGGCCAGGTACAGACCTTCTGCTTTCAGTTGCTGCCAGGCGACGTATTGTCCTGCGATGAACAGCAGGCCCAGTGCCAAAGTGCCGTACAACCACGTGAGTGGGAGCGAGCGCTTCGCGCCCTGCCCGCCCGCGAAGGCGGCCATCCGGCGGCGCGCGAATTCCAGAGTGACACTGCTGGCAAACAGCAGCGCGGTATTGAAGTAAAGGATGGGGGGCAGCGCGAAGTGACGCCAGTGCCGCTTGCGCGCCAGATGCTGCAGCACTTCGGTTACTCGCACCGGATGTACCCGAAGATATCGCCGACGTCCAGCAGTGGCTTTTTCTCGATACGGAGACAACGGGACTCGCCGGCGGGACAGGGACGTATCCATTTCTGGTCGGTCTTGCATGGTGGGAAGGCGGTGGTCTTGAGGTTGAGCAGCTGTTCGTGCGCGAGTACAGTGAAGAACGTTCGGTGCTCGCGGCGCTTGCGGAGCGCATGTCAGAACGTCCGGTGTTGGTCACGTTCAACGGTAAGTCCTTCGACTGGCCATTGCTCGAAACCCGCTATCGGATGGCGCGGACCATTCCGCCGCCGGCACCGCGAGCCCACCTTGACTTCCTTCACCCTGCACGGAATCTATGGCGCCTCCGGCTGGGTTCCGTCCGACTGTCGCAACTCGAACGCCATGTGCTGGGATGGGACCGGGGCGCAGATATCGCGTCAGAGCTGATTCCACGAATCTATGTCGACTTCGTGCGCGGGGGACGCGCAGAGCCGTTGGTCCCTGTCTTCCTGCACAACCAGATGGATCTTCGGGGACTCGCTGGACTCTCTGGTCGCATCCTTCACTCCTCGGCGACGGGGAGGGAACCAGTCAGGATGGCTTGGAACTGTTCGGCGTCTCCCGCATTTGCGAACGACGTGGCGAGGCAAAGCGTGCGCGGAAACTGTACGAACAGTCGATCGCCTCCGTCCTGCCGGAGGGAACCAATCGTACTGCCCGCGCCGCACTGGCACGTCTCGCCAAGCGTGACGGAGACCTCGCACGCGCGCACGAACTCTGGGAAAGTGCATTGGGCAACTCTCGCGAGGGCTACGAAGCCTACGAACAGCTGGCAATTCACTATGAACACGAAGCTCGCGAACCAGAACGTGCGCTGGCGCTCGCCCAGCTCCGTGGTGCGAACCAGGCAGGGACGATCGCGGCGGCCGAATATCGCCGGCTCAAGGCACGGTTCGAGCACCGGATGTTGCGTCTCGAACGCAGAGCAAGCAGGACGCTGCTCGACGCGTGTGACGCATAGCCACACGTCGGTCGCTTCGCGGTTAGTTTCGGCCGAGGTATATCGCTGTAGGTTGCTCTTGAGCACGCTTTTGTCTTATCGGAGCGGATTCTGCAACCTTGCGAGCGGGCAGCTTGTGCCGCTGCCGATTCGCGCAGTCACGGCCCAGCCTTCACCTAAGCGCATCGGGTAACCCGTGCCAAACACTCACCAAGTGGCCGCTCCGATAGGGGCCTTACTGGTGTTAGACTGCACGCATTTGTGGAGATTCCCATTGACAATGATCACGATCTCTAAAGAAGACTACCTCAAGGCCATCGCGGAAGCGGAAGCAGAGGGGCAGACCGTTATCCCCGCTACCCTCGCTCATTGGCTTTCCGTCACGAGGCCAGCGGTAACGTTCGCTCTGAAGCGCCTAACCAAGGATGGCCTTGTGTCTGTCAAAAATGACGGCCATATTCGGCTTACTTCGCAGGGGAGGCAAATCGCCGAGCGCACGATCGTTCGTCATCACTTGATCGAACGAATGTTGTCGGAGATTTTCGGAATGCCCTGGTATGAGGTCCACGACGAAGCCGAACGGCTGGAGCACGCAGTCTCGCCGGCGTTTGAGAAGAAGCTGGTTGAAAAGCTCGGGCACAAGGACACTTGTCCTCACGGAAACGAGCTGGTTCTCCGCAGCCCTGCGGAACGCCGCAAACGAGGATTGCGTCTACTCAGCGAGTCAGAACCGGGCTCAAGATATTTGGTTGCAAGTGTTTACGAACGTGACCGGCAACTCCTTGAGTTCTTCGAGAGTGAGGGAATTCGTCCGGGCGTTCGGATTGCAGTAGAAGCCCGAAACTACGACGGCACGGTATCCCTGTCGATCGACAAACACCAGATTCGTCTCGGCACATCCGCCGCCGAACGGGTCTGGGTGGCAAAAGCATAATATTCGCACGCTTGTTTATCATAGTTAACATCTCATCGTGTATCCTGTTGTCAGGTACGGCGCGGGGCTTTAGTTCGACAGCCCTGAAATCCTGGAGGGACACGCACTGTGAGATGGAGTTCCAAGCGGCGTCTGCGCTTCGCGCTCCCTCTTACCCTGTTCGCCATAGCTGCCTTTTCGCTCGTGCCGACAACCGCCTGGGCGCAGGGGGAAACCACCAGCGCCATTCTCGGGCAGGTCGCCGACTCAAGCAGTGCGGTGGTCCCCGCTGCCACTGTGACTGTCGTCAATCGTGAGACAGGCCTGAAGCGCACCGCCAAGACGGACGACGCAGGCCGCTTCAATTTCCCGCAGCTCAAGCCGGGCACTTACACGGTCAAAGTCGAAGCGCAAGGATTTGAGCCGCAGCAGGCAGACAATGTTATCTCCGGGCTGGGCCAGAAGCAGACCGTCAACCTCACCCTCAGAGTGGCGCAAGCAAAGCAGACCGTGGAAGTCACTTCCGAGGCGGCGATCATCAATCCCGAAAATGCAAACACATCCACGACTTTGAGTGCGGCTGCGCTGGAGAACCTGCCGAACCCCGGCGGAGACATGACCTATCCGCTGCAGTTCGCGCCCGGCGCTCTGATCAACACTGCTGGCAGCAGCAACGATTTCGTCGGCGGAACGAACGGCTATGGAAACGTGGAATTCAACGGCCTGCCTGCCCTCTCCAACGGATACATCGTTGACGGCCTGGAGACGAATGATCCGCTTACCAACCTGAATAGCGGCCTCTCGACCAATCTCGTACTCGGCCTGAACTCGGTCTCGGAAGTGACGGTCAATACGCTTTCCTATTCCGTCGATCAGGGGCGCTACGGAGCATCCCAGGTCAACTACGTCACCAAGTCGGGCACCAACCAGTTTCACGGCAACCTGTACCAACTATGGAACGGCGCGGTCCTCAATGCGGCCGATTACTTTACCAATGCCACTTCAGGCAATCACAAGCCGGGTTCCACGGTAAACCACTTTGGAGGTAGTCTCGGCGGTCCGATCATTCACGACAAGCTGTTGTTTTTCTTCGACAGCGAGTGGGTACGGATCGCGTTGCCGATTTTCACCACCGTCACTGTTCCTAGTGCCGCATTTCAGCAGTACGTCTTGCAGCAGCTTCCTCTCGGCGGCACCGATTCCGTCACCGGATCGCGCTACGCGCCTGCGCCGGAGATGGTGCCCTTCTATCAAAAGATGTTTGCGCTCTACGGGAATACCAGCGGTACGCCGCTCGCCGTGCTCGGATGTCCTTTCAATGCGGACGGCAGCCAAGCCTCGGGCAGTCCCGCTAATGGGAATGGCTGTGCGAACCGGCGAGGTGTTTCGCACTCCAGCGATGATCACGAACAGGTGCAGACGGCCCGGATCGACTACAACATCGGCCTCAACGACAGCGCGTGGTTTCGTTTTCAGGCGGACACGGGAGTGCAAGCTGCCTACACCGATCCAATCAACCCGCTATTCAATGCGATATCGTCACAACCCCTGTACTCTTTCGCCGCCGGATACACACACGTCTTCTCGCAGAATCTGGTGAACTACTTTAATCCGGCGTTCTCGTGGTACGAGAGCCTCTTCGCGCCCAGCAACTTTCAGCAGACCCTCGCGGCTTTCCCGATAGTGCTCCAAGGCAGCGGTGCGAACGGCCCGTTCACCACCATCGGGGGCCTCGACAACACGTGGGCGCAAGGCAGGCGCGCCTCAAGATTTTTCATCAATGACAATCTCGCCTGGAGCCGCGGCGCTCACGAACTGCGGTTTGGCACGAACATTCGCATCTTTCGCCTGAATGATTACGACTTTGGGCAAGGTACGGTGCCAACTGTCACCTACACGACGCTGCCGCAATTCATCTACGGCGTGGCATCCACCGCGACCAAGACGTTCCCAACGTCGGCGAACGAACCATTCAATTTTCTGAATCTGGACTTCTATGCTCAGGACACTTGGCGAGTCACGCCCACGGTGACATGGACCTTCGGGCTGCGGGATACGTACAATTCCAACCCGCTGAACCCACATGACCAGATTGCCCGCCTGAAAGGTTCGTTCTATTCGATCCCGCACGATGTCAATCAGCCGCTGAGCGACGCGATTCAAACGGGTCTCGGAAATCTCTTCGCATCGACGCCGTTGGCGATTCTGCAACCCAGAACCGCCATTGCGTGGCAGTTCGAGCCCAACACCGTCCTGCGGACCGGCTTCGGCCTCTTCAGCGATATCTTGCCGGGAAGTGTCGCGACCTGGTCGGAGTGAATCCGCCATACGTTCAGACCTTCCAAGGTGGTCTGCTGGGAACCGTTGGCGGCACGGCCATTGCGCCTGGAGTACCCAACAGCGCGGTCGATGCAACCATCGCAGCAAATGAGAAGTTCAATACAGGATTCCCGCAAGGCCAGCTTTCCTGCGCATCTCTGTTGGCAAACGCAGCGACCTGTCTGCCCCCGGTCGCAATCACCGCGGTTCCGGACGGCAAGCTTCATGCGCCGTACTTTATGGAATGGAGTTTGGGAATCGAGCATCAATTCGGAAATACCGGCAGCGTGCAGGCGCAGTATGTAGGCACCCGCGCGGTGAACCAGCCCTATCTCACGCAGGTCAACGGATACCAGACCGCATGCCAGGGATGCTTTGCTCCATTTCCCTACATGCAACCGACCGATGGGAGATTCGCCGCAGTGACGCAGCTTTCGACCGGCGCTAACAGCAACTATAACGGGCTTCAACTGACGGCCATGAAACGCATGGGCCACGGACTGCAGGGGCAGGTCAATTACACCTGGAGCCATTGCCTCGACACCGTCTCTAACGGCGGGTTCCTGCAGTTCTCCGCGGGAGGGATTCTCTCTCCTCTGCCCGGAGACCTCCGCCGCGATTACGGTCCTTGCGATTACGACATCCGGCACAACTTCAATGGGCAGTATGTGTACGAGCTGCCAATCAAAGTGACTAATCATTCGCTCGGCTATTTGTTGAACGGCTGGCAAGTTTCAGGGACCGTGTTCTGGCACAGCGGAGTGCCGTTCTCGGTGCTGAGCACGCCATACTCAGCGAATGGAAATGGCATCGTGCAGGGCACCGGGCCACAATTCGCAAGTCTTGTGTCCGGAGCGAATCCCTACTGTCGCCACTGCATCATTCCTGGAGTTACCCAACCAGGAACGATCCAGTGGCTCAATCCGAATGCGTTTGTCTCCTCCGTGGATCCTGCAACCGGGACGTGCAACGGTGGCGACTCAGCGCAGAGCTGCCAATTCGGAAATCTCGGCCGCAACGCTTTACGCGGCCCCAACTTCTTCTGGAGCGACTTCTACATCACTAAATGGTTTCCGTTGAACGAGCGGGTGAAGCTGAGATTCGATGCTCAGTTCTTCAACGTCTTCAACCATCCGAACTTTGGCCTCCCGAGCATCGTGCTGGCCGGTGTTCCGGGAAAGCCCTCCACACAAACCGGTTTCGGTGCACTGACGTACACCACCTCCCCGCCCACCGGCTTGCTCGGATTTGGATTGGGAGGCGACAGCAGTCCCCGGATGATTGCGTTTCAGGCACGACTACAGTTTTGAAGATGGATCCCCGAAAGGCGATTCGTGATTGCGGATGTGTCATCGGAGACTCGGGCGTTGTCGGGGTTAGTGTGAGTGCCGTCACATCGCCAAACGTCCACGTCGTGGAGACATAGGCAGGTCTGCAGCTCTGGGGAGAATGTGTACCTTGGATCAACTGAAAGCACCCGAGTCCGATTCCACAGAGAATGTGCCAATCCGGACGTCTCAGATCGCGTCGTATCGCGACGAAGGCGAACTGCGCGCTATGCGCTTTGCCATGCGGATCTCGTTGGCTTTCGGCGTGTTAATGCTGGTCGGCAAGATGGCTGCGTACATCATGACGGGCTCGGCTGCCATCCTGTCGGATGCGGCAGAGTCTGTGATTCACGTGGTCGCGGTGGCATTCGCGGCGTTCAGCTTGCGCCTTAGTACCAAGCCAGCAAAGCCAGGGTTCCTCTACGGCTACGAACGCATAACATTCTTCTCCGCCGGATTCGAAGGCGCCATGATCGTGCTGGCGGCAATCTTCATTCTGTACGCCGCTATCGAGAAATGGTTGACCGGCTTGCAACTGGAGAACCTGGGAGCGGGCACGCTCCTGGTGCTGGCGGCCGGTGTCCTCAACGCCGGATTGGGGTGGTACCTGATCCGTATGGGGCGGCGCACCAACTCGCTCATCCTTGAGGCGAACGGCAAACACGTGCTCACGGACAGTTGGACCAGTTTTGGTGTGGTGGTCGGGCTCGGGTTGGTGATGCTGACCAACTGGAAGCCTTTCGATCCACTCCTGGCGATTGCGGTGGCGATCAATATTCTCTGGGCAGGCGGGCACTTGGTGTGGCGCTCGGCTGTAGGCCTGCTTGACCATTCAGACCCTGAAATAGGACGAGAGATTCGCGGCAAGCTGGATGCCCTCTGCAGCGAGTTGGGCCTGCAATATCACGGTGTTCGCTACCGCACAACGGGGTATAGGCAGCTCATCGAAGTGCACCTGTTGTTCCCGCACTCCATGGCCGTCGGCGAGGCACATCGGCTGGCGACGCTGCTGGAAGAACGCTTGCCGCCTGAACTCAGCGTGCCGGCCGAAGTCTTCACCCATCTGGAATCGGAGGAAGACCACGCGGCCGTGCATACGAAGGAACACTACACAGGAAGGCCGGAGTAGAACTCCCCTGCGAGGCTCTTGATCGGAACGGTAACGGCCCTGCGCCGCATCGAAACGGGTTACGCCCTGCGCGCGATCGGCATGGGGATTGCAACGGGAAGCGCCGTCCTGCTGGCGCTCTCTGTGCGGACAGGCAAAGCGGCGCTACGCGACCTTGTTCTCTCGTTCAGGAACTCATCGCGAAATGCTTTTCTCAACTGGTCTCAGGTGACGGCTTGCGTTACGGGTTGAACCCAGGAAGGTCCACCCGTCTCGCGATGTGATCCTTAATCCAGTGTGCGTCCCACCATTCCTTCGGATCGATCTGAACGCCGTCGAGCTGCATCGCGAAATGGATGTGGTCGCCTCCAGCCATGCCGGTCTGGCCGCTTACGCCCATCACTTGGCCTTGCTTCACCGTGTCGCCTTCATGGACATCAATCCTGCTGAGGTGGCCATAGATCGTCTGTAGTCCATAGCCGTGGTCGAGGACGATGCAGTTGCCGTAAATTCCCAGAGGCGCCGCATAAACGACCGTGCCGTCATTCGATGCTTCCACACCGACGTGCTCCGTGACTGCCAGGTCGTATCCCAAGTGAACCTGCTGATCGATCTTCTGGCCGTGATAGATGTAATTTCTCACGTCGGCAAAGTTAGCCTCAGCCTGGGAGTGAGGCTGCCGGATGAAAGGCCGGGACCACAGAAACCTGTCGGCGGTCTTGAACTGCAGATCGGAAAGCGTTTTGTTGTTGGCGCGGCGCATCTCGCTGTTGATCTTCACGAAGCGCGTGGCCGGATCACCCGTTCCGTTCGGATCAAGTTCGTTAATCACCTTCTGCATGAAGGCATCACTCACCTGTAGATCATGAACCTTATATTTAGGCTGCTCCTTCTTCGGAAACACGACCACGAGGGGGCTGGTCACGTCGTTTCCTGCACCGTTCGCGGCATAGACCAGCGGCACCGTATCGGTCGGCATGTTCCAGGCGAACGCAAACATGGAAAACAGGCCCGGCTTGCCGCCAGGCATGGGCCAGGCGCGAAATTTCTCATCGCCGACGCGCACTCCCGCTTCTGTCCAGCTCCCCGAGACATTGAACGTGGCGAGGTCTGCCATCCCCAGATACAGGTAGTGCTGCTCTGAATCAACGCTGACGATCGGCGGCCGCGTAACGACGGTCATGTCGCGTTCGGCGCGGCCTGTCTTTCTAAGCAGGTCGTTCGAAGTCGCTTCGACGATCAGCTTCGCATTGCCCGCCTGCAACTGGGGAGTGGTCTTGACGCCAGCCGTGAAGTCCCAGGTACTGTCGGGCGACTTCGACGGCTGCGCCATCGCAAAGATCTGGTAACGAGCACCATTCTGCTCGACGAACCCATGCAGCCTGCGAATGCCACGCGGATCGCGTACGTGAACAGTGATGGGAGTAGCTTGGCCCAGGGAAACGACTGTAGACGGAAGCTCGACAACGGGTGTCGCTGATCTTGCCAGTAAGAACACAAGCAGCAACACAACAAGAGCAATGACGACAACAATGAGTTTTCTCACGTCCCAGTGTAGCTCCCGACAAACAAATTAGCCGGTCGCCAGGGATGCCCAATTGGGTTCCTGCATCGGATTGAAATGAATCGAGATTCGTGCGGAAGATCGATGTTGGGTGATGAGCAAAAGGAAAAGGCTGTGACTTTGGTTATGCTCTAGCCGACGACTCCCGCGAGAGAGTCCCCAGGGTGGACGCATGTACCGTCACAGCCCTTGATGCGGTCACCGCTTTCGCGGATCCAAACCCCAACTGACACCTCGCAGTGCGGTTGGTTTTTTCGGGTCTGGCAGTATCGGCGAGTCGCCCCGCTTAACTGACCACCCAGCTTACTTCAGGCTAACTACGTTTAAGATGTCAGCCCTTTTCTGCCGTCGACGAAACCAAATCCTAATCGGGAAATGTGAGTTGTCAACGCCCGGTGTTGGTGCAATCGCCAGATATTATGGGCCGCTAGGCGTTCCGTCCAAGTTACTGAAGACAAGCCGCTTGCAATTCTCGTCAAAGGAATCGCGGAAGTTCTTCACATTGTTTTCACAGAACTTGATAGCAGAAAGACACAAGCCATCCGGAAACGCCACAGTGCGGCGCGGCTGAGGCCCTCAGCCGATAGGAACCGTTCATCAACTAGAATCTCGCCTGCCAGGCGTTGGCCATACTGACCCAACTGCTGCGCCATGGCTCTGTTTCGTATCAGGGTGGGTTTTGCAACTTGGCGACCGGGCAAGTGGCGCCGTTGCCGATTCGCGCAGTTCCGGCACGTGCTCAACCTAACCAAATTGGTCAGAGTTGCCGACTACACGGGAGTTGGGCTAGACGTCGTTCAAATGAGGCCCAGGGCGGGGTATGATCTGGTCAGATGTATGTCTGAGGCTCTGCGGGTGGGAGATACGCGATGAGGGCAGTGGTACTGCATGAATACGGCGGTCCGGAGAAGCTGAAATTTGAAGACAACGTTCCCGAGCCGCAGATTAGCGGACGTACTGTACTGATCGCGGCGGCTGCTGCGAGCGTCAATCCGATCGACTGGAAAGTGCGCTCAGGGATGCGGCAGAAAGATTTTCCGTTGTCGTTTCCCGCAATTCTGGGCCGCGACGTGAGTGGCGTGGTACAGGCGGTGGGCGCAAATGTGAAGCACTTCAAGGCCGGCGACCGCGTTCTTGCACTGTCCCACGCGACCTATGCCGAGTTGGTGGCAGTGGACGATTCGGACGTGACTCATCTGCCGGATGGCGTGGACCTGGCAGACGCGGCCGCGATCCCGCTGATTTCCCTGACGGGAGACCAGCTTGTGCGCCTTGCGACAAACGTGAAAAAGGGACAGGTTGTCCTGATAACGGGAGCGCTGGGTAGTGTTGGGCGCGCGGCAGTGCATACAGCGAAGAAGATAGGCGCGCAAGTGATTGCAGGTGTCCGCGCGAAAGAACTGAATGACGCCCGCTCCCTCGGTGTCTCTGACGTGCTCGCGATTGATGACGATAAAGCGATTGAGAAATTTCGCCTAGTGGATGCAATTGCGGACACCGTTGGCGGTGAGGTAGCTGCGAAGCTGATCGCGAAGGTAAAGCAGAGCGGCTCCTTCGGCTACACCTCTGTGTTGCCGGAAAGCGCGGCGGCCCAAAATCCGACAGTGAAGATTACGCGCGTGCTCGCGCAGCCTGATCCATCTAAGGTGCGCGAGTTTGCCGATGACGTGCGCGATGGCAAGTTCGTTCTGCCTATTGGTCGCCGGATGCCGTTGCGTAATGCGGCCGAAGCACATGTGCTAGGGGAGAAAGGCGGCATTGGGAAGATCCTCCTGCTGGCGCCGAATTCACAAGACTGATTTCCTCAGCTAAGAGCTGCCCACCGTTTCCCTCGCCCACCAGCGGGTCGCGAAGGCGCCTAGCTCAGGCAACTCGCCGCGCAACTCTCATTGGATGCTCACGCAGGATCCTTTCAATTTGCGCTTGTAATTCAGCAGGTCATTTCTCACTGTGCCCGCAGTCACTTCATCCGGTGATAGACTTTGCCAGGCACGCCAGCCCGCAGGAGGCCGTCATGTCCTCACACGATCCCGTTGCGCCGAGCCTGAGCGGTCACCTCCGAACTTTGGGAATATGTTGGATAGTTTACGGAGTCATTCGATTGATCATGGCGGTGTGTCTGGTCATCTACGGCAGTACAGCCACCGTAATGTTTGGCACTCTGCTCAATCGCGTAGCTGACCCGTTAACACTGATGGGTGTTTTCCACTTTATGTACACAGTAATGATAGCTTTGTCGGCTGTGTGTGGAATTCTGGGGCTCATGGCTGGACTGGCTTTACTTGCAGAACGGCGATCAGGCCGCACTCTCGCCCTCGTTGCAGGATTTTTGTCGCTCTCAAATATTCCGCTGGGTACAACTCTAGGGATTTACACGCTCGTAATGTTGCTTCCAATAGCAGCTACGCAGCGTTACGGTCGTTCCGATTGACGCCTGCTGCCCGGTGCCATGCGCATGACGCCTGTAAGGCTGAGGTGTTAGAGATATGTGTTTAACCTGGGCGGCACACGTTGGATTGACGGAGGCGGCTGGCCGTACCCGGAGCTGGCAGACAGCCGCCAGGACGGCTGGGCATACTCGTACATTTACCCGTCCTCAAAAGGCACGAGCGATCCGCCCTGACAAGCCCAAAGATCACCGAGGTCCCAGATGAGTCAAGCTCCGTCTGGATCTAAAGACCCGCCTGCTACAATTCTCGCCGCACCATTCGAGAGGACTCCATGGACATCCAAACCATAGTTTCAGATCTCAAGGCCGAACGTAATCGGATTGACCAGGCCATTTCCGCACTTGAAGGACTTACTTCAACTGCACCCCGACGTGGACGTCCGCCAAAGGCGACATCGCCTGGCGGGAGCCGTCGCCGCATGAGCCCAGCCGCCCGCAAGCGCATCTCTGAGGCCATGAAGCAGCGATGGGCAAAATGGAAGGGAAAGTCCTCGCCGAAGCAAGCCAAGGCGACGCCTAAGAAGACCGCCGTTCGCCGTCCGATGAGCGCAGCCGCGAAAAAGAAATTGTCAGCACTCATGAAAGCGCGTTGGGCCGCAAGGAAGAAAGCCGCGTAGAATACGGCCGCTGCGCGTTTGAGTAAAGAAAGACCTTACTTTCCGAAGGAGAGGGGAGTAGAGGCACAGTCAGCTTAGACAAAACGGAAATCCTGTTTAATAGACCACATGCGTGATCGACTTCGATATTGAGATGAACTGGAATTCATGCAGAATTTCGATGTCGGGTGAAGCGCAAGAGGAAAGGCTGTGACTTTGGTTATGCTCTAGCTAGCCGCCAACTCCCGAGAGAGTCGCCGGCGTGGTTATGGTTAAGCCTTCGTTTGGACACACCTCCACAAAGCCTGGGAACCGCAGAATTCGCGTAAGATTCTCGCTATGTCCAGAGAGCAGGAAGCCGGATCATTCGCAGTACTCAAGCGTGTAGCACTTTTCTCCAATTTGTCGGAGCAAGAGTTCGCATTCCTGACCTCGCACCTGGTGCAGCGTAAGTATTCGTCCGGAGAGTTAATCTTCAATGAGGGCGACGCTTGTTCCGGCCTGTATGTCGTTCAGTCGGGAAGTGTTCGCATCTTCAAGAGTTCAGCTGGTGGACGAGAGCAGGTGCTCTCAATTGACGGACCCGGCAGCTCAATCGCCGAATTGCCAGTCTTCGATGGCGGAAATTATCCGGCTTCCGCCCAGGCGGTTAACGACAGCACTCTTCTTTTCTTTAGCCGCCAGGATTTCCAGGCTCTCTGCGTACAGCATCCCGAGGTAGCGCTCAAAGTATTGCGGGTGGTTGGCGCGCGCCTGCGTCGGCTGGTAGGCATCATCGAAGAACTTTCATTCACCACTGTTCGGCACCGACTCATCGCGCTTCTGGTGCGACTAGGCAAAACCGAAGGCGTTCGCGGCGGCAGCGGGGATGGCATCGCCATGACCCTGCCATCGAACAATAGCGAATTGGCGGCACAGATCGGCACTGTTCGGGAACTGGTGTCGCGCAATCTTGGCCGACTGCAGGCTGAAGGACTGATTCAGGTCGACAACCGAAAGCTGGAGATTCCATCCCTGAAACGCCTCGAAGCGGAGTTGGAGGCATCCGGAGGCTGAGCCCCCGGTGCCTTGCTTTTACAACACGTGCAACGCGGTCGGTCTTTGCCATTGCGACGGAGGAGCTTCGGTCGCAACGTAGTTTTTAGGCACATACGAACAGCAAGACTCTTCGGCGAGTGGATCGCCAGTCAACGCGTAGGCGCGGGCGCGCGAGCCTCCGCAGATATGGCGGTATTCGCAGGCGCCACATTTGCCTGCAAGCTGGGAATCATCGCGCAACTGCTGAAAGATTGACGACTGGCGATAAATGCGGCCGAGCGTGTCCGAGCGCACATTTCCAGCGGAATATGGTAGGAATCCGCTGGGAAATACCTCTCCCAAGTGCGAGACGAAGACGAAACCCTTTCCGTCGTTCAGACCCCGCGGCGCACGCCCGATCGTGTCCTGCACTTTGGCAGTGTCATCGTCGCGTCGTCCACCACCGTTACGACGCTCGGCTACCTGCTGTTGCAGCACGTAACGCCGGTAGTGTTGCGCTTCAGTCGTCTTGATGTGGAAGTGAGCTCGCTTTGACAGTTGGTAGAGTTTGGCGAAAACTCCTTCGAACTCGTCGGCTGACAACAGTTCCGCAATCTTGCCACGACCCGTGGGAACAAGAAAAAACACGCTCCAAAGGGTGATTTTCTTCGTTTCCATCAAGGCGGCAATGTTGTCGAAGTCCTCGACGTTGCTGCGGCTGAACGTGGTGTTGATTTGCACCGGCAGTCCGACCTCGTTCGCCCACTCGATCGCTTCCATGGTGCGGTCAAACGATCCCGACATACCACGGAAAGCATCGTGTACTTCCCGATAAGATCCGTCGAGACTCACCGCCAGCCGCGCCAGGCCTGATTGCTTGAGCCGCCGAATCACGTCGCGCGTCAGCAGAGGTGTGGCACTGGGCGTCAGCGAAACCCGGACACCAACAGATCTGGCATGCTCAATCAACTCGAATAGATCCGGTCGCTTGATCGGGTCGCCTCCAGTCAGCACGAAGACTGGCACCTGCATTTGCGCAATCTCCTCGATCAGACGCTTGCCTTCCTCGGTGGAGAGCTCCAGAGGATTTCGTCTGGACTGTGCGCTGGCACGACAATGGACGCATGCCAGGTCGCAAGCCTGGGTCACTTCCCAGATGACGATATAGGGCCGTTCGGAAAAAACGATCGGAAACTCATCGGGATTCATATAAGCATTTCAGCAATTGCTCGTCAGTAGCGCAGTGACCAAAGTCTCAGCCCGCTCCTATTTCTCGCGAACCGCACAAATTCTGCTCTCCGTGACAAAAGTCATAGGTGTTCCTCCGCCGAGCCACTAGTCTGCGTTCATAGGCGGGAAACGGCGCAATGCCCGGACACTCGCGGAAGGAAATGCAAATGACACTAGCAGCGACAAAAACCGTAGGCGAAATCGCCGTCGAGATGCCCAGCGCAACTCGCGAATTCGAAAAGCTTGGAATCGACTACTGCTGCGGTGGAAGCCGCACTCTAAGCCAGGCATGTGCCGAAGCCAACATATCGGTTGATGCGGCTCTTGCAAGGCTGGAAGAGAGCCTAGCAACGACTCAGTCCGAAGTCAGTCAGGATTGGCAAAAGCAGTTACTCGCGGACCTGATCGGTCATATAACAACCACGCACCACACTTTCGTTCGGGAAGAAAGTCCTCGCATTCTGGCGCTTGCCGCCAAGGTGGTTGGGGTACACGGCAAGAATCATCCGGAACTCCTCCAGGTGCAGCAAGTCTTCTCTGCGCTCGCTGAGGAGCTGAGGGTTCACCTGATGAAAGAAGAGCAAATGCTCTTTCCCTACATATCGCTCATGGAAGAGAGCGCACTCGCGGGAGAGCCCGCTCCCCCGGCGATGTTCGGGACGGTGGCGAACCCGGTACGCATGATGATGCAAGAACACGATGGAGCGGGCGAAGCCCTGCGCTCGCTGCGCTCCGTCACCTCTGACTACAAGGTTCCCGAAGACGCTTGCATCACCTATCGCACGCTGTATGGGGCATTAGAGGGCTACGAAGCGGATCTGCATCAGCACATTCATTTGGAGAACAACATTCTCTTTCCGCGCGCTATCGCGATGGAAGCCAAGCGCTAACCCAACAGAACGAGCAAGACTCTGCTGTAGAACGACGCTGCTGGGTCAACCTGCCCCAGCAGTGTTCCTTTTTGTCGAAACGCCTCCGGAAACCGGGATGCGACAGTTCGCCGACATCAGTTGTCCGCCTGTGATCTAAGTCATAGGCCCGTACCTACTCTTCTCGTACTCTAGCAAGTGAGGGGACCGCAACCGTGCCGGTGGTATTACAAAGCAGTTCGGAATCGTCGGTGTCCGTTCTGGATGAGATTCTCAACGCTCCTGGAGTCACCCCACCTTTTCTGGCCGCGACCGGATCAAGTTCCAAACCAGCTCGTAAGAAGCTCTTCCGCCGAGTCGATAGAGAGTATTCACAGTCCTTGCGATTAGGCGTACAGCTTTTCCTGGTGGCGTTGAACGTATGGATCGGCGTGCAGTTCTATCTCTGGGTGCGTTGGGCCGAAAGCGGCGGGCAGACGCTCGAAGTCTCTCGTCCGGCTGGAGTTGAGGGCTGGCTGCCCATCGAAGGGCTCATGCAATTGAAGTATTTTCTGCTTACCCGACAATTGCCAAATATACACGCTGCCGGCTTCTTTTTGTTCGTGTCGTTCCTGGTGATGTCGGTCGTGTTCCGCAAATCGTTCTGCAGTTGGCTATGTCCGGTGGGAACCGTCTCCGAATATCTCTGGAAGCTAGGCCGCTCGACTTTCCGCCGCAATTTTCAATTGGCGCGTTGGGCCGACATTGCGCTGCGCTCGCTGAAGTACATCCTCTTGAGCTCCTTCGCGTATGCGGTGGCAAGCATGTCAGCGGCGGCCATCGCTGAGTTCCTCGGTAGCCCTTACGCGCTCATTGTCGACGTGCGGATGCTGAACTTCTTCCGGTACCTCGGTAGCACGACAGCATTAGTTGTCCTCGGAATAGTTGTTGCGTCCGTCTTCATCAAGAACTTCTGGTGCCGCTATCTGTGTCCCTATGGAGCATTCCTGGGACTCGCCTCACTGCTTAGTCCATCGCGCATAACGCGCAACCCAGACACCTGCATCGACTGTGCCAAGTGCGTCAAGGCGTATCCCTCGGCGTTGCCGGTCGACAAGCTCATCCAGATACGCTCTGCCGAGTGCACCGCGTGTCTGGAATGCGTGGCGGTTTGTCCGGCGAAGGATACGCTGGCCATGACCGTGCCTGGAGGTGTGCGGAAGCGTGACGCTATCCCGGTCTGGAGCATGGCCGCAGGGATCGCAATCATCTTCTTTGGCCTGGTCGGCTATGCCAAGATCACGCGCCATTGGAATACAGATCTGCCTAAGCAGATCTATCTACAGCTTGTGCCAAACGCGAGTGAGCAGCAACATCCGATGCCCGGTGCGCATTAAACCCCAGCCCTCCAGATGTCTTCGGCGCCACTGTTCCAATGCCGACAAATCGCGTAGCACTCGCGCCGTCCAGACGTGAAACCCACAGCCCGATGTTCGCAGGCTGCCGAAAGAGTCTCAATAGCCCCTGGTGTGACTTAAGTCATCTACTTGCCTCATTCGCCTGCGTACTCTTGAACTTCAAGGAGTGTGTAATGAGCGAACTGATCGACAACAAAGCCAACCGGATTCGAGTACTGAAAGACATAATCAAGCACTTGCATGCCGGCAAAGCACCCGAACAGGTACAGAAGCAAATGCGCGAACTGGTGAAGCAGACCGACGCTTCCGAAATCATGGCCATGGAGCAGGAGTTAATGGCCGAGGGGATGCCAGTGGAGGAAGTCCGGTCGATGTGCGATCTCCACTCGCAAGTAACCCGCGATGTGCTGGTTCAGATTGCCAACCGCAAGGAAATTGCCCCAGGCCATCCCGTCGATACGTTCAGTCGTGAGAACGAAGCCTTGCGCGCCGTGATCGCACTCATGAATACGGAGATCGGTGAGTTGCAGAACCTGCCGGCAGGAAGCGATCCTGCGTCGATTGTTCTTCGCCTTCGCCAGGGCTTCAATGACCTCATGGACGTTGACAAGCATTACCAACGCAAAGAGCACACCCTATTCTCTTGTCTGGAGCGGCATGGGATTGCGGGGCCTTCCAAAGTAATGTGGGCCAAGGACGACGATGTTCGCAGTTCACTCAAGCAGTTGGGACAACGCCTCCATCCTGGTCCAGCGACGACCGAAGAGTGGCGAGCAGCTTTGCTGCAGGCGGCAAGCGCCGCGCTCAACGCGGTGGAGGAGATGATTTACAAAGAAGAAAACATCCTGCTTCCCATGTCGCTCGAGACCCTGTCCGAGGATGAGTGGGCGGAGATATGGTCGGCTTCTCCCAAGTACGGCTGGTGCATCGTGGAACCCCGGCTGGGCTACGTACCTGCGGTTTCAGTAACGACTGAGTCGATCAATGTGCCGCACACAGGCGCTCTCACGTTGCCCACTGGCAACGTAAGTTTGGAGCAACTGGTTGGAATCTTTGGCACGCTGCCGCTCGATCTCACCTTTGTAGATGCCGATGATCGCGTGGCGTTCTTCACCGAGGGGCCGGACCGTGTCTTCGCACGCAGTAAAGCCATCATCGGACGCAAAGTGCATAATTGCCATCCGCCGAAGAGCGTGGAAACGGTTGACCAGATCCTGAGTGACTTCAAGGGCGGACGGCAGAGCGTGGCGGAGTTCTGGATCAACTTCCAAGAGAAATTTGTGCATGTCCGCTACTTCGCAGTTCGCGCGGAGGACGGAAGGTATTTGGGAACGGTCGAGCTTACCCAGGACCTGACTCCCCTCCGGGCTCTTCAAGGGGAAAGGCGGCTGCTTGAGTATGAAGGCGCTGCCGTCTCGAATTAGATGATGTGGACGACCGTAAGAGTCTGCGCGACAGGTCTGCTGCTAAAAGCAGTGATCGAGAAAGTGCTCACTAATGCGCGGACATCGAGTAATGATCCGGGAGTAAGATGAGCACGAAGAAGTCTATGTCCGAGCCGTCTTCAGCTAAACTTCAGCTCGCGCTAGGCACTGGCGCATTTGCTTTGTGCTTCGCCGTCTTTGGATCGATGTCGGCCATGATGCCAATTATCAGCCGGCATATGGCACTCACCCCCGTACAGAAGAGCATCGCCATCGCAATACCTGTGCTTCTGGGTTCGCTGGGGCGGATCCCGCTGGGCATCCTTACCGACCGCTTTGGAGGCCGGATCGTGTTCAGCGTGGTCATGCTGCTCTCTATCATTCCAGCGTTTCTGATGGGCGGGGTTAGCAATTACGCGCAGCTACTCACCTATGGCTTTTTTATTGGAATCGCCTTGGCCAGCTTCTCCGTCGGTGTCGCCTTTGTGAATGGATGGTATCCACCGGAGCGGCAGGGCTTCGCGCTCGGCGTGTATGGGGCAGGAAATATTGGCCAGTCGCTTGCAGCGTACGGCTCGCCGGTGTTGGCCGCAGCCATCGGATTCAAGTGGGGTTTCTGGACTTTTGGCATACTGCTTGCCCTCTGGCTAGTGCTCTTTGTCAGTATGGCTCGCAATGCTCCCAACCGCGGACCGGCAAAATCGTTTGCCGAGATCGCGCGGCCATTGAACGATAAACGTAGCTGGGTGCTGAGCCTCTACTACTTCCTTACTTTTGGCGGTTTCGTGGCCATGGCTGTTTACCTGCCGACTCTTCTGACCGAAGTGTTCAGGCTCACTCCGCAGGATGCCGGCTTTCGCACTGCGGGCTTCGTGGTGCTGGCCACTTTGTTGCGTCCGGTGGGCGGTGTGTTGGCTGACAAGATAGGGGGGCGAACGATCCTTAAATGGGTCTTTCCGGCGACGGCGGTTTTCGCCATCTTCCTGGCGTGTCCATTAATGTCGACCTTCACCATTGGCGCCTTGGGCATGGCCGCATCGATCGGCCTTGGCAACGGAGCAGTTTTCAAACTGGTGCCTGAATACTTTCCCAAGTCGGTGGGCGGGGTCACCGGACTGGTTGGCGCGGCGGGCGGACTCGGCGGCTTCTTTCCTCCACTTGTGCTCGGCATGATGAAACAGCAAACCGGCTCGTTCATCCTTGGCTTTGTGCTGCTGAGTGTCTTTGCTCTTGCTTGCCTGATGGTCCTGCTATTAACCATGCGCTCGCCAAGAATTGCCTTAGCCACGAATTGAGCAATGAAGAATCTCAAGCCTATTGACCTTGCGCCACGCGGTTCGGACACGGCGCATGCCCTCGTCTGGGGGTTGATCGCTGCTGCCGTGCTGATCGTCGGCATCGTGGTCGGCAGCCGCGGCCTCAAGGACTTCGATCCCGCCCTGGTTTCCTATGCCGGAGCCACCGTGTTCTCGGCGTTTGGTCTGGGCTATCGCTATTCGATGTGGCTGCGCCGTCCGCCAACTCGTCTTTACTGGTTTCGCGGTTGGCAGATATTCCTGCAACCAAGAAGACTGCCGGGCAACATCGCCCGGCTGGCCGTCATTTTCTGGAACAACGTCATGCTGCAGCGTTTCATCGAGCGCCGCTCCAAGACGCGCTGGACCGCACATTGGTTTCTAGCCTGGGGCTGCTTGATCGCCGCGGCTGTTACGTTTCCCTTATCGTTTGGATGGATTCGCTTCGAGACCGCTCCCGACAATCAGGCAATCTATCGCGCATTCGTTTTCGGGATTCACGTCGGCAGCTTTCCCCTCGACAGCCTGATCGCTCCCCTGGCGTTCAACATTCTCGATATTTGCGCCGTGATGGTGCTCATTGGGGTGTTTGTAGCGATGTGGAGGCGTGGCCGTGACCGTGGCGCAATGAGCGTGCAGCAGTTTTCCAACGACTTGTTGCCGTTGATTCTGCTCTTCAGTATTTCCGTCACCGGACTGTTCCTCACCGCGTCCACACACCTCATGCGGGGACTCTATTATGTCTTTCTTTCGCAACTGCATGCGGTGACCGTTATTTTCACGCTGCTCTACCTGCCGTTTGGGAAGTTCTTCCATATCTTTCAGCGCCCGGCGCAGATGGGTCTCGATTTCTATAAGCGCGCTGGAGAAGAAGGCGGACAAGCAGCGTGCGCCCATTGCGGCGAAGGTTTTGCGAGCAACCTGCAAATCGGCGACTTGAAAGCGGTGCAGAGCGCACTCGGCATTCAATATCGAATGGAAGACGGCACTCACTACCAGGATGTCTGTCCGCAATGCAGGCGCAAGAATCTCGCCCTCACGCAAGATGCGATGTGGCGGACAGCCGGAGCGGAGCGCGAGCGCTTAGAAAGCTTTTGACCTATGGCAAAACTCCCCGTTGGCATACCGGAATTAGTAAAGCAGTTTGGGCCGACTCTTAACCGCGTTCCTGCCGGCGGCTGGGTGGCTTCGGAAGAAGAAGACAAGATGATCAAGACCCATTGCTGCTTCTGCGGGCAGCAATGTGGAATTCAGTTGCGGGTGCGCGACAACAAGATTGTCGGGTGGGAGCCCTGGGAGGATTTTCCCTTCAACCAGGGAAAACTGTGCCCCAAAGGCGTAAAGCGGTACATGCAGGATGAGCATCCCGACCGGCTCAAGTATCCGCTGCAGCGCGTCCCGGGAAAGGGCTTCGAGCCCATCGGTTGGGATGCGGCGCTCAGCCGAGTGGTCAGCGAGATTCAGCGCATTCAGCAGGCGTACGGCAACGACTCATTCGCGGTGCTGACGGGCGCTTCGCTCACTAATGAGAAGGCTTACCTGATGGGTAAGTTTGCGCGAGTGGCGTTGCGCACCGCTAACATCGACTATAACGGCCGGCTGTGCATGGTTTCCGCGGGCGCGGCGTCAAAGAAAGTCTTTGGCATCGATCGCAGCGCCAATCCCTGGTCCGACATTCCTAAAGCAAAAGTCATACTTGTCGCGGGCGCGAACATCGCTGAATGCGCTCCAATTACCACCGACTACCTGTGGCAGGCACGCGAAAACGGCGCCAAGCTAATCATTCTCGATCCCCGCATGACTCCGATTGCCCGCAACGCTGACCTCTTCATCCCAGTACGTCCCGGCGGCGACATCGGGATCTTTAACGGGATGCTGCACATCATGATAGAACGCGGCTGGATCGACCGCGACTTCATCGCGCAGCACACGACCGATTTCCAGCAGGTGGCTGAGGCAGTAAAGAAGTACACGCCTGAATATTCCGCTAAGATCGCTGGGGTTCCGCCGGAGATGATCATTCGCGCCGCCGAAATGTGGGGACCCGCTCCCACCAGCTTTCTGCTACATGCGCGCGGCATCGAGCACCACACGAAAGGTGTGGACAACTGTATCGCGGCCATCAATCTGGTAATTGCCAGCGGACGTATCGGCAGGGAAGGCTGCGGCTACGCAATGATTACCGGCCAGGGCAACGGACAGGGTGCCCGCGAGCAGGGGCAAAAGTGTGATCAGTTGCCCGGCACACGCGACGTCTCGAACCCGGAGCATCGGAAATACATTGCTGGCGTGTGGGGTGTTCCGGAAGAGTCAATTCCTGGCAAGGGCCTTTCTGCTGTTCCGCTCGTCGAGGCTATTCACGAAGGCAAGATTAAGGGGCTGATCTCCATCTGCTTTAATCCTACGGTTTCGCTTCCAGACGCGAATTACGTGCGGGCTGCGCTCGAGAAGTTGGAGTTCTACGTCAACATTGAGTTTTTCCTCTCCGAGACCGCCCGCTATGCCGACATCGTGCTTGCGGGGTCTCTCATGGAAGAAGACGAAGGCACGACCACCAACGTCGAGGGACGTGTTATCCATCACCGCAAGGTCGTGAGCCCTCCCGGTGAAGCGCGCGAAGACTGGAAGATCATCTGCGAGATTGCCAATCGGCTCGGACATGGCGACAAGTTCAACTACTCGTCGCCGCGCGATATTTTCGAGGAACTGCGCGTTGCTTCTAAAGGCGGTGTCTCGGACTATTACGGGATCACCTGGGACCGCATTGACGAGAGCAATGGAATCTTCTGGCCCTGTCCAGAGATCGGACATCCGGGAACACCGCGCCTCTATGAAGGCGGCAAGTTCGGCCACCCTGATGGCAAGGCGCATTTCGTCCCCATTGAGTGGCGTCCATCGGCTGAGATGCCAGACGACGAATATCCAATCATCCTCACCACCGGGCGTGTCGTGTCGCACTTCCTCTCCGGCACGCAGACTCGCCGAATCGGCGCATTACTGGACCAGTGTCCCCAGCCATTTTGCGAGATGCATCCGAGGCTCGCCGACAAATACGGCGTTCAGGATGGCGACTTCGTCAAGGTCGAAAGCCGCCGCGGAAGTGTCGTTGTCCGGGCGCAGGTCGTGAAGACAATCCGGCCCGACACGGTGTTCATTCCCTACCACTGGCCGCTTGACCGCTCGGCCAACAACCTGACGATTCGCGCCATTGATCCTGTGTCGAATATTCCGGAGTTCAAGATCTGCGCGGTTCGCGTTTCCAAGACTGACCAACCGACCGATGCCATTGCTCGCCTGGAAACCGAGGCCGGAGGTATTCGGTGAGCGAGCGCGCCTTCTACATCGACTATTCCCGTTGCATTGGATGCGAGTCCTGCGTGGCCGCCTGCGCCGAGTGCGACACCCACCGCGGCGTCTCGATGATTCATCTGGAAACCATCCAGCGCCGTGAGAGCGTGCAGACCGCGCCGCAAGTCTGCATGCACTGCGAAGATCCGATCTGTGCGCGGGTATGCCCGGCCGACGCTATCAAGAAAACGCCCGATGGCGTGGTGCAAAGCTCCCTGAAGCCGCGTTGCATCGGTTGCTCCAACTGCGTGCTGTCGTGCCCGTTCGGCGTTCCCAAGTACCAGGTCGAGATCGACCAGATGATGAAATGCGACATGTGCTACGACCGCACCAGCGTAGACAAGAAGCCGATGTGCGCGACAGTTTGTCCCTCCCAGGCGCTGACCTTCGCTACCGCGGAAGAGATTCAGCGAACGCGGCGGGGCGTTGCCATCAACCGTTGGAAGTTCGGCAAAGAAGAAGTGACAACAAAAGTGTTCGTGATCGTGCCTCGCGAGGTAGAACGGGTAAATGTCGGGTTGGTTCAGATTTCGCCGACGCCGTCCGCCTTGTCCGAAGGCCCCTATGACGTAGCGCTAATGCTGGAGAACGTGGGATGAATACGCTTGACGAAGAAGACGGTTGTGCAGGATGTAAAGCGACGGTGACTCCTAAGTGGCGGCAGGACTTTCCCATCGAGTGGGAGGGTGATCATTACGTAAGCCGGCGCGAGATGGTGAAATTCCTGACCCTGGGCTCGCTGTTGCTGGCCTCTGCGAATTGGGTGACCGTTGTCGCCAGCAGGCTACTCCACCGCGGATCATACGTGAATCGCTACATCGGTTCAGCCTCTGCGCTGGATCAGGCAGGATCCATGCTGTTTCGTTATCCCACGGATGGGGACCCCTGTATCGCAATCCGCACGCCGGAGGGAAAGGTGGTCGCGTATTCGCAAGTGTGCACGCATCTGTCGTGCGCTGTGGTGTATGACAAGGCGGAGAATGGTCTTTTCTGCCCCTGCCACCATGGCCTGTTCAATCTTGCAGGCCAGCCGATCGCAGGTCCGCCGACGCGGCCCTTGCCACGGGTGCAACTGGAGCAGAGAGGCGACCAACTATTTGCCGTCGGCATGGAGGCTCTATGAGTCTGCGACGGCAAGGAACGACCCTGTTCTCCGCCATGCTTGCATTTGTGGGGGCTGCGGTTGTGCTGCAACTCTGGCTGCTGACCGTGTCGATGGAAGCTTTGCTCAGCGGAGCCTACAAAACTCTGATTCCCGCAGCCACCGGCTCAACCGTCTTACTCCTGATCAATGCTGGACTGCTGCGATATGTGTTTCGCTTTGATCGCGATGCACACGGAGAGTAGGCAGCCTCTTCAGTGGACACTGATCGCAAGTCGCATCCTTGAGGGCCGTACATCGAGATGAGTCGTTCACAGCTACCTTTCGTGTCCGGCGCCGAACCGGAAACCCCCGTCCAGATCTTCGAACGCACCCGCGCCCGCGAACTGCAACTCTCGCGTCTGTTGATCTTTTTTATATCGGGTGGCCTGTTGTTCATGCTCCTGCCCGGGACGTTCCTGGGAGTGTGGAATCTCATCTCCATCAGCGGACGCCGTGCCGCGGATAGCATTCCACCTGCGTGGATTCAGGCACACGGGCACGCCCAGGTGCTGGGCTGGATCGGCAGCTTTATTCTCGGCATCGGCTACTACTCCATTCCGAAGTTGCGCGGCGGCATCAAGCCCTTCGCGCTTCGGTTGGCGTGGATCTCGGGTACGCTCTGGATGGCGGGCGTACTTTTGCGTTGGGCCGCGAATGTGTATCTCTGGCATTGGCGCACCCTTCTGCCGGCTTCTGCTGCGATGGAACTTGCGGCTTTCCTGATTTTCCTTCGCGCGGTCTCGCAACATAAACCGCACGACAGCGGCAAAACCAAGCTGGAGGCATGGGTCTGGGTTGTGATTGCTGGAACCGTCGGGCTGCTCGCAACGCTCGTGCTCAATCTGGGAGCTTGCCTGTGGCTTGCCTTTCGATCCGATGGACCTGCGTTTCCGCCCAACTTTGATCAACGCTTCCTGATACTGGCTGCATGGGGATTCATGGTGCCTTTTGTGTGGGGCTTCAACGCCAAGTGGCTGCCAGTGTTTCTCGGCACACGCCTGCCTCATAACCGGGTGTTGGGAGCCGCGATTGCGGTTCAAGTGACAGGAATTGGGTTGGCACTGGCTGGTTTCTTCCGCGTCACCACAGCATTGTTATTAGGCTCATCCCTGCTGGCGATGATCGCACTACGCATTTTTGCTCAACCGGAAAAAGCTGCCAAGACGAAGGGTATCCACAGCAGCTTTCCTTTCTTTGCGCGGAGTGCCTATATCTGGCTTCTGGTGGCGGCGGGGCTGGGGATCTGGGCGGCAAACGCGACAGATCCAGCGGGCATTTGGGGAGCTTCCCGTCACGCGCTGACCGTGGGGTTTGTCGCGATGATGGTGTTTTGCATTGGTCAGCGAGTGCTGCCTGCGTTTTCGGGAATGAGACTATTATTTAGCCCGAGACTTATGTTTGTCGGTCTCCTATTTCTGTCCATGGGATGCACGGTGCGTGTCGGTGCTGAAGTCCTGGCTTACCAGGAAATCCTGCCGGCGGCGTGGGCCTGGCTGCCTTATTCCGCTATTTTGGAACTTGCGGCAGTAACCGCTTTAGCAGTCAATTTGATTGTTACGTTTTTGCAGCCTTCAGCAGGCGCCCGGGTGGGGCAGCGGCCTGTGATTGGTTGAATAGCCTGGGAGTGATCACCAATGTCTTCCTCATCCTACGGAAAACACGCGAGTGGTGCGACGAGTGGCCAGTCTGCCGTTCCCGAGCCTTCGTTCGCCGAGAGAGCACGAACGTTGATGCACTCCGGACGCATCGGCAGCCTCTCGACCCTGTCGCGGAAACAGCCCGGTTTCCCCTTCGGATCCTTAATGCCTTACGCGCCGGACGGTCACGGCCGTCCTAATTTCCTTATCAGCACGATGGCCATGCATACGCAGAATCTGCAAGCGGACCCGCGTGCTAGCCTGTTTGTGACAGAACCAGGTGCCAGCGGCGATCCGCTTGGCGCGTCCCGAGTTACGTTGATTGGAACCGTCAGCAGAATTCCGGAATCGGAGCTGGCTGCCGCACGCACGGTCTATCTGACACGTTACCCAGACAGCAAGTTCTGGGTAGATTTCGACGATTTCATCTTCTACCGAATGGACGTATTAGATGTTTATTACGTGGGCGGCTTCGGGGTGATGGGATGGGTGGCGGCCTCGGACTACTCCCAGGCGCAATCCGATCCACTGGTTGAGCAGAAGAGCGACATCATGCAGCACATGAATGCCGACCATAAGGAGGCGCTCATCCTGCTCGCCAAACGGTTCTCTGGCATTGAGGCACAGGAAGCGGAGATGACCTCGGTCGATCGTCTAGGCTTCCACCTGCGCCTGAAAACCCAGGATGGTGTGAAGGGAGCTCGGGTCGCCTTCTTGAGGGAAGTGAGCGACCCGTCACAAACCAGAGAAGTGTTCGTCGAGATGGTAAAGCAGGCGCGTCAAGAGAAAGCCACCTAGCGTTCGCGGTTGGACTTGTCCACATAGTCGCCAGTTGCGCTTGCTGGGTAATGGGCGATCTCGAAATTGCGGCCGACGCGACAAATCACATTAAGCCGGCTTGGAAAAGTCCCCAGGACTGTTCGCGGTGGCACGCCATTCTGGCTTGCGCTCTTTGGTCGCTTGAGATAGCGCACGCTTTACACCTGCCGCGTCGAAGTCCGTGGCGTAAACCGGGCTGCCGGGTTGTTGCCGCCAGGACTCATCGAGCCCACCGGCGTCAACGCCATCGAATCCGAGTTCGTCCAGCAACCGAAGCACTACTGCCTTAGCTGCTTCGACATCGCCAGCAACGGGTAGCGCGATTCGCCCGGGAGCACCTGCAGGGCGGCCCAGATCCAAGAGATGTTGCGCATAGATGTTGTTAAATGCCTTGACGACGGTGCGGCCCAGCTGCTGCGCAACCCACCGGCTTTCGGTCGCGCCGGCTTCGATCCCGTCAATACGGCCGTCGCGCTGCTGCGGATAGTAGTTGCCCGTGTCTACGACGACGACGCTGTCTGGAACCCCTGCAAACAAATCAGCTGGCAGTTTGGGTACCTTTTTCTGGAGAATCGTCACGATGACCACATCTCCGCTGCGAGCAGCTTCGGTGGCTGAGACGGGGGTCGCACCGGTCTCGCGGGCCAAGCCTGCCAGAGTTTCGGGACCTCTTGAGTTGGCAACAAAGACTTGGTGACCGAGCGCGGTGAAGCGACGGGCGAGGGTCCCACCGATTTGGCCCGCTCCGATGATGCCGATCTTCATATCTGCTCCTTGATGGATATCGTTACTTGCTTGCCTGATATAAAGGCCTCTGCTGGTCCTTAGCCTAGCGCAAGCGATAACTGATCAGATGATGAAGATGCCTGAAAGACGCGTTCGAGCTTATGGTGTGAAGATCAGCCCTTCCCACTGTTCCGGTGTCGCCGTTCGGCAGATCTGATTATGGTGGAAACTTCTACTGAGAACGCCTTCGCGAGATCGGCGAGGGTTCGGAGGGTTGGGCTCTTGGTGCCGCGTTCCAGTTGGCCGATGTAGCGTTCGGTATATCCCAGATCGTGCGCCAATTTTGACTGGCTCCATCCGCGATCG
>Ga0097691_1000517_pt1 | contig 33052 bp, 32 predicted proteins | sample NGESurdeep072012_8_FD_72858 | JGI IMG/M metagenome (GOLD analysis project Ga0097691, IMG submission 72858) | Arctic peat soil microbial communities from Barrow, Alaska - NGEE Surface sample 210-1 deep-072012 | ecosystem: Environmental > Terrestrial > Soil > Wetlands > Peat ... | reverse complement strand
CGGTCACAGAAAAACAAATGGGATGATCAATCGTCATCTCACATCTCGAGCAGCGCTTGTTCCAACTCTCCATTGTTTTCGATTATTTGTGATTGAACATATTGATAATACTCATTGGGGATGTCGTGCTCCTTGAGTCCAGCGAGTATGTGCCGGACGTATGACAAAGTCGTTTTGAGATCGGGTTTCCGATCCTTCGCGACGTAAGTGATAGCACTGAACCTTGACCCATCTGTTTTAACAAGTTCGATAGGCGTGCGGACGTAGTTCATTCCTTCTCCTTCGATCGCATCCAACGACTTTCTGTTGTGCTTTTCTGCAGTATCGCGGCTAAGCAAGAAATAGGGAATATCATAGACAACCCCATAAACGCTTCTGCCAATCTTGCTTGGTACTAGGTCAGCTGCGGCACAGTTGTTCGTTTTGCTCCACACAGTAAACATCAGTTCAAAAGATTCTGCGGTTCTTGTTATGCCAATCGTCTTTGCATCGCCATCAAGGCGATCGTTGCTGTTGAGGCGGGCCACAGACATGTTAGAGCCATACTGAAAAACTAAAGTCATTGCGGTACTCCTTGGAATAACCCATTAGTTTTTGCCAAATACTTCCCCATTCAATAATAGTTTGAGGAGCATGAAGGCAACCCTTTTGCACTTCCGATAGCTAATAAGTTGGTTTTGGGTATGTTCATGCCGTCATTCTATTCCACTATCGCGATGGTCGGCTCTGACGTTGTCGCGCCAAGTCGGCAAGCACCAATTCTTGCCACTCAGTTATCCACTCAAGATATTTCTTCCGAGACCACTGGTATGCCTCATCACGGAATCCCGTTGCAAGGGCGTTACATCTCTTGCAGACCATTTGTTGTCGTTTACTAAGACGACAACTTTAATGAGCAACTTCTTGGTACCCTTCACCTTCCGACAGAGGGCACATTTCCCACCATCCACAGTATTTAAACCATGAAGAACATCGTGGCACTCTTTGCAAACCACGCATAAGGTTGCGATATTTTCCAGTCCCAAATCGCTACGGTTCCTAGGATAATAAACATGATGTGTGGAACTGGCACGACCTTCACAAAATTCGCACTTTCCATTCATGGCTTGATTAGCATGTTTTGTGAGGGTTCGCCAATCCGAGGATGCGAGATAGTTTGGGTAGTTACGATGGACATAATGCGGAATGCCCATTTCTATGCGTCGCCTCTTCGCTGTAGTTATTTGAGATTCAAAAAATCGTTCGCGCTGAATTCTCTTAACATTGAGTGCTATTAGAAAAACAACTGCTACGACTACCAAGCTTGCAACGATCTTGAAAACCTCTGCATGGCTTGCGATAAAAACGAAGGCATAGGTAATTAGAAATATGATGGCGAATCCCAGTGCCCACTTCCCGATAGTGAATACAATCCCGCCAGCGTCCTTTATAAGATCGCTCTTCTGCTTCCGATCAACGGATTGGTTTGGATGGTTCAACAGAAGCAAAACCACCGCAATGATTCCGAGGAGTAACAGCATTAAAGTCCTTTATAACAATCGGGGACAGACCACGGTTTCATTATTGTACTGGCCTAACTTATAGCTTACTTTGTTATCAAAGGGGTCTTCATCAAAATATTTTTCATCCCATTCTTCTCTCATTTGCCTTGTATCGCCTGGATATGCGCACTGCTCAGCCTTTGGTAAAGACGGATCTGTCGCTGGAGCGGCCACCAATCGTAAAGAAAAATCTGCAGTGGGCGCCACATGGCGACCCAACCAACGATCGTAAGACTTTCGCGCGCTATGGTGGAGCCGGGAAGGGTGCCGAGCTTTCCAATGGCATCGGCCGCGAGCAGGCACAGCGTGACGAAGACAAGACCGATGACCAAGCTCATACGGCCTTGCTGCAGAAGTTGTTTCAAGGCGTTGCGCATTTGCTCGGCTTGGTAGGAGAAGTGGTTGTGGATCGCTCCGGTCAACATTTCGCTTGGGTCGCCATCTGACGGCCACTGTTCAAGGTGGATGGTTATATGGAAGCGACTACCCGGTGCAAATCCAGACGCCCATGTTTCGATGAAGGTCTCTGCTTTAGGATCAATATCTTTGTTCAGGAACGGCGTCGGGTCCATCGAGTTAAACAACTGATCGATCTCGCGCACTCGTAGTGCCAGTCGATGGATGGGAGCGGGAGATTTTGTCATCGGTGATTTGGGTATGGGTTGATAAACGAAAACGCCAGTAAATCAATTTCACAATCGAAGTTGTAGGGCAGGCTCTGCGTGCGTTGTTGCGGCTTCAGCACCTTACAACCACGGCGGTGACGAACTTGTCCAGCCTCTGGCTGGTTACAAGTCGCCTGCAAAGCTACTCCTTGCGGGTGCTGCCCGCCATGTCGGGCGAAGCCCGACCTACATCTTATTCTCTAACCGGTTGCGAGCATCCATGCTCCGCTGGCGGCGATAGCGATACCCAGCGATTTTGCCAGGAAGGCGAAACGGTTGCGTGTAGCGACACCTACCGCGATGCCGCTGAGATGCAAGGTTGCCGTCGCGGCGAGAAAGCCCAGGGCATACGCCGCAGGCGCGGCGGACTGGGGCAATTCAAGGCCGTGCGCATAGCCATGCAGCAGGCCGAACAGCGCGGTGATCGCCACGCTGAGCGATGCTGGCAGTTGCAGCGAGAGCGCGATCAGCAAGCCCAGCGCAAGCACCGAGGCGGCGATGCCCGACTCGACCAGCGGCAGCAATTGCCATTGTATCGCGATACCTGAACCGACTACGAGCATGACCATGAAAGTGGCGGGCAGCAACCATACTTTCCGTCCGTCGCCCTGAGCTGCCCATATGCCCACCGCTACCATGGCGAGCAGGTGATCGAGTCCGGAGAACGGATGCATCAGCCCCGCGGCCAAGCCGGAGATGTTGTGGCCGGGGTGGGCGAATGCGGCGCTGCTTGCGCCGAGCAGAAAGATGGTGATCAGAGATTTCGTGACTATGTTGCGCATGGTATTTCTCCTTTAACTTCGTGAATCTTGGTAGGTCGGGCTCTGCGTGTGTTGTTGGGGCTTTAGCCCCTTACAACCACGGCGTACCCCTTGCGGGTGACGCCCGACATGGCGGGCAGAGTCCGCCCCACAATTTATTTGATTTTAACCTTGACCAGTTCTTCTCCGTTCGGATCGGTCACATGCACCGCGCAGGCGATGCACGGGTCGAAGCTGTGGATGGTGCGCAGAATTTCGATCGGCTGTTTTGGATCATATAACTTGTGGCCTTTCAGCGCAGCTTCGTAGGGGCCTTCCTGACCCTGTGCATCGCGCGGGCCGGCATTCCAGGTCGAGGGAACGACTGCCTGGTAATTGTCGATCTTGGCATCCTTGATCACGACCCAGTGAGCCAGCGCGCCGCGCGGCGCTTCCGTGTAGCCCACGCCTTTCGCGAGACTAGGCCAAGAGGAAGGTTCCCACAGTTTATCATTGTGCGTCTTTACATCGCCTGACTTGATGTTGGCGATCAGCTGGTCGTACCAGCCCTGCATCGCATCCGCAAAGATTTTGGTTTCCAATGTGCGCGCGGCGGTGCGTCCCAACGTCGAATACAGCGCGGTAACCGGCAGGTCGAGTTTGTGTAGCGTCATGTTCACCAACTCCTGAGTCTGCGCATGTCCCTTCGCATACAGCATCAGCACGCGCGCCAGCGGCCCGACTTCCATCGGCTTGCCCTGCCAGCGCGGCGACTTGAGCCAGGAATAGGAAGCGTCGGTGTCGAGGTTGGCGTAGGGCGGCTTGGGTCCGGTGTAATTCAGTTGGGTTTCGCCTTTGTAAGGATGCAGGCCTTTATCTTTGCCCACGCTGTAGTCGTACCATGAGTGCGTGACGAATTCCTGGATCTGATTTTCGGCATTCAGATCGACCGGGTGAATCACTGAAAGATCGCGATTGAGGATCACGCCGGAAGGGATGAGGTAAGAGGACGGATCGCTCATGCCTTTTTCCGGGAAGTCGCCGTAGGTCATGAAATTGCCGACTCCCTCACCCTGCGTGCCCCAGTCCTTGTAGAAGCCGGCGATCGCCAGCGTGTCCGGCACATACACCTGATCGACGAAATCGCGCATCTGCCGGATGATGTTCTGCACAGTTTCCAGCCCCACCATGTTGAGTGAAGTGGCCGCTTCGCCGCCGCGATTGTGAGGGCCTTTGCCTTGACCCTCATGTTGCGGATGCACGCTGATCGCGCACGGCACGCCGCCGACCAGAAAATTGGGGTGCGGGTTCTTGCCGCCGAAGATGGCATGCAGCTTCGCCACATCGCGTTGCCATGCCAGCGCATCCAGGTAATGCGCTACCGCCATCAGGTTCGCTTCCGGTGGCAGCTTGTAGGCGGGATGTCCCCAGTAACCGTTGGCGAAGATGCCCAACTGTCCGCCCTCGACAAAAGTCTTGATGCGCTTCTGCACGTCGGCGAAATAGCCGGGCGAAGATCTCGGGTAGGAGGGACTCACCGCCTGCGCCAGCGTCGAGGTGGCCTTGGGATCGGCCTTCAGCGCCGAGACCACGTCCACCCAATCCAGCGCGTGCAGGTGATAGAAATGCATCACATGGTCGTGCACGAATTGCGCCGCAATCATCAGGTTGCGGATCAGTTGCGCGTTGGGCGGCACCTCATATTTCAGTGCGTCTTCCACCGCGCGCACCGAGGCGATGCCGTGCACCAGCGTGCACACGCCGCAGATGCGCTGCGCGAACGCCCAAGCATCGCGCGGGTCGCGGCCGCGCAGGATGATCTCGATGCCGCGCACCATGGTGCCGGCACTGGAAGCGCGCGTGATGCGGTTGTCCGCATCGGTCTCTGCCTCGATGCGCAAGTGGCCTTCGATGCGGGTGATCGGATCGACTACGATGGTTTGTGTCATTCTTGCATTCCTTTCGACTTAAAAATCCATCAGCTGCGGATTGACACGGGAAACCCTGCTCGCATTAAAAACAGCATGTGTGTAGGAGCGGGCCATGCCCGCGACCATGAATCTCGCGGGCATGGCCCGCTCCTACAATCCAAGATTTTTTAACGCACATTGGATTTAATCCGTTGCCTATCATCATTTCGTATTACTTCTCCGCTGGAGCAAGATGTTCCGCGATCAGTTCGGTCAAGCCGATCACGTTCAAGTCCATGTGGTTGTGCTCCAGTCCTTCTTCCAGCATGCTGCGGCAGTTGGAACACGAGGTCACGACGGTAGACACTTTGATCGCATCCAGTTGTGATTTTTTGCGGCTGAACACCTTGAGCCGCAATTCATCGGCGCGCGGGTTGGCGCTGACGCCGCCCCCGCCGCCGCAACACCAGTTCTGTATGCCCGCATCCGGCATCTCGACAAAATTGGGCGCGACCATGTTGAGCAAGTTGCGCGGCTGATCGATCACGCCGCCGCGCCGCACCATCTGGCACGGATCGTGGAAAGTCATGCGTGTGTCGTCCATGCCTTCGGTGCGCAACCTGCCTGCGCTACGCAACTGGTCGAGCAGTTCGATGATGTGCACTACTTCAAATGGATAGCGTCGTCCGATCAGGTTGGGGCCTTCCCAGCGCAGGGCGGTATAAGCATGGCCGCATTCCGGACTGATGACATATTTCACCTTGAGCCGCTCGGCGGCTTTCACGATGCGGTTGACCAGCTCCGCCGCCAGATCGGAGGAGCCGATCTGGATGCCGCTGTTGGTGGCCTCGAATCCATCCGAGGCCATGGTCCAGGAAACCCTGGCCTGATGAAAAATGCGTGTCACGGCAGGAATGATCTCGCTGAAATTGGCAATCTCGGCTGAAGAAAGCACCAGCAGATAATCGGCACCTTCCTGATCGAGCGGGACGACCAGACCTGTTTCCTGTTCGGCATGTTTGATGTGCGCCTTGAGCGTGTTGATGGTAACGCCCATCGGGCTGCCCAGCTCTATGGAGCGGCGCGTTGCCTCCTTGAGTCCGTCCGGAGCATGACCGGAAGCCACCATGCCTTCGCGCATCTTGCGCACCATGTACGCGATGTCATTGCCCACCGGGCAGACCATCGAGCAGCGTCCGCATAGGGTGCAGCTGTCGTAGACCAGCGGTTCCCATTCGGCGAGTTCGGCATCGGTGACGGGTTTGCTCAAACCCAGTTTGGACAGCAGCTTGCCCCAGAAGGTGAATTCCTGTTGCCACACACGGCGCATCGGCGCGAGTTTATGGATAGGCGTGTATTTCGGATCCTGCGTTTCGGTATAGAACAGGCAGGCATCTGCACACAGGCCGCAGTGCACGCAGGAAGAAAAAAAAGTGGCCATCGGAGCGTCGATCTGCTCGATCATGGCTTGGATGCCGCGATTGAGAGAGGTGCTCATACTTTCACACCTTTATACCCGGCAATCGCGCCGTTGTACCAGCGCGCACTGAAGGTGGTGAGCATGTGCGCGAGCTTGGTGAATGGAATCGCGATCAACAGCAGCTCAACGGTGGTGATATGCACGATCAGCATTTGTTGATAACCCAAACCGATGCCTTGCTTCAACATGATGCCGGTCAGCAATGGCAGAAAAGTGAGTGTCCAGGTGAGGTAATCCTGATAGTCGGAAATCAGGCGCTTCACCGGATCGGTGAAGCGGTGCACCAGCAGCGCGATCATCGCGCCTATGGTCAGGATCGCCGCAATGGTGATCAAGCCGGGCGGCAGTGCGGGCCAGCCGAATCTTAATAATGTGCGCAGTAGATCGATGTGCTGGCTCAGGAACAACAGCGTGATCAAGAATCCAAAGTGAAATACATAGCCCACGATGATGATGAAATGCCCACGCGGGGTCAAGCCGACGGATTGAATGGAACGATGCCAGATGGTGCGCAACCCCGGCCCCCATTCTCCGCCCCGCGGTTCGGCAAGGTTTTTTTTGCGACCGAGCAGAATGAGGTGGAGCATGCGGTAGACCATGCCGAGCACGAACACGGCAGCGGCGAACTGCAAGCCAGGCCCGCGTACGAAATCCATCAATTGTTGAGTGTCCATGCTTCTCCTTTCCAATCTCGAACCGGGTTTGTAGGAGCGGGCCATGCCCGCGAAAAAATGGTCGCGGGTATGGCCCGCTCCTACCGGTCGATTACAAGTCCTTAACGGTCATCTTCTCGTGCGCCTGCTGCGCGCGACGTTTCTTGGCGCGATCCGCTACCCCCAGTGCCACTGCGATGCCGGCGCCGGCAACGGCTGCACCGGCAGCGATGGTTGCTATATTCACGGTGGGCGCGGACAACGGCGTGTAGAAACTGCCCGCATCCCAGAAGTGCGGTTCCGAACAGCCGAGACAGCCGTGCCCCGACTCGATCGGGAAGCTGGTGCCGCCGTTCCATTTCGTCGTGGCGCAGGCATTGTGGGTGGTCGGCCCCTTGCAGCCCAGTTCGAACATGCACCAGCCGTTGCGTGCGCCCTCATCGTCAAAACTTTTTGCGAACTTGCCCTGGTCGTAGAACGGGCGGCGATAGCAGCGGTCATGGATGGTCTGCCCATAGAAGGATTTGGGGCGGCCCAGTTCGTCCAGTTCGGGCAACTCGCCGAAAGTCAGGTAATGCGCCAGCACGCCGGTGATCACGGCGGGAATAGGCGGGCAGCCGGAGATGTTGATGATGGGTTTGTCCTTGATCAGGTCGGATACAGAAACCGCGCCGGTCGGGTTCGGCTTGGCGTTGGGAATGCCGCCAAACGCGGCGCAAGTACCCACCGCGATGATCGCCGCCGCGCCCTTGACTGTTTGCTGCAGGTGATCGACGAAACTTACTCCGCCGTGCGCGCCGTATCCCGGATTGCCGATGGGTATCGAGCCGTCGACTACCACGAGGTACTTGCCATAGTTTTCCTTCATCGCCGTCTCGCGCGCCGCCTCGGCGGCCGTGCCGGAAGCGGCTTGCAGCGTGTGGTGATAATCGAGCGAGATCATGTCGAAGATCAAGCTTTCCAGCGTGGGCGAATACGAGCGGGTGAGCGACTCGGTGCAGCCGGTGCATTCCTGGAATGACAGCCATATCACCGACGGCCGCCTGGCCTTGATCAGCGCTTCGGCGATCGCGGTCGCGGTGCCGGGCGGCAGCGCCATCAGCGACGCCATCGCGGTGCAGAATTTGAGAAACGCGCGGCGGCTGACGCCTTGTTGCGCGAGGCGTTCTCCCAAGGTTTCATGATCCATCATTTGATCACCTCACTCGTTGAGTTGGGCTTTTAATCTTTCCAGCCCTGCATGCACGTCTTCAGGCTGGCTCTTGATGATTTCCGGAAGCCGCGCGATCTCAATCATGTCCGCGACGATGTCGCCTTCCACGTTGTAGTGCGTTACCCACCATACTCCGGGGTAGTGCGTCTCGATGATTTCGCTGGGACCGATGGCTTCGATGCGCGCAGAGACTTCGCCCTGCCCGAGAATCTGGCGCAACTGCTCATATTCGCCGGGGGAAAATGGCAGGCTGTTCAGATCGATCATGCCTGTCTCGCCGTTTTCATCCAGTTTTTCCAGACGGGCTGCAATCTCCGCCAGCAGTGCGCGGATGTTGCCGACGGAATAAGCTTCCTCGGCCTGGGTGTAGATGGGAATGTCTTTCAAGTTGTTACTGGGCGGACTCATGCGTGCCACTCCTCGACGAGTTGCAATGCCTGATCGCAGGCTAGCTGGATTGCGGCGAAGACGGGAGGGGAGGGCGTTTCGCCCCAGGCCATCCTGTGCGGCTGGATGCCGATCAGCGCGCGTTGCTGCGGAAGTTGATCGGCGAGGAGCGCGATCGCCATCAGATCGATCAGGCTCACTTCGTGCACGCTGCACTTGCGGTTGCTGCCGATGAATGCATCCATCTGCTCGCCCACGAATACCTTGGTGGTGCCGGGTTCGCCGTCATATTGTGCTGCATCGATCACGATCAGATGTTCCGCATCTTCGATCGCGCCTGCCAGAGAGAAGCTCAACGTGCCGCCATCCATCAGTTCGATGTCGTCGCGCTCCGCCACCCGTTCGGCCAGCATCCGTATCGCATGCACACCCGCACCCTCATCCTGCAACAGTACGTTGCCGATGCCAAGGATCAAGGTCTTGTGACTGCCAGTCATGGCTGAATCCGGTTGTATTCTACGGAATACGGGAAACGCGCAAAATCACTGAATCACGATCTGTGCGTTGCTTTACTCAAGTGAAATCAGGCTAGTACTTTTATGTGCAAATTTCAACTGAGTAATTTATTCAACTTATGAAATTAACAGCTTGTTCCCAAGGCGCTATACTGCGATAACTTCCATAACAGGAAAACCGCCATGTGTCTGGGCATTCCCATGCAAATCGTCGCAATCGACGGCTACAACGCGCGCTGCACTGCCAAGGGCGTGATGCGCGAAGTGAGCCTGTTCATGCTGCAGGACGAGCCCATCGCCGTGGATGATTTCGTGATGGTGCATGTCGGCTACGCCTTGCAAAAGATGAGCGAACAGGAAGCGCGTTCGACATGGGAGTTGCTTGATGAGATGCTGGCATATGATCTAGACATGCAAGGCACTTAACAGGGTGTTGAAAAACTACTGCGGGGCGATGATGCTGCGTTGGAAACCATCTCAAAATGCGGGGTCGCGTAGCGATAAACTGTGTGTAAACTCCGCTTTTTCGCCAGTTTCCGCCTTGCCTGATCGCCCCTCGCTACGTTTTTCAACACCCTGTTAAGGCTTAACCATGAAGACCGCCAAAGACTGGCTGGAAAAAATACGTGCTCTGCCGCTCGCTCGCCGTGTGCGCATCATGAATGTATGCGGCGGTCATGAACGTTCGATCACGATGGCGGGCCTGCGCGGGGCGCTGCCGCAGAACGTGGAGCTGATCCCCGGCCCCGGCTGTCCGGTATGCGTGTGCCCCGAGGAGGATGTGTACCATGCGATCCAGTTGGCATTGCATGCGGGTGTGATTCTGGTCGCGTTCGGTGACATGCTGCGCGTGCCGGTGAACGCTCCCAAAGCAGAACCGCGCTCGCTGGAACAGGCCAAGGCCAGCGGAGCCGATATACGCCCGATATCGAGTCCGCAAGAGGCGATGAAAATCGCCAGAGAAAATCCGGAGCGGCAGGTGGTTTTTTTCGTGGCGGGTTTCGAAACCACCACCGCACCAGTGGCGGCGATGCTGATCGAGGGTATTCCGGACAATTTGTTTTTGCTGCTGTCGTGCCGGCTTACCTGGCCTGCTGTCGCGATGTTGCTCGATTCAGGCAAGCCCGGCTTCGACGCATTGATCGCGCCCGGCCATGTCGCCACGGTGATGGGACCGGAGGAATGGGCTTTCGTCGTGGAGCAGCATGCCATCCCCGCTGCGGTCGCGGGCTTTTCGCCGGTGTCTTTGCTTGCGGCGATCTATTCGGTGTTGCGCCAACTGCTCGAAGACGAATGTTTTCTGGACAACTGTTATCCCGAAGTGGTGCGCCCTGGCGGCAATGCAACAGCACAAACACAACTTAAGCAGGCGATGCATGTCAGCGACGCGAAGTGGCGCGGCATCGGCATCATCCCGGCTTCGGGTTTCACGCTCGCAACGCGATTTCAGAAACACGATGCACGCAAGCACTTCGGGGGATTTGAAACGGAAGGACGCAAGCGGGTCGGAGAAATGCCGCCCGGATGCGATTGTGCGCGTGTGGTATTGGGTAAGATCTACCCTAACGAATGCAAACTTTTTGGCACTGCCTGCACGCCGCGCACACCTGTCGGACCCTGCATGGTGTCGGATGAAGGTGCCTGCCGGATCTGGCGGGCGAGCGGAGTGCAGTCTCCCTTAACTACCGCATAACACTTAAGGGCCCTGCTAATCTCTCCTGCCAGATTGAAGGACTCACTGCCATGCACAATTCAACAACCAGCTTCGTTGCCGCTTCCAGATTGGCAGTGGCTTTATTACTCAACGGGTCTCCCAACTCAAAATCGTAGCCGCGAATGCGCAGCAGGAAAGCGGTTGGCGCATCTTTTCCATACACCTGACTATAGGCGTGCAACAACGCGGTCGGGTTCATCGCATGGCTGGTATAGCTGTCGTCTTTTGCAGCGCTGATCTCGGAAAAATCGAACGGCTCTGCGCAGGACATGTCGGCATCGATGAACAGCACCTGATGACATCCATCCAAATCGGTGACGTGCTCGACTTGCAATTGCATGTCGTTCTGGCACTCGACATCGGCAAGATGTAATTTCACAATTCGTCCAATCAGTTCCGGGCCGAGCGCATCGTCTCCGCGCCCGGGATTGCCAAATCCGAACAGCAGCAGTTTTACCATATGGGAATCTCTAAAAATCGACATTTCATCCCAACTGCTGCGTTGCGTAAAAAATTTCTTGCTTACATATAACCCATATGCGGCGCGGCGAAAGTTTTTCCGCGCCTTGCATTTGGGCGAACTCTGAATTGTTAGAGATTCCCATGGCGCTTAGAGCGTCCGTTCGATCATGCCATTGCTGCCCTTGGTCAGCCGATCAAGCAGTGCACCGTCAGCGTCGAGCAACTCCACCTGCAACGGCATTTTTCCCAAGGCGTGAGTGGCACAGGACAGGCAGGGATCGTAGGCACGCACCGCGACTTCCAGATGGTTCAGCAAGCCTTCGGTGATCTCGTGTCCGTCGAGATATTCATTGGCGACTGAACGCACCGATTCGTTCATCGCCTGATTGTTGCCGGTGGTCGAGACGATCAGGTTGGCTTTTGTTATCAGGCCTTCCTCATCGATCTGATAGTGATGGAACAGGGTGCCGCGCGGCGCTTCGATCACACCGATACCCTCGCGCCGCTTTTCGCCCAAGTCTGCGACCAGATCGGTGCCGGTGATTTCATCATCATGCAGCAACATGTAAATAGCCTCGGCACAATGCAATGCTTCGATCATGCGCGCCCAGTGATAGGCCAGCGTGTCATGCACGAAACCGCCTTGGCCAAATTCCCTGAAGCGTTTGCGCGCCGCTTCTGCCAAGGGTGTTGAAATGAAATTGCAGTTGTTCACACGCGCCAGCGGACCGACGCGATACCAGCCTTGCTCCTTGCCCAGTTCAATCAAGAACGGGAACTTCATATAGCTCCATGGACGCACTTCTTCGCGAATGATTTGCTGATAACCGCGATAATCGAATTGATCGAAAATTGTTGCGCCGCTTGCCGAACGTGCGCGCAAACCGCCGTGATAAATCTCCAACTCTCCGCCGCTGCCGACCATGCTCAGGAAGTTGCTGCGTATGGTAGCGAAATCGCGATGCTCCGGATTTGCGGTGTGGATCTGCTCGTTCAGTGCCAGCGCATCCTGGCTCCAGGCCAGAATGTCTTTGATATCGACCAGCAAGGCATCGCGCTCGGCAATGCTAAGTATCTTGTTCATGCCGCCCGGCACGGTGGCCGTGCCGTGGATGCGCTTGCCGGCGATCGCCGCGATGACCTGTTGCCCATACTTGCGCAGTTTCACGCCTTTCAGGGCGAGTTCAGGATATTTATCCAGCACGCCCACGATGTTGCGTTGCGCCGGATTGCTGCCGAAGCCGAACAACAGATCGGGGGAAGACAGATGGAAAAAATGCAGCGCGTGCGACTGCAGGGTCTGGCCGAAATGCAGCAGGCGGCGCAGCTTTTCAGCCGTGGGCGTGAGTCGCTCCACGCCAACCAGTTGGTCCACCGCCTTGGCTGCCGCCAGTTGATGGCTGACCGGGCAAATCCCGCACAGGCGTTGCACCAAGAACGGCACTTCCCAGTATGGACGGCCCTGAATGAATTTCTCGAAGCCGCGAAACTCGACGATATGGAAGCGTGCTTCATGGATATGATTTTCATCATCCAGTAGCAGCGTGATCCTGCCGTGCCCTTCAACGCGCGAGATGGGATCGATGGCAACGCGTCTGAGGTTTGACGGGTGACCTTGGTTGGATGGAGATGTCGCGTTCTGTTCCATTGCGGGATACCTTCAATCGTAATGCAGGAGTTTTTTCGGGAGCGCGGGTTCCCGGCCTTCCAGCAGATCGCCGAGCACGCTCAGAAATTCATCGGCGGACGGCGGACATCCAGGCAGGTAATAATCCACATGCACCAACTCATGCAGAGGACGCACTTTGTCGAGCAGCAATGGCAACTCCACATCATTAGGAATCTGCGGATTCTCCACGCCGACCCCGTTCAGAAAAGCTTCTTCCAGACATTCGCGTAAAGTGAAATGGTTGCGCATCGCGGGCACTCCGCCGTTGATGGCGCAGGCTCCGACCGCGATGAGAATCTTGCAGTTGTCACGGAACTCGCGCAGTACATGCACATTGTCCGTGTTGCACAGCCCGCCCTCGACCAAGCCGATATCGCAAGGGCCGCAATGTTTGATGTCGGTCAGCGGTGAGCGATTGAGCTCGACATGTTCCAGCAGGGCCACCAGACGTTCATCCATATCGAGGAACGACATATGGCAGCCGAAACAACCGGCCAGCGATGTGGTAGCGATCCTGATTTTACTCATCGGTATGCCTCACATTAACGTGAAACTCGCGTAGCGATTCGTTTGCTCCCTCGCCCGCTTGCGGGAGAGGGTTGGGGAGAGGGAAACGGGCATGACGAGTTTCATCATCAGGTGTGACATATTTACCATGCCCGTTAGCCAGGATGACTTTTTCCAAACCAATCTCGCCGACTTGGTGCAGGTCAAAAGTGCGCCGTCCGATCGGCACTTCATAGCCATGTTCCTTGATCAGGATTGCGCCTACCGGACAAATGTGTGCCGCCATATCGTTCGTTTCGAGATCGCTATCCACCAGCTTGCCGCTGGATGAATTTACGATCAGATGCGCAGTTATGCCGCGTCCGGCGATGGCGAACACATTCTTGCCATCCACTTCGCGGCTGGCGCGCACGCACAGCTCGCAAAGTATGCAACGGTCGCGGTCCAGCATGACAGTCGGATGCGACGCATCCACTTCGCGGCGCGGGAAGAACTGCGGGAAATGCCCGTCCAGCATACCCAGATGATAGGCCATCGCCTGCAGTGTGCAGTCACCGCTTTTTTCGCAGGAAGGGCAAATATGATTGCCTTCGATGAACAGCATTTGCGTGATGGTCTTGCGCACTTCATTCAGGGCTGGCGTGTTGTTGCTGATCTGCTGCCCGGCTACGGCGGGCGTGGTGCAGGCCGACACGCTCCTGCCGTCGATATCGACTGAAAATTTTGTCTGTACCCGGCGATCCGAGTTGTGAAACGACACACCTCTGCTGCCGATATCGACGACACAGAGCTTGCAACTGCCATGCGGCGTGAGTCCGGGACGATGGCACAGATGGGGAATATAAACACCGGCTGAAAATGCCGCATCCATGATGGTCTGCCCAGCCTCGAAAGTAACAGGCTGACCGTCGATGTATATCGTATTGTGGGTGATGGTGTTTGCTTCTTCGCCCATGTTAGTTCCTCTAAGTTTTAATCACACGATTAAACAATTTGTAGGTCGGGTGGAACCCGACCTACAATTCTTGTTCAAGATGCGCTTCCGCATCATCGCGAAGTGTAATCAGCCGCGCTTCTTCGAGCGCTTCGTCCAGATTGAAATTCGGTTCAAAATTGCGGTGTGCCAAACGCTGTTCAAAAATCTGCGGGAAACGCTGCAAACCATCCAGAATCGGATTCGCCGCAGTCTGGCCCAGCCCGCAATGCGAGCGGCGTTTGACCAGCGCACCAGTGCGTTTCATTTCATCCAGATCATAAGGTGTGCCATGGCCGCTGGCGATCTTGTCCAGACCATTTTTGAGCAGCGTCGTACCCACCCGGCAAGGTGTACAGAAACCGCAACTTTCATGGGCGAAGAAATGCGCAAAATTGACGATTATTGCCAGGAGGTCGCGTCCCTGACCAAATACCATGAACGAACCGCCGGTGGGCAAATCCTCAAAGCCAAGTTTGCGATTGAATTTCACCGGGTTAATCAGCGTGCCGGAAGGGCCACCGACTTGCACCGCTTGAACATCCTTCGCGCCGCAATCATCCAGCACTTGTTGAATGCTGACGCCGAATGGATATTCATAAATTCCAGGTGCCGCGCAGTCACCGCTGACACTCAAAATTTTGCTGCCCGCCGATTTTTCCGTGCCCACTGCTCTGAACCATGTACTGCCGCGCAGCGCAATATGAGCGGCGGCGGCAAATGTTTCCACATTGTTGACCACGGTAGGTTGACCGAGATAGCCATGTGTCACCGGAAATGGCGGACGATTGCGCGGCACCCCGCGCTTGCCTTCCAGTGATTCGATCAGCGCCGATTCTTCGCCGCAGATGTAAGCACCCGCCCCGACTACGATCTCGATGTCGAAATTGAATCCAGGCTGACCGAGAATGCTGGAACCCAACAAACCCAGTTCGCGACGGTGCGCCAACACGGCTTGCAACTGCGGCAACAGGTAGCGATACTCGCCGCGCAAATAGAGAAAACCCTGTTCTGCGCCGATTACAAAAGCGCATACGGTCATTCCTTCGAACACCGCATCGGCATGGCTATGCAACAGGATGCGATCCTTGAACGTGCCGGGCTCGCCTTCATCTGCATTGCAAACCACATAGTGCGCGGCACCCTGTGCCTCGCGACAAAATTTCCATTTCATGCCGGTACTGAATCCTGCGCCACCCCGTCCGCGCAGCTCTGACTGGGTGATTTCGGCCAGCGTACCATCAATGTTGCGCGCCAACATCGCACGCATGCCATCACCCGCGGCAAAATCATTCTTGAGCAACAAACTGCTGTTACGGACATTGTCGTCAATGCGAAACCATTCGGCAGGCCAGTTCGCAAGCGGCGTCTCAGTTTCAACCAGATCGGCGATGCGCATGATCTTGCCTGCATCGAGACGGGGGATCGGCGTGCCGTTAACCAGCATAGCGGCACCGTGATCACACATGCCGATGCAGGAGGTTTCGTCTACGCTGACCAATCCATCGGCACGCGTTTTGCCGGCAACCACACGCAGGTGATGACAGAGCATGTGCAGCAGGTTTTCGCCGCCTGCCTTGTACCCGCAACTGGTGCAATTGCTGAGCAGAATGTTATAACTTCCGCGCGGAGTTCCGTAAAAAAAGGAATAGAACTCGACTACCGATTCCACCTGGCTGATCGGCAAGCCAAGATGGGAGGCGATTTTACAGACAGCTTCGTGGGAGATATGCAGGAACTGTTGTTGCAGCGCATACAAAATATGCAGCAAGTGATTGGATTGCGAGTAAGCATCTGCAATAACCGCATTTATCTGCTCGGCTGTGACTGTCCGATTTAGTGAGCTCATGGCTAATCTTCCTTTACATGTTCCCTCATTACAAATTCAAGAGCAGATGGAAGGGTGCCGATAGGATAAAAGTAACTCAATTTGCGTGAACAGAGTTCTGTGTATCCTTCGGGCTGGACCAGCTGGTTCATTCCAATCGGGGATGTATCTTAACACCTTGATGATTTGATGCTACCGTGTGGCGTCTGCTTTCAGGAAATTCAAGTTCATGACCCTACCTGCTAAGGACCATTCCCCGGAATAAAGACATATTAGAGACCATTCTTGCGCGGCGTTTCGAACGCGCTTATGCGCCGGATGAAGTGGCACTGATCGTTGCGGGTGTGCGTCGCGGAGAAACCCCTGCCTCTTCATGGAAGGATCCTTCGATTCTTAGCTGGAAACAATGAGCCGCAACGCTTGCGACTATCTTTCAGTAAAAATTACGACTGTCTATGGCCCCTTTACCCGTCGCGTCTTTGCGGCCAATGGCGAGTCGGGAAGCATGACCGTCATTGACGCTGCCAAAAACGAAATTCTTGCCACGGTCATCGTCGGCGGCAAGCTCAAATGCATGGTGGTGGATGGCAAGGGCATGCTCTATGTGAATGTCGAGGACCAGAACGTCTTGGCCGTCGTTGATACCGTGACGCTTTCGTTGGTTGCACGGTACGACCTGTCGGCGAGTTGCAACGAGCCTGCCGTGTTGGCCACCGACCCCGCGACGGAGCGACTGTTCGTCGGCTGCCGCAACTGGAAGATGGTGGTGGTGTCAGGGAAAACCGGGGGAATCCTGGCGACTGTGCTTATCGGCAAGGGTTGCGATGCCCCGGCTTACGATAGCGAATTGCGGCTCGCATTCAGTTCGAACGGCGAAGGGACTCTTACGATAATCTCGGCCGACACCTACATGGTCATGCAGATGCTAGCCACCCAGCCGACAGCGCGCACCTTGGCACTCGACGGTGGCAGCCACCGTATCTATACCGTCGCCGCGGAGATCGAAGTGCCGGGTGCCGCGGGTGTCAGGCCACGACTGAAACAGGGCACGTTCACGTTGTTGACGGTATCGCGATAGTCCAGAAACTTTAAGAATATGTCGTATCTTGGTCTGTCAGTGCCAAGAGTCAACTGAGAGTTGTGAACGACTGATTTGGGTCGCAACAGACATTGTGGTATGGCTGGTTTGTGCTAAGCGGACAGTCACGCATTTTCCGCATAGCGGTCGCTCGTAATGTGAAGTTTCAACACTATCCCAGTCTGGTAATTTCATCCGCAGCAGATTAGTACGTCACATCGCATACACGCACAGTCAAGATTCAATTTGCAGTGATGGTCAATTTTGACTGCGCGTCAACTCCCTGCGGGTCTGGTTGGTGCAACATTGCAGTGATATATTAAAATGATTATTACTGGGGGATGTCAACACGACGATATTTGCAAGGCCTGGGCACCGTGGACGAACGCATGCTGATCCTGGTGGACATCGAGAAGCTGATCACCAGCCGCGAGATGGAATTGGTCGAGACAACGGTCGCCTGACGGTTGATAATGCATTAATCGAAGGAGATTAAAATGGTATTCGCAAGCATGAAGATTAGTACCAGGCTGGCTTCAGGTTTCGGGGCTGTGATTGTATTGTTGGCAATCATCACCACGATCAGTACCTTGGAGATGATCACCCTGAAACATGATGTTGATGATCTGGTTAGTGACAAATTCGCCAAGACATCTTTGGCCAACAACATCATCCTCAACAACAATGTGATCGCCCGCGCCATACGCAATAGCTTGCTGGTAAAAGGCAAGTCGGACATTGCCAAGGAACTCGACCGGATCGCTGTTTCGACCAGGACGATCAAGGAGGACCTGAACAAAACTTGAGGCCAAGATCCAATCCGAAAAAGACAAAGCACATTTCAATGATGTGGTAAATGCGAGCACCAAATACGCAGTAACGAAAGAACGTTTTATTAAGCTGGTATCTGCTGGCAAGCGCAAAGATGCAATAGATTATTTGCTGAGTGATGTGAGCCCATCACAAGAAACCTACATTGGCACTGTCAGCAAACTGATTGATTCCCAGACCCGGTTAATGGAGGAAACGGGAAAAATAGCTGGTCAGCAAGTCAGTATCTCCATGACCCAGGTTATCGTCATGGGATTAATTGCCTTGCTGTCTAGCGTGGCTATCGGTTTTTTGATTACCCGTTCCATCACCCGCCCCTTGCTGGAAGCGGTAGAAGTGGCCATCGCAGTGGCACAGGGCGACCTGACTCAGCGCTTCGAGGTAACAAGCAAGGACGAAACCGGACAATTGCTGCAAGCACTAAACATCATGCAAGACAACCTGCGTGCAATTATCGGCAACGATGTGGGGCGTGTGCTCAAAGCCCTGTCACGCGGCGACCTGACCGAAAGGATCACCAAGGATTACCCAGGCACCTACGGGCAACTCAAGGATGATGCCAACAGTACCGTGGAGAAGCTGATGGAAATCATTGCCCAGGTAAAATTCTCTACCGACATGATCACCGCTGCCGCACAGGAGATCGCGGCGGGCAACAGTAACCTGTCACAACGCACCGAAGAACAAGCCTCCAGTCTGGAAGAGACCACATCCAGCATGAGTGAGCTTCTCTCTACCGTGCGTCGGAATACTGAAAGCGCAAGGCATGCGAATCAACTGGCTCAAGGTACCAGTGATATCGCGGAGCAAAGCGGTAAAGCGGTGCAAATGTTGGTGGCAACCATGACCACCATCAATGAATCGTCAAGGAAGATCGAGGATATTATCAGCGTAATAGACGGGATTGCCTTTCAGACCAACATTCTGGCACTGAACGCCGCCGTGGAAGCGGCGCGCGCCGGTGATCAGGGACGTGGATTCGCGGTGGTGGCCGCTGAGGTGCGCAGCTTGGCGCAACGGTCTGCCGCTGCGGCCAAGGAAATCAAGCTACTTATTAGCGAGTCTGTGGAAAAGGTAAGTGTTGGCTCCAGGCAGGTAAAGGAGGCAGCAGATGAGATAAGCGATGTTGTCACCTCAGTGCAGTTGGTGGCATCACTCATGAAGGATATTACTGCCGCCACTGCAGAACAAGGCATGAGCATCGAACAAGTCAACACCGCGATCACCCAGATAGATTCCGTGACGCAGCATAACGCCGCGCTGGTGCAAGAGGCTGCGGCTGCCGCCGAATCGATGCAGGAACAGTCGGACGCACTGAATGTTGTGGTGAGCACATTCAAGCTGGACGAGCGCAGGGAAGGCGCAGCGGTAGTCGGGTATGTCGCGCAACCACAGAAGACGAAAGCAGCCCCCAGGAAGGAGCGCAAGCTGACCATAGCCAAGCCGGACAAGGACGAAGACTGGAAAGCGTTTTAGCCATCCGGACAGGATGGCGCGCCCGAAGCGATAAATCTGGGCACTGGCAAGAGGTCGTCTTACTGCCTTGATGTTCCGCTTTCAGGCAGGCAATTAACGAGGGTAAAGGACGGCTTTCGACACATTACAGTCACTCGAGATTCCAGAAAGCGGTCGTTGGTTAGACAATGGTTGCTGAAGCAGTCTAGAATTCTTTCCAATCGCTGTCCGCATTCTCTTGGGATTTGACCAGCTTGCGCTCCTTTCTGTACGGCGCCACTGGAGTCGATACTTGTGATGTAACCACCGATTTGGCAGCAGCGGACTTCACGCTTTCCTTAGATCCTTCCAGCTTGAATGCACTCACTGCTTCCATCAGAGTGACTGCTTGTTCCTGCATAGCTTCGGCGGCGGCGGCGGCTTCTTCCACCAGCGCGGCGTTTTGCTGCGTCACGTTGTCCATTTGAACTATTGCTTGATTGACTTCCTCGATGCCCGCACTCTGTTCCTCGGAGGCGGCAGCAATCTCGGCCATGATGTCGGTGACGCGTTTGACCGCAATGACGATCTCGCTCATCGTTGCCCCGGCCTGGTCCACCTGCCTGGAACCGGCATCCACTTTGCCTACCGAATCGGCTATCAGGGTCTTGATCTCTTTTGCTGCTGCAGCCGAGCGTTGCGCCAGGTTGCGCACCTCTGCCGCCACCACCGCGAAGCCGCGTCCCTGCTCGCCGGCGCGTGCCGCTTCCACCGCGGCATTCAAGGCCAGGATATTGGTCTGGAAAGAGATGCCTTCGATCACGCTGATGATATCCGTGATCTTCCTTGAGCTGGCACTGATTGAGGCCATGGTCTGCACCACTTCACTCACCGCCTGCCCGCCCTTGACCGCGATGTCCGATGCGTTGGCCGCCAATTGGTTGGCGTGCTTGGCGTTCTCGGCGTTCTGTTTCACGGTCGAGGTCAGCTCTTCCATGCTGGAGGCGGTCTCTTCCAGGCTGGAGGCCTGTTCTTCGGTACGTTGTGACAGATCATTGTTGCCTGCGGCGATCTCCTTAGAAGCGGTGGTGATCATGTCGGTGCTATTGCGCACCACGTTGACGATAACGCCCAGGTTTTCATTCATGTCCTTCAGCGCTTGCAGCAATTGCCCAGTTTCATCCCTGGAGTGGGATTCAATCCTCACGGACAGATCCCCTTCGGCTATGCGGTTAGCCACACCCACTGCTTCATCCAACGGAAAAACGACAAATCTTCGCACCACCCACCTGATAAGGAAAAACAGTATGAATTGCACCACTATCTGGCCAACGACCAGCCACAGAATGATGCTGTGCAGTTTATTGAAATCGGATGTCAAATCAATATCGATATCGGATGCGCCGTTGACGCTGCCAACTTCGACGGTATGACAATTCAGGCAATCCGTACCATGGAAATTGTGGCTGACAATATAAGGGGTGACCGCACGGAATACGGGCATGCCGTTCCGGTCTTCAAGGAAATAGGATGGTTTTTTGGATTCAATCGCCGTCCTTTCCACATCATCCTTGATTTGCTCTTCAGGCAACCCCGGGCCAAATTGCCTGATAACCTGTTCGGCACGTACAAGTCTCAGTCCGACGATATTTCCAGAACTGGAAATCTTCTTGATCAACAGTTTTCTATTTTCGGGCACGCTGATCTCCCCGGTTTCCATCAGCATGTTTGCGCTATCAATCACTGCGTTGGCAATTCCTTCGGCACGCAGCTGCACTGAATCAAGAATGATTGTTTTGATGGAATGGGAAAGAACAATGGTCGCAATCGTGAACAGCACCAATATGAAGGAATGAACCACGATCTGTATCTTGGCCTGCAACCCGAAATTACTGAACAACGATAAGTCTGCTGCATTTTTCATAGTGTGATTGCTTGGTTTTGGCAACAACCTAATAAATTTTATCGGAATGAAATTTTAACACTATCAGGCAGCTCAGGAATTACATCCTGTTTCTGCAGGTCTGTAGGTGTTCCCTATGCAGAAAATGTGTGGAAGTCTGCTCTTGGCACCGAACTGACCATCGAGCCTTGTAGTAGCTTACTCGAAAGCGGTCATCGAAGTTTTACATCCAGCAGGATATTTTGGCCACTCGTTTGCAGACGCTGATGACTTGCAGTAAAGGCGATGACAAAGGCACGGCCATGATTGTTCGGAACGCCGTGGTGGTGATGGCCCTCACTATGCAAGTGCCCGCCGTAATCGTGTATTAGCGGCTCCAGTTGACGCGCAGCAGGTTCTGCTCCGGGTTGTGGTGGAACTCCAGTTCACCTTGGTAGGCATGGTGCAGCGCCTCACCGATGCCACGCGCCAGATGAATGTCGGTGGTGGTCACCACGGTACCGTGTTCAGTCTTCTCAATGGCCATGATGCGCTGCAACGGATGCTCAGCCTTTTCCTTCGCTTCCAGATGTTGCATCAGGTGCAGAATCTCCTGTTCGTGTGTTGCGAAAAATTCCCCGGCCAATGACACATATCCCGCAGGGAAATGATCGCGTAACCGATGGCAGGCCGGGCAGCTCGTCTGATGTGCATCCTTCGGCTTGGCCAGCCACTGCCAGCGACCAGCGTGGAATACTGCGCCGCAGTCAGGACAGACTGTCGGCTCGCGAAGTTTGCCCTTGGTCTTGTAGCTGTCCATTGCCGTTTCCAGCAATCGCTGGTCGCGGCGGATAGGATGGAAGCCAGCAGGTTGTGATTGTTTGGTCATGATCATTCTCCTGAATTGAACAGCGGCTCTTCATTAGCACGGGTTAAGCATAGCAGCTAATCTGGCAGAGGGAAAATACTATGCTTTCCGTTGGCATGCTGGATGTCAGCAATTGGCACATTACGGCATTTCGCCAGTATCTGCTTGTATGGTTGGGTTGGTGGTATCGGCTTTTTTCTGCAATAGTAAAGAAGGCGGGGTGGAGGGGCCAGTGGCTGCATCTGCTCTCCCAACCGAGAGACAGACACCGAAAGAATCCCCACCCACACCGCCCAGCGTCGATGAGGGATCTAGCGGCTATGACCGCCGATTTGACCGCAAGCTCACGCAGGTGTGTCCACCCCAGCACCCTTTATCTTAATCATGGGAGATACATCATGCAAACCCCAACCCAAGCACTTAATATCGGCGCCGATGTCGCCAAGGACGAGATCGTCGTGGCCTGTTCGGAGGGCAGCTTGCGAACGCGCAAACTCGCGAATCAGCGCACCGCGTTGCTGGCCTTTCTCAAGGGCCTTCCTCCTGGCAGTCGCATCGGCATGGAATCCACCGGCATCTACCACGAGTTATTTGCCAACACTGCCCACCAGCTCGGCTTCATCGTCTTTGTGCTCAATCCCAAGGACGCCCGCCACTATGCCAAGGCCGTCGGGCTGCGTGGCAAGACCGATCGTGTGGATGCAGAACTTATCGCGCGAATGATTGCGCATGAACATACCAAGCTGCACGCCTGGGTGCCCCCTACACCGGAGCAACGCGAGATTGATCGACTAATCAAACGCCGCGCCAAGCTGAGTTCCTTGCGTCAGGCACTCGGCATGTCGCTCAATGGAGTGGACGGATTTGCCGCCGATCTCAAGGCGCTGAGACAGCGCTTCGATCAGGTCATTGCCCGCATCGACCAGCGAGTCAAGGCATTGGTCGAGGCCAGCCCCGATCGCAAACAACATGTCACGCACCTGCGCACCATCAACGGCGTCGGCCCGGTCGCCCGGTCGTCAGCGCTGCACTGGTTAACACCCTTGAGCATGTGCCCCTGAAGAGCGCAGATGCCTTCGTCGCGTTCACCGGCCTGGATCCACGACCGGATGACTCGGGACAGCATCGCGGCAAAGGGCGCCTGTCCAAACGCGGCCCGGCTGAACTGCGTCGGTTGCTGTACGTGGCTGCGATGTCGGCCAAGAAGACTAAAACATGGAAACCACTCTTCGAGCATTACCGGGCAAAGGGGCTATCCAGTACCGCGGCTCTCGTGATCCTGGCTCGGCGTATCGCCCGCACCGCTTGGTCGATGTACACCTACAAAACCGAATTCGATCCGGAGCGGCTCACAAAAGGCTTGACCTGAACCATAGAATCTTCGGGGGGCCAATATCAAACTAGTATCGTGATAAACCAGTCAGATTTGTCAGAACCAGCGAGCCGATCACACCAACCCAACCATACAAGCAGCCATTCAAATCTAAAGCTGGGAGTATTCGGGCGGGCCACAAAAAGACTTCAGTATCCGCGGCTCATTGCTCTGTGCTCTGGCGCACAGAGCATTCCCTGCAAAAGGGATATTTTAAAAAAGCTTCACTTTCTGTGCACATAAGGATACTGTCATGAATCTCCACTTAAGTCTGGAACCCTTGGTAGCGCTGCTCGCCGGCGTGTTTATTCTGATCATGCCCAAGTTGCTGAACTATATCGTCGCGGCATATTTGATCGTCGTCGGATTGTTGGGCTTGTTCGGCGGCATACACCTGAGATAAACAAAATTCCAGCTCGTAGAGGGCGTAGGCTGTACCGGAATACGTTGATTGTTCGCAAACCTTCAATGACCGTTTGTGGGAAGGTTATAAACACGCTCGGGGGTCGACTCGGTGCCAAAACCAGATATTCAGGGTTAAAGAGCATTTTTGAATCAATTGAATCAGATGAAAAAAGCATATTTCATTTGCTTGCACTATCATCCTTCGACTATTCCCGGTACATGTATTCTCGTGTGAGGGGCAACGGAATGCTTGCAGTATTTTTAGCCTTGCACGCGAGAACCTGATAGACGTTTATCCATTCATGGAAAAATGCATGAGCGCACCCGGCGAGATAGATTTCCCAAATACGAAACCGCCGCTCTCCCGCGATGGCAGTCGCGCGGTCGCGGTTCGATTCGAGGCGGTCGGCCCATTCGTAGCAGGTACGCGCGTAATGACGCCGCAACGACTCCACATCGGTCACCTCCAATCCTGCTGCCGCCATTTCCTTTAACGCCAGGCTAAGGTGCGGCAATTCGCCGCCCGGAAACACATAGTGGGCGATAAATTCTCCGGCTCCGGAGCCCATCTCGCCACTTTCCACATCACTTGTGGTGATGCCGTGGTTCAACACCAGGCCCTCGTCCGTCAGGAGCGAGCATATCTTGCCAAAATACATGGAAAGATTCTTCAAGCCCACATGCTCGAACATGCCGACACTCGCGATCTTGTCATATACACCAGCGTCGGGCAGGTCACGGTAATCGCGCAACTCCACCGTGCAACGCCCTTGCAGGCCTTCAGCCTTAATGCGGTTTTGGACATACTCGAATTGATTTTTCGATAGCGTGATTCCCTTGGCAACGGCGCCGTACTTCTTTGCTGCTCGCAGGATCAATGCCCCCCATCCGCAACCTATATCGAGAAAGCGTTCGCCTGGCTTCAGCATCAGCTTGTTCAGAATGTGGTCCAGCTTCTGTTCCTGAGCCGTCTCAAGGGAATCATCCTCGCGCCGGTAATATGCGCATGAATAAACCATGTTTCGGTCAAGGAACATGGAATAGAAATCGTTCGAGACATCGTAGTGATATTCGATAGCCTCGCGGTCAAGCTTTGGGTTGTGGTGCCTGAAAAAATAAAATCTGGGGCGCTTATTGGCGGCGACGCTGCTAACCAAATTTTCTGCGATCCTGAATATCTCGTGGATGGACCCCTCGACGCGTATGCGGCCCTCCACGAATGCCACGCCGAGCTTATTGAGGTCAGGGGGAATGAAATACCGGAGTGCCGACAGCGTTGGGATGTGGACTGTGACGGTGGGTTCGGAAGAGAGGTTGAACTCGCGCCCGTTCCATAACACTACCCGCAACGGAATGGTAACGCCAGGGGGGATGCGTTTGAACAATTTTTCAAGACGGTATTCAATAAACATTACGATCCTTATCAATAGCCTCTGGAGTTGCCGCCCGGTGGGTGGTGCCGAACACATGATCCAAAAATGTACTGGTCACGCCGTAGCAACCCGACTGCTCGATGCGGTGGTGATGCAGCGCATGCCAGCGTTTGCGCCGTTTCAGCCAAGTATTGTCGAGGTGCCAATGGTGAATGGCGTGGTGTGTAATCGTGTACGCCAAATATCCTGTCAGCACGCCGAGCGTCAGCGCGCAGGCACGCCACAGACCAACCACCAACAGCGCAGGAAGGAAGACTAGCACTGCGATCAGCCCCGCACTCAGGATCGTCGGAGTGAAGATGATCGCCGTTGTCCGCCGATGGTGCTCCTCATGCCAACTTCTAAACGGCCGCAAACCGTGCAACACGAAGCGGTGCAAGGCGTATTCGATGGCAGTCCAGCTCATCAGGCCCACCATCGCGAAGGCTACGATCCCAACTCGTTGCTCGCGCGGGCAGTCCACCAGCAGGAAAGCTGTCAACACCACAATCGTGATGCCATACAGCGCGAAGTCCGCACGGTACGCCGCCTTGCTGTGTTCCAACGTGAAAATATGCATACGGTTCCTTCTTGATCTTGTGAGTGCTAGAGAAACCCCATCAGACTTTCATCACAAGTCTGTGACAACGCATATTACTAGAGCAAAGCTGTTGCACCGTAAAATATTCTCGTAGTCTATCGAAGTTCGATTCAGTGTGTAAAGTGTCCTTGCCTTGTTATTGCTTTTCCCTCTGGATGATTATGAGGATCACCTTCTATTATTGGATAACTCCGTTAACATTTTTCAACGTCATTTTTTCTATCTTCATTCTTATCACCCTCGCTTATCGGCAAGATATTTAGCTTTTGCCATAACAATAAAGACATTTCAGTGCATTTTTTGTCCTGCAAATTTGGTGGTATCATAAAATTATTATGTCCGCCCCGACAATTGATTTGCTTAACACACCCGAAATCAGGTTCAGCAACCTATTCGACGAGGATCCACTCGGCGAGGAGTTCTGGAAACTGTGGCTCGGAACCGGGCGATTCAGCGAGCTCCGCGGTCATTTCAGTGCGATGGGCGAAAGCGGTGCGCTGGCGACCGAACTTTCTGCCCGCGCCGACAGGCAGGGGCCGACACTCGAGACCCACGATGCCCGAGGCATACGCATAGACCGCGTAGTCCAGCACCCCGACTACCGCGAACTGGAAAAGCTTTCGTACGGGCGCGGAATCGTCGGGATCAAATATAAGCAGGGATTTCTGGCGAAGCATCGCGCGTTCAGGCATCTGGTCGGATTTGGCGCGGGATATTACTTCGCCCAGAGTGAAATCGGCCTGTATTGCCCGATCTGTATGACCGATGGCGTGGGCCGGGTGCTTGAGCGCAGACCGAAGGGGCCGCAAACCCCCCTTTATGAAATGACCATCGCCCATCTCTCCGCCAGCGATCCGGGCGAACTCTGGCAGGGCGCGATGTTCCTGACCGAAAAGCAGGGCGGTTCGGATGTTGGGGCAAATGCTGTCACGGCGACCCTGCAGGGCAGACGCTGGTTTCTCAACGGCGACAAGTGGTTTTGCTCCAACGTGGCTGCCGACGCGATCCTCGCTCTGGCGCGAATGCCGGAAGGCTCCCCCGGCACTAAGGGGCTGGGACTCTTTCTCGTTCTGCGCCAGAAACCTGCCGGCAATTCCGCCACAATCCGCATTCACCGTCTCAAGGACAAGCTCGGCGTGCGCTCAATGCCGACGGGCGAAGTGACCTTCGAAAACACTGAAGCTTTCCTGATCGCCGGCGAGAACGAAGGCTTCAAACAGATGGCCGAGATGCTGAATCTCTCAAGGCTCTATAACGCCGTCGCGAGCATTGCCGGCATGCGAAGAGCTCTGCTTGAGGCGCTTAAATATGGCTCCGGGCGCAATGCATTCGGCCGCAGGCTCAACGAACTGCCGCTCTGGCGCGCGACAATGGCCGATCTCGTTGCCGAACATATGGGAATCTTCGCGCTCATCTTCGAAACCGTTCGCGCTCTGGACCGCGCCGACAACGGTGATGTAGAAGCCCATAAGCTCATGCGGATCGCGATACCGATGGCAAAAGCCTTAAGCGGCAAGCTTGCCGTCTTCGCGGTCAGCGAAGCGATGGAGGCGATCGGCGGCAATGCCTACATTGAAGAAAGCATTCTTCCCCGACTGCTGCGCGACTGCCAAGTCCTGCCAATCTGGGAAGGCACGACTCACATCCTCACCCTTGACGCTCTTCGGTCGATTCAGAAGGAAGGAAGCCACGAAGCATTGTTCGCGCGGATTCAGCTGGCGCTTTCGCGTGCGAAACGACTCGACATCGGGCCGGTCAAAGCCAGGCTCGACGACGATGTCAAACGGCTCAATACGCTGTTGAAACAGCCTGCGGAACTCCAGCAACGCGAGGCACGACAATGGCTCGAAGGCGCCGGACGGACTTTCACGCTAGCACTCCTGCTCGAAAGCGCGGTTCACCCGCCGCTCCGAAAAGCCTGTCTTGCCGCATACAAAAGACTTGCCGTGCGACCCACCGGAGTCATGCCAGTGTGCCATGGCAACCCGGCGTATCTTTTGGATACCGAAACGGTATTGCTTCGATCCGCAACCCGTTAAGCTTGAATTTCAAGATTATGCCATTCGTGTTTCTGCTGCTTACCCTGATTCCTTTGCAGTCCTTTGCCGTCACTCCAAATTGTGCTGGAGCCGATGGGTGGCCAACCAGTATGGGGTTTGTGCATTTGAAAAATGCTGGCATTACTGATAATAACAAATGAATGTTCGCTTTTCGCAACCTAGGCGTAGAGCCAATTTCCAGCTATCGCCGTATTTTTAGCTCAAATCAGAACAGGGAATTTAAATGGGCGTATCAGGGAATTTTAAATGGCGTAACAGGGAAAATGAATGCTTGTTTGGGATTCGAACTGGTCACTTTTTGGTCGATTCAATTCACATTTACCTACCCAGTAGTCAGGGCCGCAACAGTCATTCCTCAGTGACTGCTTGTATGGTTGGGCTGGTGTGATCGGCTTTCTTCTGCAATAGTGAATAAGCCGGGGTGGAGGGGCCACAGTCCGGCATTCTTGATAGCAGATTGCCCGAAACCAGTCGTTCACCAAGGGCGGCTCCCGACACATAGCGGACTCTCAATGTTATCGACCTCGATTCCGAGATAGCGCACGGTACTTTCACGCTTCGTGTGCCCAAGAAGAAGTTGAACAGCACGAAGATTTTTGGTGCGCCGGCAGCTTAAGGTAGCTTTGGCACGCCGCATCGTGTGAGTGCTGTAGGCAGTCCGATCAAGTCCAATCTTAGGCCACCCACTGTTCGACAATTTTTGCATATCGCCGAGTCGATATATGAGGTGACTCATGTATCCGGCTTGGGAATAGAAACTGCTCTGACTTTACCTCTTGCGTATCATGCGCCCTACAAAGCATAATCGAAAATTGTGTATCGCCAGTCGCGTCGCATATCAGAACAGCGCCGCGCCGTTTTTCTCAAGCAGCCTTACCGGCCAACTGCCCATCCAGTTGCTCAATTATTCCAATCACTTAGACTCTCATGTTGCCATCCATCGAACTACGCCTCTCCACCGAAATTTCCGCCAAACCCGCCCAAGTCTCCGCCGCCATCGCCCTGCTCGACGGGGGAGCGACTGTCCCGTTCATATCCCGCTACCGCAAAGAAGTGACTGGCGGGCTGGACGATGTGCAACTGCGGCTACTTGAAGATCGCCTGCGCTACCTGCGTGAACTGGAGGAGCGGCGCACGGCGATCATTGCCTCGATCAACGAGCAGGGCAAGATGATGCCGGAGCTGTTGGAGGCCATCAGTCATGCCGAAGACAAGACCCGCCTGGAAGACTTGTACCTGCCGTACAAACCGAAACGCCGCACCAAGGCGCAGATCGCGCTGGAAGCAGGACTGTTGCCGCTGGCCGATGCGCTGCTGGTTGACCCCATGCTCAATCCCGAGGAAGCAGCAATCAAATACCTGAAGCCCGCCTTTACCTCCGAGCAGGGCGACAACTCCGGCGTGCCCGATATCAAGGCGGCGCTGGATGGTGCGCGCTACATCCTGATGGACCGCTTCGCCGAAGACGCTCCACTGTTGCAGGACCTGCGTGTATACCTGCAAACGCACGGCGTGGTCGAAGCCAAGGTCATCGAAGGCAAGGAAGATGCCGCCGGGAAGTATGCCGATTATTTCGATTATGCCGAAGCGATCAGCGCGATCCCCTCGCACCGTGCGCTGGCGCTGTTCCGCAGCCGCCGCGAGGAGCTGCTCAATGTTGAGCTGCGGCTCGACAGCGAAGCAGAAAGACCCAAGTGGGATGCACCGCACAACCCCTGTGAGGCGCGCATCGCCCAGCGCTTCGGCATCGTCAACCAGAACCGCCCCGCCGACAAGTGGCTGGCGGATACGGTGCGCTGGACCTGGCGGGTGAAGAGTTTCCTGCACCTGGAGAGCGAGCTGATGGGTGCGCTGCGCGAACGCGCCGAGACCGAGGCGATCAGGGTGTTCGCGCACAACCTGAAAGACCTGCTGCTTGCCGCTCCGGCCGGGCCGCGCGCCACGATGGGCCTCGATCCCGGCATGCGCACCGGGGTGAAGGTCGCCATCGTGGATGCCACCGGCAAGGTGGTGGACACCGCCGTAATCTACCCGCATCAGCCCAGGAACGATTGGGATGGGTCCCTGCACACGCTCGGCAAGCTGGCCGAGAAGCACCAGGTGGCGCTGATTTCCATCGGCAACGGCACGGCCTCGCGCGAGACGGACAAGTTGGCGCAAGACCTGATCGGGCTGCGCCCGGAACTGAAGCTCACGAAGATCGTGGTATCGGAAGCGGGCGCATCGGTGTACTCCGCCTCCGAGTTCGCCTCGCGCGAACTGCCCAACATGGACGTGACGCTGCGCGGTGCGGTATCCATCGCGCGCCGCCTGCAAGATCCGCTCGCAGAACTGGTGAAGATCGATCCGAAATCCATCGGCGTCGGGCAATACCAGCACGATGTCGGACAGTTTCAGCTGGCGCGCTCGCTGGATGCCGTGGTCGAGGACTGCGTGAACGCGGTGGGCGTGGACGTCAACACCGCCTCCGCTCCGTTGCTGGCGCGGGTGTCGGGCCTCTCCGCCAGCGTGGCGCAAAGCATCGTCTCCTACCGCGACACGCACGGCATGTTTGCCACACGCGCTACCTTGAAGGAAGTACCGCGCCTGGGGGACAAGACCTTCGAGCAGGCGGCCGGTTTCCTGCGCGTCATGGGCGGCGACAATCCGCTCGACGCCTCGGCGGTGCATCCGGAGTCCTACCCGCTGGTGAAAAAAATCCTCGCCGACCTCAAGAAGAACATCAAGGAAGTGATCGGCGACAGCAAGTTGCTCAAATCGCTCAACCCGGGCAAGTATGCCGATGAACAGTTCGGCGTGCCCACCATCAGTGACATCCTGAGCGAACTGGAGAAGCCGGGGCGCGACCCGCGTCCCGAGTTCACCACTGCCATCTTCAGGGAAGGTGTGGAGCAACTGAAAGATCTGAAGCCGGACATGATCCTCGAGGGCGTGGTCACTAACGTCGCGGCGTTCGGCGCCTTTGTTGACATCGGCGTGCATCAGGACGGGCTGGTGCATATCTCGGCGCTGTCCAACAGCTTCGTCAAGGATCCGCACAGCGTGGTCAAGGCGGGGCAGGTGGTGAAGGTCAAGGTGCTGGAGGTGGACGAGAAGCGCAAACGCATCGCGCTGACCATGCGGCTAACTGACAGCGCCGCCGAGAGCAGCAAAGCCGGAGCGCCGCGCGATCGTGCGACCGACGTCAAGCGCCTGACGCAGCATAAACAACAGGGAGTGCGTCAGCCAGCGCCAGGTGGCGCGATGGCGGCAGCATTTGCCAAGTTCAAGGGATGATTTGAATTGAGGAGTGAATGCATCTGGCCACCCACGTAAACTATGGGAAACTTTCTCAGGAATCCGTCGAAGTCTGAAGAGGAATTTAAAGAGGGAATGAGCTCGGCAACAGGTGTGCATATCAGCTGACGGGGATTCTATAAATTGCGACCGCCTTCGGCGGCAGTTCGAGCTGCTGCGCCGCAATTCAACCGACTTTGTCGGAAAACGACCGGCTTTGCCGGATTCTGTCGTCGCGTCCCGCTCCTCACTAACCGGCTTCGCCGGGCTAAATATTTCTGGATCACTTCAAAAGCTGGTTCCATTGTTCCCTGGGTACGCCTCGTATGCTATGAAATATTATTGTTTTCATAAAGTGGGCTAATGTGCTGAAGTTTGTTTAGCGCATTGCTGTGGTGGTGTGCGATCTATATCGGTGGGTGTTGGCGAAATGGGGCATATCGAAAGTATCGCATTTTAGCTTGCCTTTAGCGGTGTGTTGTCCTGGAAATGGATTCGAAACAGTCTTCTTGACGGGCAATTGTGCAACTGTCGATTAAAACAGCTTGACGTGGAACTTGCAGGGTTATAATGTATATTCATGGATATACATAACGGAGGCACATGATGAAATTGCAGGTATCGAAATGGGGCAACAGTTTGGCAGTGCGATTGCCGGTTGAGTGCACTCGCGCTGCCGGTCTGAAGGAGGGGGATAGCGTTGAGGCTAGCATCACCCCTTCTGGATCTATCACCCTTACTCCTGAAAAATCATTCGACAAGGCCGCATTTCTGACCCGCATCGCCAAACTGCATGATTCCATGCCGATGACTGCTCCGGTTGTGGAAACCATGCGTCAAGAAGCTCGCTACTGATGATCTACGTTGATACCAGCGTGATCGTCGCGCTGCTGACTGTCGAACCGAGAACACAGGACGTGATCACCTGGTATGCCGGGTTACGCGATGCGCCTACATGTTCGGACTGGCTGCTGACGGAGTTCTCCAGCGCCCTGTCGATCAAGTTGCGCACGGGCCAGATCACCGAGGCCAACGCAAAACGGGTGCGCAAAGAGTTCGAGTCGCTGACAGAAGGTGGCATACGCGTTGTTCAGGTTAGTCGCGATGCGTTCAGACATGCAGCTGAAATGGTAAAGCTGCACGATCACAGCCTGCGTGCTGGAGATTCCTTGCATCTTGCCGTTGCTTTGGAATTGGGGGCCAGTCACATGGCTACGCTGGATAGAACATTGACAGAGAACGCAAAGCGCAAAGGAATGAAAAACGAGTTTTAAAATAGACAGTCGGCGCGTAGCGACGCTGGGGGTTGTTTTTTACTCCTGATCCTTGGGTTTGGCCAAACCGTTTTTTTCGCTTTTTCAGCGACTCTCCGGTCAGGGTTAGTTGGTGAGCGTTGTATACCGGCGCGGGGATTTGTTTGAGAAAAGACGCCGGATGATGGCCGATTGGGCCGCATTCTGTGCCATGCCTTCTGTGAAGGCTGGCGAGGTGATTTCAATGCAAGCAAAAACATCTTGCCACGCGATGCGTTACGCGATACAGTAAACCATGATTAAGACATTCCGGCATAAGGGAC
>Ga0097691_1000516_pt1 | contig 33055 bp, 30 predicted proteins | sample NGESurdeep072012_8_FD_72858 | JGI IMG/M metagenome (GOLD analysis project Ga0097691, IMG submission 72858) | Arctic peat soil microbial communities from Barrow, Alaska - NGEE Surface sample 210-1 deep-072012 | ecosystem: Environmental > Terrestrial > Soil > Wetlands > Peat ... | reverse complement strand
CGGTCAATCGTGCGGAAATTATTCATCGGGACGACATTCGCTGCAATGGAGAATCATCGCACCGATTCTATCCCAAACGATTCCTATCCCGTTAAGTCCGACAGGCTGCTAGGCGTGCCGAAATTGCATAACCGCGTAAGAAGGCCGGCATCAGCGCCCCAATCGCCGGCGCAGATCTTCGAGCAGCGCGCGGACTTGAGAATTTTGAGGTTCTAGCGCGGCCAATTCCTGAGCATGGGTAATAGCCGCCGCAACGTCGCCGCTGTCGCGTTCAAACGCGATCAATCCCAACAGAACGTTTCTGTCGGTCGGATGCTGCTTGTGCGTTCGCCCCAAGATTGCCTTCGCCTCAGCGGTTGAACCGGTGGAGTTGAGTGCGACCGCATAGACATAAGCATATCGCGCGTTGTCGGGGTCCAGCGCAGCGGCGTCGCGCAATAGCGGAAGTGCTTCCGTAAGGTTGCGTTGGCGCACAAGCAGAAGTCCGAGGGAGTGCTTGATGGCAGCATTGTTAGGCTCGATTGCGATCGCCGTACGCAGCAGCTCTGCTCCTTCCTTGTCTAGACCACGTTGCCGATCAAGGTCCGCAAGATTTACCAGGGCAGGGACAAACTTGGGATCGAGACGAAGCGCAGTACGATATTCGGCTTCCGCTTCGCTGAGTTGTTGGCGCCGCGTCTTAAGGAGGCCGAGGTTGAGATGCGCCTCCGGCCGGTCAGCGTCGATCATTTCCGCACTAATCAGTTCCTGGTAAGCACTGGCAAATGCGCTGCGTTGCTCCGGCGTCATTATCTGCGGGTCGATACCAGCAATCACTCGCGCAGCCTCCACGCGAACCGCGCGCACAGCGTCGTTGAGAAGCGGCAAGATTGCCTCGATCATGGTGCGCGGCGCGGAAGGCGGCAGTGCCTGCGCCGCGGCCATACGGACCAACGGATCCGGATCGGCGATCGCCGCCCTGATGGCGGGCTCGGAGGCTGGGGACGCATAGTGACCCAGCAGAGGCAAGCCGCTGGCGCGCGCAATCGCAGGCTGGCTTTTGTCGAGGATTAATTGATCGAGTTGGCGTTCCGCATCGATGGCGCCGGTACGGCCGGCATGGAGTGCGGTGCCGTAATGCGGCGTTGTCTGGCGGCCGGTCGGATACCATTCTGCGACGGCCTTCGCCGCCCATTCTGCTGAGCGGTCGGTGTGGCACTGGGTGCAGGCGTTGGGCGTGCCGATCGACACCGACAGATCAGGCCGCGGGACCCGCATGCTATGATCGCGGCGGTCGTGCACCACCATGTAATTCTTGGTGGGCATGTGGCAGTTGACGCATTGCGCGCCAGTGCTGCCGGACGAATGCTTATGATGCGCGGTAACGTCGAACTTTTCCGGCAGGTGGCACTGGGCGCACAGGGCGTTGCCCTCTGCGCGCAACTTTGCGGCATGCGGTTCATGGCAGTTCGAACAGACGACGCCGGCTTTGTGCATGGCGCTTTGAACGTAGGAGTCGTACTCGAACACCTCGCCGTCGATCTGCCCGTCCGCATGGTATTGCCCAGGCACCAGGAGACTCGGCAGAGCCGCGTCGAGGAACGGAGCGTCGAGCGCCAGTCCCTTGGCGAGAAGATGCCGTCGTGAATGGCAGTCGGCGCAGGCGTTGAGTTGGGTTGAAGCCAGCGGTTCGGTGCGGCGGGCAGTTCCGGTCACAGGGTTCATTTCCCATCGACCATGATCGGTCGTCTTCAGCCAAGCCTCAAGGCCCATCCGGGCCTTATCGGGGAGACCGGACTTGTCGGCAGGTGCCGCGCTCGGTGCGGTCTTTGCCCACGCCACATGGCGGGATCCCGGGCCATGGCAGGCCTCACAAGTCACACCGAGACTGGCCCAGGTGGTCGCGAACGTGTTTGCGGAGAGATCGAAGTTCTTTTTAAGATCGGTCGTATGGCAGTCGGCGCACTGGTAATTCCAGTTCTGGTCGCGGCCGGTCCAGTGCAGCAGCGACCCAGGCTGCAGCTTTTCGTCGGGATAGAGGTGGAACCAGCGCTGGCCGCCCTTGTCCTTCGGGCGCGTGTCCCAGGCGAGCCCAAGCATCTGGTAACGCCCGTCGGGAAACCCGATCAGGTATTGCTGCAGTGGATCGATGCCGAACGTATAGGTGATTTCGTAGTCGTGCAGCGCCCCATCGGGACCGTCGGTACGGACCATAAATTTATCGCCGACGCGCGAAAATGTGCTGACCACGCCGAAGTTTTCAACCGAAACGCCCGAAAAATCGCCGAGTACCGTTTCCGGCGTGGCCTTCTCCATCGCCAACGCGTGGTGTGAAGTCTTCCAGCGTTCAGCCTGCGTCTGATGGCAGCCTGCGCAAGCCTCGACCCCGACATAAGTCGCCTTCGCCGCATCGTCGGCTTGCGCGCGCGTCGGTGCCAGCATCAAGGCACTCGAAAGCATGACGATTGCCGCCGTTAGTGCGGCTAGTCGACGAACACCAATCGACAGAAGGGCGAACTTACTATCGCTCGACGAGGCATCTTGCGTAATGAGGGTTCGGGTGGAGGGCGGCACGCGAGACCAACAGTTCATTTTGACACAATCCATTTGCCCATTTGCGGCTGTTTTATTTCGAGCGAACTGGGCGCTGTGGTTTCCGAAGACGAACGCCCGCTCCTCCACCATTCTCCTCGATGAACTCGATACCGGCCTTTTCGAGGGCGCCTTGCACGTCCTCAAGGGTACGCGGATATGGTTCTCTTACTCCACGCTCGAAGTCCGCAATTGTCTTCGTGGCTGTTTTGCTTGCTTTTGAAAGATCCGATTGCGACCACCCGAGGAGGCCGCGAGCGCCCCGGCATTGTTCTCGGCTAATCGACATTTTTAATGTAACCTTACATTATATATGTTGACTCTCATTTCATGTAGCATTACATTAATAATGTAACCGAACCAAGCATATTCAGGAGCGACAATGACGAACAACACCAATTCGGTGAATGGCGGAGCTATGCGCGGCTTTGACCGCACCGCCGTAATAGCTCGCGACCGACGTAATTTCATCGGCGGTTCGGATGCCCGGATCATCATGGGCAAGGACGAGAAGGCCCTCCATCGCCTTTGGCGTGAAAAACGGGGTGAGGTGGCCGCCCTAGACCTGTCTGGCGTCCTGATCGTCCAGCTCGGCTTGGTCACCGAAGACCTCAACCGCCGCTGGTATGAGCTCAACTCCGGTCATCGGATCGGTGACATTCAGCGCCATGCCGTCCACCGGACAATCCCGTGGATGGCCGCCACGCTGGATGGACTGGTCAAGGAAACCGGAGCCGTCTTCGAGGCCAAGTTCATGCTGCCGTGGTCGTTCTCGGAAGAGGCGGCGGCGGAGAAGCACATGGCCCAGCTCCAGCACAACATGTTGGTCGCTGGCACCAGGAAATCCGTGCTCTCCATCATCAACGGCGGCGGTAAGTGGATTGAGCTGTCTGTTGAAGCCGACCCGATCTACCAGACCATCCTGATTGCAGCAGAAAAGGCGTTCTGGCGGGCGGTCAAGACCGGCGAAACCCCGGTGCTGTTCGACTGCGAACCGCCAAAGCCACGGATCGAAGCGGTCCGGGTGGTCGACATGAACGGTTCCAACTCCTGGGCGGAGTTCTCGGGGTTGTTTCGTGACACCCGAGAGGCTCACGCCGACCACGAGCGTGCCAAGAGCGAGCTCAAGGGGCTGATGCCGGAAGATGCCAAGGAGGCCATGGGCCACGGCATCCGGGCCAAACGCTCAAAATCAGGCGCCGTAAGCTTCGACCTGGTCGAGATGGAGGCTTCCCATGCATCGGTCGAGTGAAAGCGTCGCCGCTATCGCAACGGCTTTGGCGAAGGCCCAGACCGAACTCTCCAACCCCGAGAAGGCGATGGTGGGGACGATCTACGACGTCAGGTCAGACGGTCCACAAAGCTTCCGCTACGCCTCCTTATCAAGTGGCCTGGACATCATCAGAAAGACCCTGGGCAGCCAGCAGATCGCGATCGCGCAGACCACCGACATTGATCGGGCCAACGGTACGGTCGTTCTGACGACCGTCCTCCTGCACACTTCAGGCGAATGGATATCCTCGGACTGGCCGGTTTGCCAGATATCCGAGACATCCGCACCGCGCCGGATGGGAGCAGCACTGACCTACGCCCGGCGCTACGCGCTCTTCACAATGGTGGGGATCGCCGGGGAGGATGATCTCGACGCCCCGGATATCATCCACGACCAGCCCAAAAGCGACAAGGCCGCAGAGGCTCGTCTTGTTCCCAACTCGGCCGTTGAGCTGGCACCTAACCGCGCCAGCCAAATCCGAACCGGAAACCCACACATCCCACTTGTTCAGGAAAAGCTCGGTGCCGGCGATTCCGCCGCGATCCGGGCTCAACTCATCCAGGATATCGAAGCGATCGCGGAAGACGAAGATCTTCTTCAGTCCCGAGCAATCGTGATCCTGAAGACCAAAAATCGCTTGTCAACAGATGACGCAAAGCTTGTCGAGGAGGCCTTCGAGGCCAGAATGGGCCGGCATGACGCCTCGCCGGACGCATCGGTAGAAGATGTTCCGCCGTCTTTAGCGGTCGATGTAACACCGCCAAAGGCGCCGGCCGCATCAGCGTTCACCATCAAGCCAGCAGGTAGGCGAGGGCGCCCGAGAAAGACCAAAGCCAAGGCCGAGCAATCTGCTGCGCCTCCGGTCCCGTCGAAGCCAACCATCGATGACAATCCGGCAGCTTCGACACATCTTGAAGCCAACGCTGCTCTCGCCAAAATCCAAAAAAGCGAACTCACCATCAGCGAGCCGCGCCGGCATCGTAACAAAACCCATCTCAAGTTTGTCGCATCGCAGCCGTGTCTGGTTTGCGGGAGAAGCCCCGCTGACGCCCACCATCTCAGGTTCACGCAGCCCCGTGCGATCGCACGCAAAGTCAGCGACGAGTTCACTGTCCCTCTGTGCAGAACACATCACCGGGATAACCATCGCTTTGGCGACGAGCAGGCTTGGTGGAGCAAACAGGCTATCGATCCCGTCGGGACGTCACGACAGTTGTGGGTTTCGACGCGGCGCATCGAATGAAAGCCACCAAAAACCGGCTCCCGGCAACAAAGTCGAGGAACAAGTCCACCATCGCGATAATTATCGCCTCGGTGGTGAACACGCCTGGTACGCTATCAATCCGGTCGAGGTTGCGCGAAAGCTATGGACAACGACCCGCGCGATTGACTGATAGGCTGATACGCAAAACAGTTATTGTCGCGTGCAGCCATTGTTGAGGCTTTTTGCCAGCTTCAGGGAAGCGCGTGCTAACAAACTCGGAAAGACGGATCGTATTCGGTCGCGATTTCACACGGGGAGATTAATAGTTGGCAGATAAACGTTTTCGGCACCCCAGCGCATTTAAGCATGGTGGCTTCTCTAAGACCGTTCTGTTTCCTTGGGAGGATGCGGACGAGTTCGACGCCTTGCATCGCAGCCTCCAGGAAGAGTGGGACCCGTCGGGTGCGCTCGAGCAGGATGCCGTCTATACCATACTGACATGTATCTGGCGGAAGCGCCGGATCCGCGACAAGCGCAACCTCGATACTTTGGCGGCTTTGCAACACAAAGATTTAAAAACGCTATCCGAGACGCCTTTGCCCTTCTTCGATACCAAGGAAGAGAAAACTATGCATGTTTTGAAACATATGCCCAGATTTAAAGGCTCCCCGCGCGATGATGGTAAAGTTTCGCATCTCATCGGCTTTAGTTCTTCGCTGTACGGAAAGTTAGACGGACAGTTCCTTGAATTGTTGATCGGCATGTTGGGCGGGGAATTTTCAACGCATCTAAAGCGGGAAGTGCCGAAGGAGAAATATTCAACCACCCCAGAATGGGTCCAGGCAGTCAAACGTGAAGTTGACGAGGTGTTGCTGCCACGCGCTCGTGCCGAAATGGATAGCCCTGATTATCTCGCCGCGAAGGCGGCGGAATTTATCACGACCGATCGAATTCTTGAGGATCTAGCGTTGGAAGAGCGACTTGACGTGATGGTTGATCGCGCGATGCGCAGGCTCGCCCAAATGAAGTTTATGAAGCAAATCTCCAGATCAGATGAAAGGCAGTTGCGAAGCGCGACCGCGCTGCAGATCGAAGGACCGAAAAAGCCGAAACGGCAAAAGAACAAAAAGTAGCAGTCGAATTATACACACGTATAAAGTGTATATTCCGCGAATTGGAGCAGTTAAGTTACTGAAAAGTATTAGCATTTTCAAAAAAACGAATTTCAAGCACCCACGTAAGAGTGAAGCATTAACTGGTCCCCAGGTCGCTTCCCGAGCCGAAGCCTTTTTGGCAGAACGAAGCCAAATGATGACGAATAAGAAAACGTTTAGCTCTGGGAATGATCTCAGGCATTTGCTGAATTAATCGCAAACGAGCTGGTCATTTTTCCACGTTTTCGGTCAATGCCGATTCAGGCTGAGTGGGGGTTTCGTGAACAGCGTGCGTTGGTCGAGGGCAACCTATTCGACGCCGGCGCCGCGGTGCAAATCGGCCTCGATCTGCAGCCGCGTTCCGCCGCCGAATCGCGCCCGATAGACCTGCAGATTCTCCATGATCCGCTGTACGTAGTTGCGGGTCTCGGAGAACGGAATCTGCTCGACCCAGTCGACTGCGTCGACCTTGGAATCGCGCGGATCGCCGTAGCGCTCGATCCATTTCTTGACGCTGCCGCGGCCGGCATTGTAGGCCGCAAACGTCATGATGTAGGAGCCGCGATAGTCCTCGATCAGCCCGCCGAGCTCGGCGGCGCCAAGGGCGGCGTTATAGACCGGATCGGTCTTGAGCCGGCCGAGGTCGAAGCTGGCGCCGTATTTCTTGCAGACGTATTTGCCGGCATCCGGCGTCACCTGCATCAGCCCGTAGGCATTCGCCGGAGAAACGTCGTTGGGGTTGAAGGCGCTTTCCTGCCGCGCGATGGCGAATACGATGCTCTGCTCGACTTCCGGCCCGATCGACTTGAACGGCGGGATCCCGGTCACCGGATAGGCGTAGAAGTCGAACGGCAGCCCGCGATTGAGCGCGGCCTTGCCGAGCAGCAGCATGCCGCGGGCGTCGCCATTGCGGGAAGCCAGTTCGCCGAGGCCCACCAGCGCGTCGGGATCGCCGTTCTCGCCCATGTCGGCGAAAATCGGGACCGCGATTTGGCGCTCGTCCAGATCGAAGAGCAGTTGAACCGCGCGCACGATCTCCAGCTTCTCCACCCCGCGCACGCGGGCGGCGGGGGCGCCATGCAGTTCGATCTGGGGAAGGCCGAGTTTGGCGCGCGCCAGCTGACCGTAGTAACTGGTCGATTGCGCCGCCGCCGCCGTGTAAGCGGCGCGGGCCTCCTGGGAGCGGCCCGCGGCTTCGGCGGCGCGGCCCTGCCAATAGCCGGCACGCGCGAGCGCGGTCGGGTTGACGCTGCCGACGCCGATGCGCGCAAAATGCTGCGCAGCCGTCGCCGGGTCGGTCAGAAAGCGCAGCGCAATCCAGCCCGCGGTGAATTCCTGCTCGGTCTTGTAGATATCGCGCGCTGGAAGGGCGGCGTCGCGCGCGATCAGATAAGCGGTGCGGTGCTCGCCGATGTCGAGCATCTTGCGCGACAGCAATCGCCGCTCGATCCACCATTCGTCCAGATTGTACAGCCGGCCGGGGTCCTTCGGCGCGCTGAGCATGAGTTGCGCGGCCTCGGCGAATTTCTCTTCGCGGCGCAGCAGCTGGATTTTGCTGAACACGTAGCCGGGATCGCCATGCAGTTCGCGCGGAACCGCTTCCAGCAGGGCTTTGGTGTTGGATGCCTTGCGATATGCCGCGATGCGCGCTTTGGCCAGGGCGACCTGGTTGCTTCCGAGCCGTTTGGCGGCGCGTAGCGCCGCCTCGTGCTCGCTGCCATAGAGCAGAAGGTCCATCCGCGCCTTGTGGTCGCCCGGCGTCAGCAACGCGCCGAACAGATCGAGCGCCGCATTCTCGGTGTCCTCGGACATGGAATCGTTTCGCCAGGCGTCGCGTACCAGACGCTCCGCGTTGGCCCGGTCGCCGCGCGCGATCATCGCCCGCGCCAGCGAGAATTTGCCCTTGGCCGACAGCGGCGATTCGTTTCCGAACCACGCCCACACGGTGGCGTCGTCGCGATGGTCATCCCACAGCGCCGCCTCAACGCGCCGGCGCAGGAAGGTCTGCGAGGGCCAGCTTGGATTGGAGGATATGAAGGCGCGATAGCGCTCGACCGATGCGCCGTTGTTGTCGCTGCGCAGGATGATCCATTCCGCGAGCTTCTGGGCGACCGGATCCGATATCGCCGCCTCGGCTTGGGTCGCATCGGCGGGCTTGTGCTTGCGCACGAGATCGATGACGTTTTCCAGCGCGTCGGTATCGGCCTGCGAGGTCGAGGACGTTGCGGCCACCGCGGCCGGTGCCGGCGTCTTGCGCGCGGACGGCAAGGCCGCATGCTGGCGCGTCGCGGGCGTCATGACGGGAGCAGCGGGAGCAGCCGCCGCAACGGGCGCGGTGTTTTTGGCGGCAGCGTTGGCCGCGGGTGCGACATTCCTGGCGGCGGTATTCGGCACGGCGAGGCGCGCGATCGGCCGCGGCTTCGGCAGCGGAACTTTTGGCTTGGCCCGGGCGTCCGCCGCAAATGCCGATAATCCCACGGCGAGCGCCAGGCTTGTCGCCAATGCCGTCGATCGCAATGCTGCTGCGCGGGCGGATGGGGTCACGGGGTTCCTTCACGGCGAATCATTCAATCGCTCAAGTCGTAGGTCTATTTGATTGAATATGTGGACAAAATACCAAATACGCGGAGCTGCCGATGTCTGCGCCAGGACCGCGGCAAAATCGCGGCTAGGTTGGTTCCGCGGCGGGCCTTTCGCCCGATCGTCAGACCCGATATGAATTAGCCGTGTTCCAGCAAACCGCAAAGCCGCAACGTGCGTTCGGAGGAAGTCCATGGCAGCCAAGACGAATTTTCGGGGTTCCTTTACCGCTTTGGTCACGCCATTCAAAAACGGCTCGCTCGATGAAGCGGCCTTCCGCGCGCTGGTGAACTGGCAAATCGCCGAGGGCACCCACGGTCTCGTGCCGGTCGGCACCACTGGCGAGAGCCCGACCGTGAGCCACGACGAGCACAAGCGCATCGTCGAATGGTGCATCGACGAGGCCAGGGGCCGCGTGCCGGTGATCGCGGGCGCCGGCTCCAATTCGACCAAGGAGGCTATCGAGCTAGCGCAGCATGCCGAGCAGGCGGGCGCCAACGCGGTGCTGGTGGTGACGCCGTATTACAACAAGCCGACCCAGGAAGGCATGTACCAGCACTTCAAAGCGATCAACGATGCAATCGGAATTCCGATCATCATCTACAATATTCCGCCGCGGTCGGTGATCGACATGAGCGTGGACACCATGGCGCGGTTGTTCGAGCTAAAGAACATCGCCGGCGTAAAGGATGCGACCGCGAGCATGGTGCGCGTTTCGCAGCAGCGCGCGACGCTGGGCGAGGATTTCAACCAGTTGTCGGGCGAGGATGCCACCGTGCTCGGTTACATGGCGCATGGCGGTCACGGCTGCATTTCCGTAACCTCCAACGTCGCGCCGCGGCTGTGCTCCGAATTTCATGTCGCCTGGCAGAAGGGCGATCTCGCCACCGCGCTCAAGCTGCACGACAAGCTGATGCCGCTGCACACCAATCTCTTCATCGAGTCCAATCCGTCGCCGGTGAAATACGCGCTGTCGCTGCTCGGCAAGATCGACGAGACGCTGCGCCTGCCGATGGTGCCGGTATCCGAACCCACGCGCGTGGCGGTGCGCAGCGCGATGGTGCATGCGGGCCTGATCAACTAAGCCTTCGCGTTTCAATGGCGGTGAGCGAGGTCGAAGAGAAGGGTTTGCGGATGCTGAAGGAATTCCGCGAATTCGCCCCGAAAGGTAACGTGGTCGACCTCGCGGTCGGCGTTACTATCGGCGCGGCAACCGGCTGAAGCGCAAGGATGAAGCCGCCCCACCGCCGCCAAAACTGACCCGTCAGGAAGAGCTGCTCACTGAGATCCGCGATCTGCTCAAAAAGTCTTGACGTGCATGCGCGTTGACTGAGTGCTAACGCTGACCGCTTCCCTTAGGTAATTCCATCATGGCCGAAAAAAACCAGCGCGCGATCAAGGTCGTCGCGGAAAACCGCAAGGCCCGGTTCAACTATGCGATCGAGGACACGATGGAAGCCGGAATCGCGCTGACCGGCACCGAGGTCAAGTCGCTCCGCAGCGGCAAGTCCACCATCGCGGAATCCTATGCGGATACCAAGGGCGGCGAGATCTGGCTGATCAACGCCAATATTCCGGAATACCTGCAGGCCAACCGCTTCAACCACGAGCCGAAGCGGCCGCGCAAGCTCTTGCTGCACAGGAAGCAGATCAACAAGCTGATGGGCGCGGTCGACCGCGACGGCATGACGCTGATTCCGCTAAAACTGTATTTCAACGAACGCGGCCGCGCCAAGCTCCTGCTGGCGGTGGCGAAGGGCAAGAAGCTGCACGACAAACGCGAGAGCGCGAAAAAGCGCGACTGGGGCAGGGAGAAGGGTCGCCTGCTGCGGGCGCGGGGATAGTGGCGGCCCTCATCCCCGGGGAGCGCGTCCTTACGCGCCTCTCGAAGGATGAGGCTAGCGGATTCATGGTTCGACACGGCGACGCAGCCAAGTACACGCAGGCTGCGTAAACTTGCCTGCGATGCGCCTCCTCATCATGAGGCATGGATGTGTGGGATGCTGAGGAAGGTACGATGAATCAGAGAAATCTGCTGGAAGTCGACTGGAGCAAAATTCCGGCGCCGGCCGATGACGGCGCGGCGGCGCATCTGGTGGGCATGGCGATCCCGCCGCTCAGCCTGGTTGCCACCGACGATACCTCGGTGACGCTGTCGGCGCTGCCGGGGCGCACCGTGGTGTTCGCCTATCCCCGAACCGGCGAGCCCGGCAAGATCGCGCTGGTCGATGACTGGGACATGATTCCGGGGGCGCGCGGCTGCACGCCGCAAACCTGCGCGTTCCGCGACCTGTTCGCAGAGCTAAAAGCTGCCGGCGCCAGGCACGTGTTCGGCCTGTCGACGCAGAGCAACGCCTACCAGACCGAGATGGCGTCCCGGTTGCATTTGCCGTTCGCGGTCCTGTCGGACGAGAAGCTGGCGCTGACGCGTGCGCTGCGTTTGCCTACCATGCAAGTGGCGGGACTGACCATGATCAAGCGGCTGGCGCTGATCGTCGATAACGCGCGCATCACCCACGTGTTCTATCCGGTGTTTCCGCCTGATCGAAATGCCGGCGACGTGCTGGCATGGCTGAAGGAAAATCGGGTTTGACCAAACGGTTGTCGTCAGGTTTCCACGTCATTGCGAGCGAAGCGATCCATAGGAGGTGCGCAAAATGGATTGCTTCGTCGCTAGCGCTCCTCGCAATGACGGGGCGCAAGACTGAGGATGACCCGTGCCCTGTGGCAGCAAGGTTATTTACCCCAAATCCGCGCGCACCCTTGCGAACACGCTGCGAAACATTTGCGGCGTCAGCACCCGCGTATTGGTGTTGTAACGCGAGCAATGATAGCTGTCGTAGAGCCTCACGGCGCCGGCCTGGTGGATCGCGCCATGCGCAAATGGCGCCGCGGCAGCGCGAAGCCCCAACACTTTTAGCATCGATTCATGTGCCACCCGGCCGAGCGCCACGATCGCGCGCAGCCTTGGCATGGTCCCGATGGTCGCTGACAGAAATTGCCGGCAGGTGTTGATTTCCGCGGGCAGCGGCTTGTTCTGCGGCGGCACACAGCGCACCGCGTTGCTGATCCTGCAACCGATCAGCGTCAGCCCGTCGTCGGGCCGCGCCTGGTAGACGCCCTTGGCAAAACCGTATTCGAGCAGTGTCGCGTAGAGCAGATCGCCGGCGAAATCGCCGGTAAAAGGCCGCCCGGTGCGATTGGCGCCCTGCAGGCCGGGCGCGAGGCCCACAATCAGCAGCGCCGCGTCGGGATCGCCGAACGACGGCACCGGTGCATTGAACCATTGCGGTTCGCGTGCGCGCGCGGCCTCGCGGAAGCTGGCGAGCCTTGGACAGAGCGGGCAGTTACGGTCGGGTTCGGTGCCGAGGAGGGCGGGTAGCGGCCGGCCGCTCGCCCTTTCATTCTCAATCGTCGAAATCGTCGTCATCGCCCCTCGGCGCCATCGTGGTCGCCCGCTGCAGGAATTGCGGCGCGTGATGACGCGGCTCGCGCGGGGCCGGACGCTCGGATGGATCGCGGCCGAGCTTGGATTGCAGCTCGACCAGATCGGTGAAGACGTCGGCCTGGCGCCGCAACTCGTCGGCGATCATCGGCGGCTGGCTCGAAATCGTCGAGACCACGGTAACCCGGACGCCGCGGCGCTGCACCGCTTCGACCAGCGAGCGGAAATCGCCGTCGCCGGAAAACAGCACGATCTGATCGACGTGCTCGGCGAGCTCCATCGCATCGACCGCGAGCTCGATATCCATGTTGCCCTTGACCTTGCGGCGGCCGCTGGCGTCGATGAATTCCTTGGTCGCCTTGGTGACGACAGTGTAGCCGTTGTAATCGAGCCAGTCGATCAGGGGACGAATCGACGAATATTCCTGATCTTCAATGATCGCGGTGTAATAGAACGCGCGCAGCAGCGTCCCGCGGCTCTGGAATTCCTTGAGCAGGCGCTTGTAGTCGATGTCGAAACCGAGCGTCTTGGCAGTTGCGTAGAGGTTGGCGCCATCAATAAAGAGCGCGATTTTGTTGGTGGAAGGGGACATTCAGTTTCTCGCGTGGTTGTTGTTGATAAACGTTTTTGGCGCAGCGGCAGCGGGCCGCGCATTTTAAAGAACGATACTGCCAAAGTCCGGCGGATCAGTCTGGAAGGACGCCACCGCAAATAGGGAGAGGCAAGGGCAATAGACGTATAGTTTTGACGACGCAATGAAGCGTTTTCTTGTCCGAACAGCAGCCTGTGACGGCTCCGGACGCTCCGGCTGGTAGGCCCCAGGATGGGTTAGCAGAGCGGATTGCGGAGGCCAAATCACAAATTGGCCTTGCGAAAAGCCCCTCACCCCTATAACTACCGGGCATAATCAACATATCCGGTCCCATTTAACGGAGCGACAGTCGATGGCGCGCGTCACCGTAGAAGATTGCATTGATAAGGTCGACAACCGGTTCGATCTGGTCCTGTTGGCGGCGCATCGCGCCCGCATGATCTCGTCCGGTTCACAGCTCACGATCGATCGGGATAACGACAAGAACCCGGTCGTATCGCTGCGCGAAATCGCGGATTCAACGATTTCTCCCGAGGATTTGCGTGAAGAACTGGTTCATTCACTGCAGAAATTCGTCGAAGTGGACGAGCCGGAGCCCGATACGGTGCCCTTGATCGGGTCGGCGGGCGCCAGCGTCGATGCCGATGACACCGAGGTCGCCGTAGAGCGCATGACCGAGGAGGAGCTTCTGAAGGGCCTCGAGGGCCTGACGCCTCCTGAAGAGCAGCCCGAAGAAGACGAGTGATCCGTCCAGATTGCAACCCCGGGTAGCTCAAACCCTTCCAATTTACCAAAGGCCCGGACATTCGTCCGGGCCTTTGCTTTTATTGGCGTTTTCATGGTTACCATGCGTCCATCACGGGCGCGGACGAATTCCGCGAGGGGCGACCTCCGATTTGATCGGAGGACCGCCGCTTTGGCGTTAGACTGCGTCCGGATGTCCGAAATCGAGCGTTTCCCTGCCCGAATGGGGGGTGCTGCTTCGCTTGAGAAGGCACTAGGTAAGAAGACACTGGGTAATATGAAGCGAGCCGTATTCCAGGCTCGCGCGTGAAGGCAATGATCCGATGGCGTATTGGCGCCGCAACCCACGGCAGATGCAGGCCGCGACCGATTCGGTCGCCGTGGCGCCTTCGCCGCCTGTGCCAGCGCCTGCGGCCGCCAAGCCGGTCAAGTCGCCGCGTTCGCGCATGATGCGGCAATACGATCTCGTCGAACGCGTCAGGTCCTATAATCCGGACACCAACGAGGACCTGCTGAACCGCGCCTACGTCTACGCCATGAAGGCGCACGGCACGCAAACCCGCGCATCCGGCGACCCGTATTTTTCGCATCCGCTTGAAGTCGCGGCGATCCTCACCGACCTCAAGCTCGACGACGCCACCATCGTCGCGGCGCTGCTGCACGACACCATCGAGGATACCGAGGCTACCCGCGCCGAAATTGACCATATCTTCGGGCCCGAGATCGGCGCGCTGGTGGAAGGTCTCACCAAGCTGAAGCGGCTGGAGCTGGTGTCGCGCGAGGCCAAGCAGGCCGAAAACCTGCGCAAGCTGTTGCTGGCGATCGCCGACGATGTCCGCGTTCTGCTGATCAAGCTCGCCGACCGTTTGCACAACATGCGCACGCTGGAGTTCGTGCCGCCCACGGCACGCCGCCGGATCGCCGAGGAGACGCTCGACATCTATGCGCCGCTCGCCGGCCGCATGGGCATGCAGGAGATGCGGGAAGAACTGGAAGATCTTTCGTTCCGCACGCTCGATCCGGAAGCTTACGCGGTGGTGGTGCAGCGGCTGGATTCGCTGGCGGACCGCAACCGCAACCTGATCGGCGAAATCGAAAGCCAGCTCTCCAAGAATCTTCAAAAGAACGGGGTGGCTGCGCATGTCTACGGCCGGCGCAAGCAGCCGTTTTCGATCTGGACCAAAATGGAGCGCAAGTCGGTCGGCTTCGAACAATTGTCCGATATCTTCGGCTTCCGCGTCGTGATGAGCGACGTCGAGGCCTGCTATCGCGCGCTCGGCGTGGTACACACCACATGGCCGGTAGTGCCCGGCCGGTTCAAGGACTACATCTCGACCCCGAAGCAGAACGATTATCGTTCGATCCACACCACCGTGATCGGTCCCGGCAACCAGCGCGTCGAATTGCAGATCCGCACCGAGGAAATGGACCAGATCGCGGAATTCGGCATCGCCGCGCACGCCTTCTACAAGGATGGCGTCGGTTCGCCGACCGAACTTCTGAAGCGCGAATCCAATGCCTTCGCCTGGCTGCGCCATACCATCGGGATTCTGTCGGAAAGCGCCAACCCGGAAGAGTTCCTCGAGCATACCAAGCTGGAGCTGTTCCACGATCAGGTGTTCTGCTTTACGCCGAAGGGAAAGCTGATCGCGCTGCCGCGTCAGGCCAATGTGATCGACTTCGCCTATGCCGTGCACACCGATGTCGGCAACAGCGCGGTTGGGTGCAAGATCAACGGCAAGTTCGCACCATTGTCGTCCGAACTGCAGAACGGCGACGAGGTGGAAGTCCTGACCTCGGAGGCCCAGGCGGCGCCACCATCGGCGTGGGAATCGCTCGCGGTCACCGGCAAGGCGCGGGCGGCGATCCGGCGCGCGACGCGCACCGCGGTTCGCGATCAGTATGCCGGCCTCGGCCGCCGCATCGTTGAGCGGCTGTTCGTGCGCGCAAAAATCGAATACGCCGACGACAAGCTCAAGGGAGCGCTGCCGCGGCTGGCGCGCGCCTCGATCGATGACGTGATGGCGGCGGTCGGGCGCGGCGAGATGAAGGCCTCCGACGTCGCCCGCGCGATGTATCCCGATTACAAGGAAGAACGCATCGGACGGTTCGGCGCAAAAAAGAGCCTCGCGGTCAAGCTGAAGTTGAAATCGCCGCCCGACCCGGGACGCAGCCCGTCCGCAATTCCAATCCGCGGCATCAATTCCGATTTGCCGGTCAAGTTCGCGCCGAACGGCGGCGCAGTGCCGGGCGACCGGATCGTCGGGATCGTTTCGCCGGGGGAGGGCATCACGATCTATCCGATCCAGTCGCCGGCGCTCAAGGATTTCGAGGAGGAGCCGGAGCGCTGGCTCGACGTGCGCTGGGATGTCGACGAATCGACGCCGCAGCGCTTCCCGGCACGGATCCTCGTCGACAATGTCAACGAGCCCGGAAGCCTAGCCCAGGTGGCCACCGTGATCGCCGAACATGACGGCAATATCGACAACATCAGCATGTCCAGGCGCTCGCAGGATTTCACCGAGCTGACCATCGATCTTGAGGTCTATGACCTGAAGCATCTCAGCGCTATTATCGCCCAGTTGCGCGCCAAAGCCGTCGTCGCACGGGTCGAACGCGTCAATGGATAGAGCTTTAGTTATGGATATGGAATCGAAGCGCACCTCCGAGCACAGCCTCACCTCTCCCGAGGGGAGAGGTCGGCGCGCAGCGCCGGGTGAGGGGTTTCGTCCTATCGATAGACCGTAACCCCTCACCCCGACCCTCTCCCCAAAGGGAGAGGGAGCGCACTTCCGTCGCCTCCAGCTGTGTATCTTAAAACTCCCGCGAGTCCTGCATGCCCCATCCTCCGCTGCGCCTCGGAGTCAATGTCGATCACGTCGCCACCCTTCGCAACGCGAGGGCGGGCCGCAATCCCGATCCGGTGCGAGCGGCGCTTCTCGCGATCGCGGCGGGCGCCGACGGCATCACCGCGCATCTGCGCGAGGACCGCCGTCATATCCGCGACGACGACATGGCGCGGTTGAAGGCGGAAATCTCAAAGCCGCTGAATTTCGAGATGGCGGCGACCGAGGACATGCTGGGCATCGCGCTTGCGACCAAACCTCATGCGGTGTGCCTCGTGCCCGAGCGCCGCCAGGAGCTGACCACCGAGGGCGGTCTCGACGTGGTCGGACAGCACAACGCGCTGGCGCCGTTCATCGCGCGATTGAACGATGCCGGCGTGCGGGTGTCGCTGTTCATCGCAGCCGAGCCGCGGCAAATCGAAATGGCGGCAACGCTGCGCGCGCCGGTCATCGAAATTCACACTGGCGCCTGGTGCGACGCCGTGGTCGATGGCCATGCGGCGAAGGCGGAAGCGGAATGGCAGCGGATCGTCGCTGGTAGCGCGCTTGCGCGCTCGGCCGGCCTGGAAGTCCATGCCGGCCACGGCCTCGATTATGTGACCGCGGAGAAGATCGCGTCGCTGCCTGAGATCGTGGAGCTGAATATCGGCTACTACATGATCGGGGAAGCGTTGTTCGTCGGCCTCGCTGAGACGGTTCGCGCGATGCGGGCCGCGATGGATCGCGGCCGCAAAAATCTTGAAGGTCCAAACCTTATCACTCAGAATCATGCGAGCAAGGCATGATCATCGGCATCGGCTCTGACCTGATCGACATCCGCCGCATCGCCAAGGTCATCGAGCGTCACGGCGACCGCTTTCTCGACCGCATTTTTACTGAAGCCGAGCGCGCCAGGGCCGGGCACCGCGCCAAAAACGAGAAAATGGTGGTGGCGACCTATGCCAAGCGGTTCGCCGCCAAGGAAGCCTGTTCCAAGGCGCTCGGCACGGGAATCCGGCGTGGCGTCTGGTGGCGCGATATGGGGGTGGTGAACCTGCCGGGCGGCCGTCCGACCATGCAACTGACGGGCGGGGCGCTGGCCCGGCTCGAGGCGCTGACGCCACAGGGCCATGAGGCGCGGATCGACCTCAGCATTACCGATGACTGGCCGTTGGCGCAGGCTTTCGTCATAATTTCGGCGGTCAATCCGGGCAAACGGTGACCCGCTTGGGCAGTGCTGTCCGGCGGCCGGCGCAAAACTAAAAATCCTAGACCTATCAATGGATTAGCAAGTTTTGATAAGGCCATTGATTGCGCGGCTGCGAACAACCGTCTAAAACGACTGGTGTCTTGAATCCGAAGTTCGCTTATATCGCTGCGCCAGCGGCGCGAACTCCGAATTCAAAAGACACCAGAAAACTATGATTTCTAGTGTGGTTGGGTTCGGAAGTTCTCTTCAGGGCCTTTCAGCGAGGCTGAAGAGAACCTCCGAACCACCACACTAGGGGGAACACCGAGCCAGAGCGAATTCAGGTTAGCGCCGGGATTGGCTCTCAATATCAGAATCAGGACCATTTTCTCGACGCGAAGCGAACGGCGATTCGCGTGAGGAAAATGTTCTGCCACCGCGCGGGGAATCGCGCCGGGACGGGAATCGGGAAAGCGATGAGCGTGACATCCGGGACAAAATCTGAAAGCGGCTTGGGTGAAACCATCCGCGTCGTCATTCATGCTCTGCTGATCGCGCTCGTGATCCGCACCTTCCTGTTTCAGCCTTTCAACATCCCCTCGGGATCGATGAAGGCCACACTTCTGGTTGGCGACTATCTGTTCGTTTCGAAATATTCCTACGGTTACAGCCACTATTCGATTCCGCTGTCGCCGCCGCTGTTTTCGGGACGCCTGTTCGGTTCCGAGCCGGCGCGCGGCGATATCGTCGTGTTCCGTCTGCCGAAGGACGATACTACCGATTACATCAAGCGCGTGATCGGGTTGCCCGGCGACCGCATCCAGATGAAGGAGGGGCTGCTCTACATCAACGAGAAGCCGGTGACCCGCGAGCGCCTGAGCGATTTCATCGGCGAGGATCCCTGCGGATCCGACGCCACCGCGCGGGTGAAGCGCTGGAAGGAGACGCTGCCGAACGGCGTCAGCTATGAGTCGCTGGATTGCGTCGACAACGGTTTCTACGACAACACCAATGTCTACACCGTGCCGCCCGGTCATTTCTTCATGATGGGCGACAACAGGGACAATTCCACCGACAGCCGCGTGCAGTCGGCGGTGGGTTACGTGCCGTTCGAGAATATCGTCGGCCGTGCCCAGATGATCTTCTTCTCCATTGCCGAAGGCGAACACGCCTGGATGTTCTGGCGCTGGCCCACGGCGGTGCGCTGGAATCGCATATTCTCAATCGTGCGATGAACGACGAATCACCTGATATCCAGACATCGTCGCCGTCAGGCGAAGCTAGTCCTCAGCCTGACGCCGGCCGCGAACCCGCGGCTGCGAAGAAGAAGCGCAGCAAGATCAGCGCCAAGGCGGCGGCTGCCGCGATCGAGGCGCGGATCGGGCATAAGTTTGCCGATACCACCCTGCTGGCCACCGCCTTCACGCACGTTTCCGCGTTGAAATCCGCGCGGAAGCGCGGTGACAGCTACCAGCGTATGGAATTTCTCGGCGACCATGTGCTCGGGCTGATCGTGTCCGACATGTTGTATCGCGCGTTCCCGAATGCCGATGAAGGCGAACTATCGAAGCGGCTCGCCGATCTCGTGCGCAAGGAGAGCTGCGCTGATGTGGCGAAGTCGCTAGCACTGCTCGATGACATCAAGCTGGGCGCGGTCGGCGCCGGGGCGGGCGCGCGCTTGCGCAAATCCGTGCTCGGCGACATCTGCGAGGCGGTGATCGGCGCAGTGTTTCTCGACGGCGGCTATGCTGCTGCGGCGCAGTTCGTCGAGCGCAACTGGACCGAGCGAATGCGCAAGCCGCGGCGGCCGCTGCGCGATCCCAAGACGGTGCTGCAGGAGTGGGCGCAGGGCAAGGGGTTGCCGACGCCGGTCTATCGCGAGATCGAGCGCACTGGGCCGCATCACGATCCGCAGTTTCGCGTCGCCGTGGATTTGCCGGGTCTCGCGCCGGCCGAAGGTGTCGGCGGCAGCAAGCGCGCTGCCGAAAAGGTCGCAGCCTCTGTCATGATTGAGCGCGAAGGCGTCAGCGGCGGCAACAATGACGGATAAGCCCTCTGACGATGCCGCGCCGGCAGCCACGCGCTGCGGCTTTGTCGCGCTGATCGGCGCCCCCAATGTCGGCAAGTCCACGCTGGTCAACGCGCTCGTCGGCTCCAAGGTCACGATCGTCTCGCGCAAGGTGCAGACCACGCGGGCGCTGATCCGTGGCATCGTGATCGAGAACAACGCACAGATCATCCTGGTCGATACGCCCGGAATTTTCCTGCCCAAACGGAGATTGGATCGCGCCATGGTGTCCACCGCCTGGAGCGGGGCGCATGACGCCGATCTGGTCTGCGTGCTGCTTGATGCCCGGGCGGGGATCGACGAGGAGGCCGACGCCATCCTCACCAAGGTCGCGACCGTTCGTCACGAGCGAATTCTGGTGCTGAACAAGATCGATCTGGTTCCGCGCGAAAAACTGCTGGCGCTGACCAAGGCCGCCAATGACCGCCTGAGTTTCGCCAAGACCTTCATGGTCTCGGCGCTGTCAGGCGATGGCGTCGACGACCTGCGCCGCACGCTGGCGGAGATGGTGCCGCCGGGGCCGTTTCACTATCCCGAGGACCAGATGTCGGACGCGCCGATGCGGCATCTGGCGGCTGAAATCACGCGGGAAAAAATCTTCCGCCAGCTGCATCAGGAACTGCCATATCAATCCACCGTCGAGACCGATAGTTGGACCGAGCGCAAGGATAAATCGATCCGCATCGAGCAGACGATTTTTGTCGAGCGCGAAAGCCAGCGCAAGATTGTGCTCGGCAAGGGCGGGGCCACCATCAAGTCGATCGGTGCGGAGTCGCGGAAAGAGATCGCCGAGATTGTCGGCGTGCCCGTGCATCTGTTCCTGTTCGTGAAGGTGCGCGAAAACTGGGGCGACGACCCCAACCGCTACCGTGAAATGGGACTTGAGTTCCCGAAGGAATAGCCGGCTTCCCGATGACCGTACCCAAGAATGTGCTGTGGTTTGAAGTGCTGCTGTACCTGTCGCTCACGCTCGACGCGTTGTCGGTCGCGTTCCAGGATCGAACGCCGAGCGCCGAGAAGGCGGAATCGATGATCACGATCGGCACGGTGATGGCGGCCGGCCTGATTCTGTTGCTGGTCTACTTCGTCTGGCTCGCCGCCCAGCGGCGGAAGAACTGGCCGCGCTGGGCGCTGGTGGCTTCCCTGGTGCTTTCCGTCATCTCGCTGCCGCAGATCATCGGCGAGAGCGGCCTGCAGCTCGATAGCGGCATCGAAATCGTTTCATGCGCCCTGACGGCCGCGGGGCTGGCATTTTCTTTCACCGGCGACGCGCGAGGCTGGTTCAACGCGTGATTTTGTAACGGGGTGTAGGGTGGGCAAAGGCGCATTCTTTCGCGCCGTGCCCACCGCATGAGCATGACAGCCGTTACTTGTTGACGCGGTGGGCTCGCTTCGCTTAGCCCACCCTACATGTTATACTGCGACCCATGGAATGGACTGACGAAGGCATCGTGCTGGGGGTGCGGCGGCATGGCGAATCCAGCGCCATCGTCGAACTGCTGACGCGCGGCCATGGCCGCCACCTCGGCCTGGTGCGCGGCGGCTCCGGCAAGCGGATGCGGCCGATGCTGCAGCCCGGCAACAGCGTGCGCGCGGTGTGGCGGGCTCGGCTCGACGAGCATCTCGGTTATTACGTCATCGAGGGCACCAGGCTGCGCGCGGCGACCGTGCTGGCGTCGTCGCACGCGGTCTACGGCGTGACGCATCTGGCCTCGCTGGCGCGGCTGTTGCCGGAGCGCGATCCGCATGAAGACATCTACGACATGCTCGAGCGCACCCTGAACGACTTCGACGACATCGGCGAAGCCGCCATTCATCTCGTCAAATTCGAGCTGGCGATGCTGGCCGAACTCGGCTTCGGGCTCGATCTGGAAATCTGTGCCGCGACCGGTGAGACCACCGAGCTGATCTACGTGTCGCCGAAATCCGGCGGCGCGGTGTCGCGGCAAGCTGGCGATCCCTGGCGCGACCGGCTGCTGCGGCTGCCACCGTTCCTGCGCCAAGGCGGCGGCGGCCCAAACGGCTGGTCGGATCAGGACCTGCAGGACGGTTTTCAGCTCACCGGAATTTTCCTGCTGCGCCACGTGCTGGAGCCGCGCGGGCAGGGCCATTCCGACGCCCGCGACGGTTTTATCAACGCGGTGACCAGGCATCGGGCCAGTGTGGCGGTTCCGTGACCCCGCCAAGCGGCCTAAATTGGGTCGCTGATTCGCGTCTTGCTTGTCCATTCCCCGAGCACCGGATAACCCGTCCCCATGGGAAAACGACTGATTCCTCCGGAGCCGGCGGAAATCCACGAGGTGATGCTGCGCGATGCGCTGGAAGAGCGCTATCTGCAGTATGCGCTCTCGACCATCATGCATCGGGCGCTGCCGGACGCCCGCGACGGGCTGAAGCCGGTGCATCGGCGCATCCTCTACGGTATGCGGCTGCTGCGGCTCGATCCCGGCACGCCGTTCAAGAAATCCGCAAAAATCGTCGGCGACGTGATGGGCTCGTTCCATCCGCATGGCGACCAGTCGATCTACGACGCGCTGGTGCGGCTGGCGCAGGATTTTTCCTCGCGCTATCCGCTGGTCGACGGGCAGGGCAATTTCGGCAACATCGACGGCGATAATCCCGCCGCCTACCGCTACACCGAAGCGCGCATGACCGAGGTGGCGCGGCTCTTGCTCGACGGCATCGACGAAGACGGCGTCGAATTCCGCGCCAATTACGACGGCCAGTCGAAAGAGCCGATCGTTCTGCCCGGCGGATTTCCGAACCTGCTCGCCAATGGCGCGCAGGGCATCGCGGTGGGCATGGCCACCTCGATCCCGCCGCACAACGCGGCGGAGCTTTGCGACGCCGCGCTGCATCTGATCGACAAGCCTGAGGCGAAGTCGAAGACGCTGCTGAAATGGGTCAAGGGTCCGGACTTTCCGACCGGCGGTATCATCGTCGATTCCAAGGAGAGCATCGCCGAGGCCTACATGACCGGGCGCGGCTCGTTCCGCACCCGCGCCAAATGGAGCACGGAGGAGGGCGCGCGCGGCACCTGGGTCGTGGTCATCACCGAAATCCCGTGGCTGGTGCAGAAATCCCGGCTGGTCGAGAAGATCGCCGAACTGCTGAACGAGAAGAAACTGCCGCTGGTCGGCGATGTCCGCGATGAATCCGCCGAAGACATTCGCCTCGTGATCGAGCCGAAGTCGCGCGCGGTCGATCCGGAATTGCTGATGGAATCGCTGTTCCGGCTGACCGAACTGGAAAGCCGGATTCCATTAAACCTCAACGTGCTGGTGAAGGGCCGCATCCCCAAGGTGCTCGGCCTCGCCGAGTGCTTGCGCGAGTGGCTCGACCATCTGCGTGACGTGCTGCTGCGCCGCGCCAACTATCGCAAGGAACAGATCGAGCATCGGCTGGAAGTGCTCGGCGGCTATCTGATCGCATATCTGAACATCGACAAGGTGATCAAGATTATCAGGTCAGAGGACGAGCCGAAGCCGGCGCTGATCAAGGCATTCAAGCTCACCGACATCCAGGCCGACGCCATCCTCAACATGCGGCTGCGGTCCTTGCGCAAGCTTGAGGAATTCGAGATCCGCACCGAGGACAAGAATCTCCGCAGCGAGCTCAAGGGCATCAAGGCCATCCTCGCCTCCGAATCCGAGCAATGGTCCAAGGTCGGCGAGCAGGTCCGCAAGGTGCGCGATCTCTTTGGGCCGAAGACGCCGCTCGGCAAGCGCCGCACCGCGTTCGCCGATGCGCCCGAGCACGATCTCGCCGCGATCGAGGAGGCTTTCGTCGAGCGCGAGCCGGTCACGGTGGTGATTTCCGACAAGGGCTGGGTGCGTACGCTGAAAGGCCAGGTTGCTGATCTCTCCGGCTTGACCTTCAAGACCAACGACCAGCTCGGCTCGGCCTTCTTTGCGGAGACCACCTCGAAGCTGCTGCTGTTTGCAACCAACGGAAAATTCTATTCGCTCGAGGTGTCAAAGCTGCCGGGCGGACGTGGCCACGGCGAGCCGATCCGGATGTTCATCGACATGGAGCAGGATGCCGCGATCGTGTCGCTGTTCGTCAACACCGGTGGACGCAAGTTCCTGGTAGCGAGCCATGAGGGGCAGGGTTTTGTGGTCAACGAGGACGATTGCGTCGGCAACACCCGCAAGGGCAAGCAGGTGCTGAACGTCGAGATGCCCAACGAAGCCCGCGCGCTCGCGACGGTGACGGGCGATACCGTCGCCGTGATCGGTGACAACCGCAAGATGCTGCTGTTTCCGATCGATCAGGTGCCGGAGATGGCGCGCGGCCGCGGCGTTCGGCTGCAGAAATACCGGGATGGCGGCTTGTCCGATGTCGCGACCTTCAATGCCAAGGACGGCCTGACCTGGAAGGACTCCGCCGGCCGCGAATTCAGCGCCACAATGAAGGAGCTCGCGGAGTGGCGCGGCAACCGCGCCGACGCCGGCCGCCTGCCGCCGAAGGGTTTTCCGAAGTCGAACAAATTCGGACGCGGCGTGGAGTAGGGCATTTGGTCGTCCCTGCGGAAGCAGGGACGACTGAACAATAGTAATCCCCTTTGACTACGCTCCGCTTCTTGTCGATGCTTGCCGAAAATCGGGAGGCGACATTGCGTGAAGCTGAAGGGCACAAGCGGTTCGTCACGTCGCGCCCTTGCGCAAAAATCACCATTGCTCTTCTGGCACTGCTCGTTATGCCGGCCGCGCTTGACGCACAGGCCATTCCCGGTGCGCAGGCGGAATCCACTCAAGCGCTGGCGCGCGGGCGCGGACTGTCAATGCGCCGGTCCCAAACTGGGGTCCCGACATGCATTCATTCGCCGCGGCAGGAGCCGGCTTCCTGCTTGCCGTGTTGTGGTTCGATCTGATGTTCGACGTGCAGACGCGCAAGCAAGCCGGCGATCCGCTGCCGACCGAGGTGCTGGCCTCGATTTCCGCCTACTGCCGGCGGGTCACAACCGAAGCCTATCCGATGAATCGGCTGGTCGCGTTAGTGATGGTGCTGACCCTTGCCGCGATCTGCGCGGAGATCGTGCAAGGCGAAAACCCCTGGTGGATCGGATGGGGGTCGATCGCGCTTGCCGGCAGCGGATTTGTGCCGACCATGATCCGCACCGTTCCCAACGCCCGCCGGCTGGGGAGCGGGAAGGATTCGGCGGAAGGGCAGTCAAAGCTCGCGCGCGCGGTGTGCCGGGATCACGTCTTCAGCTTCGCGCGCATGCTCGGGGTTTTGAGCCTGCAATTGATCGCGCGATAGCAGCGCCGTGCCGGGGCGGCTTCGCGCCATGCGTCGTCTGGATAGGGCGGCAGCGATGCAGTAATATCCAGTCCATCGGCCCGAAGCTCGCGCGGCCGTTTGCGGTGGAGGAATAACGTGAACAGGGCAAGTGGTCTCGTAGCAGCGCTGTTGTCGGTCGTGTTGTCAGTGGATTTCGCTCATGCGCAATCGAGCAAGACCGGCGTCGAAAAACTCTACATTCTCAATTGCGGGGAAGGCGTCGCCGGCGATATTTCGCGCTGGTCTCCCGGTGTCAACGAAGGCAAGTCAATGGACTTCGTCGACACTTGCTATCTCATCAAGCACGCGCAGGGTTGGTTTCTGTGGGACACCGGGATCGCTGACGCAGTAGCGGCCATGCCAAACGGCCTTGCGCCAGCCGATCCGAAGGCCGTTTACTGGCATCGCCCGAAAACATTGGCGGCTGAACTCGATCAGCTCGGTGTTACGCCTTCCGACATCAAGGCCATGGCTGTCTCGCACACCCATCCCGACCACATCGGGAATGTCGAGATGTTTCCCGCGACGATGCTCTACGTGCAGAAGGCCGAATACGAATGGCCCGGCGCCAATAATGCGCCGCGATTCAAACCGGAGCATCCCGTGACAAAGCTGGAAGGCGACCGCGACGTTTTTGGTGACGGCAGCGTGACCATTCTCTCGACCCCGGGACATACGCCTGGTCATCAATCGCTGCTGGTGAAGCTGCCGCATACAGGCGTGGTGGTTCTTTCCGGCGATGCCGTCCATTTCAAAAGCAATTGGGACAACCGTGGAGTCCCTTCCATCAACTTCAACAAGGAGCAGACGGTTGCCTCCATGCAAAAGATATCCGAGACGCTGACGAAAGAAAAAGCGCAGCTATGGATCAACCACGACAAGGCGCAGCGCGACAGCCTCAAGATGTCTCCTGAATTCTACGACTGAGGAGAGCCAATCGCTGTGGCTCGCGGTGGCGTGGATTGGGACGAGGCAAGCCAGCCGCGCAGGATGTTGGCGGTCGCGTCATCCATCGGAAAGAAACATTCGACACGAAGTTCCTGCAGCGTGATGTCCTGAGGAGTCCCCAGGGTCGCGATGGTCGTGAACAGTCGCAGCGCGAGCCGGCCGCGATCAGCAGAGCATTGTGCTGGCGCAGCGGCACGTCGAGGGCGGCGGCAAGCCGCATCACCATGTCACGGCTCGGCGATGCCCGCCCTAATTCCATGAAGCTCAGATGGCGCTGCGAGATTTCCGTGCGTCCGGCAAGATCGAGCTGCGACAGGCCCCGGTGCCGGCGCCACCAGCGCAGGCTGGCTGCAAAGCTTCTGTGCCGCGACATGTGTACCTGCCAGGTAGTTGCTGAATCGATGCCGTCGGGCAAGATGCCATAGGCCGCCGCAGCGAGACACAGGAGAGTGGGGGTGGGTGAATGGATCGGGGTGGCGATCGCATTGGTCTCAAGCTGCTTGGGTGGGACCGCGGCTGCGATTACCCGCTATCTGGTCGGCAATGCCGATCCGATCACGCTTGCCATCCTGCGATGGGGCATCGGATTTGCGTGCTTGCTGCCGACCGCGCTTTTCCTCGGGGTGAGATGGCCGCCGCGCCACGACTGGGCTGCGGTTGCCGTCCTCGGACTTTGTTTCTTCGGACTGTTTTTCGTCCTCTATAACATCGCGATCGGCTTTACGACCGCAGCCCGGGCCAGTCTCGCCCTGGCGACGCTGCCGCTGCACACCATGGTTGTCGGGGTTCTGCTCGGCATCGAACCGCTGACCCTGCGGAAATCGACCGGCGTCGGCGTGGCCGTGCTTGGCGTCATTGCAGCGCTCGCATCCGGCCTTTCGTCTGCGCCGCCCGGGGCGTGGCGCGGCGAGCTCATCATGACCGGTGCGGTGCTGTGCATGGCGTTCTATAACGTGCTGTCTCGTCCATTCATCCAGCGATCGAGCGCGCTCGGTTTCCTGACCGTCGGCATGGGAGCCGGCGCCGCGGCGCTGATCCTGGTGGGATCGCTGACGGGCAGCGTCGCTGTTTTAAGCAGCTTCGGCGCTCCGCAATGGATTGCCGGCGTCTATCTCGGAGTAGGCGGTGGCGCGCTCGCGTTCATATTGTGGGTCATGGCGCTCGAGCGAGCGACGCCCACGCGCGTTGCCAGCACCATGACCGTCAACCCGATCGCGGCGGGGTTGCTCGCCACCCAACTGGTCGGCGAGCCGATTACTCTCAATCTTATCCTGGGACTGGCCGCCGTATTCGTCGGGATATGGATCGCTACGACAGAGGTCAGGAAGCCGTAACGCACCAATCCTGTCGGCGGTCATCAGGGCGATAAAATCCGTCAAGCTGTTCACGGGTCGCGCAGAAAAGTCGTCGTCGTTCATCACGACCATTCGGCCATTGAGCCAGTATGACTTCCGGAGAGTCGGCGGTGCTGCATTCTTCAATATTAAAGGCGATTTGCTGGTCTGCTTGGACCTGGTATTTTGCGGCCTGTGCGAGCCAGTACCATTTTCTTTCAGGTTCACCCAGCGCGCGCTGACGGCACTCAGCTTCCAGTTCGCGTAAGCGGACAGCTTCTTTCATTACAGATTCCACAGCATGAAAGTGCAAACATACTTGGCCTTGGCTCACCGGCAAATTGGTTTCAGATTATCTTATCCTCGTGAAAAAAAGTGTGCTTGGCGGCAAGGTAATTTAATGAAATTTGGAATAGATCATTGCGGCAACGTGCGAGTGTGACCAAGGCAGAGCGGGTTATCGGCCGACGTCAACATCCCGCGAGAAGCAGCTGCCCCCGCGCAGGCCTCGCAGCTTCTGCAAAACGGCTTGGTTGGAACGAATAACCCAACCATTGCCAGGCTGGTCACAAATGCCTGTCTAGATGATCAGAACGACCCCGACGCAAGCAGCAGCACCAGCACCAGCACCAGCACCAGCACCAGTTTGCGGAACGCCGCCTCGTTGAGGCGGCCGAACAGTCTGAAGCCAAGCCAGGTGCCGGCGAGCAGGGCAGGCAGCCCGATCAAGAACAGCTTGACCGTCTCCGCCGTGACCGTACCCTTGGCACCGATCCACAGCGCGCTCATGAGGAAGATCGCGACGGCCACCGGCTGAAACACCGTGCGCTGTACATCCTTGGGCCAGCCGCGCAGGCCGCACCAGATGGTGACGAGGATTCCGGCTAGCCCAGTGATGCCGCCGAGCACGCCGTTGAGAAGTCCGACACCGGCGTCAGCGGCGGCGCCGCCCGCTCTGACCGGATTGATCGCGGGGCGAAACAGTGCATAGAGGCTGTAGAGAACCAGAAACGCGCCGACGCCGATGCGCACATGCGCAGGGTTAGCCCAGGTCAGGATGAAGACGCCGACGGGCACCCCAAGCGCCGCGCCGAGCATAAACGGGATGAGCTTCTTCCAGTCCAGCGCGCGGCGCAGTTTCCAGACCGCATAACCCTGCACGATCAGGCCGAATGCGATGATCAGCGTGGCAGTCTGCAGCGGCGTGAGGATGTAGAGCCAGATCGAAGCCGCGACCAGCCCGAACGCAAAGCCGGAGAGGCCCGCGACCAGCGCGCCTGCAAAGGTAGCGAAAAGAAAAAGCGGAAGCTCGAGGGGTAATCCATCCATGTGCTCGCTCCAACGAAGGGCGAGCAGCGCTTGAATGGGATTGCCATTTGATGGGGAGGCTGCGATGTCCCCGGCCTCAGGCTACGCCGGCAACGGCCGTGCGTGCAAGATGCATATGAGCATCATTCCGCCGCGATGGCCTCGATCTCGATCATGAAATCCGGTCCATACAGTTTCGACACCTCGACCAGCGTCACCGCGGGCGCGGCCGGCGGCGTGACCGAGGCAAAGAACCGGTTGCGCGCCTCGCGATAGAGCGCGAGATTGTCCATGTCGGTGAGGAACATGGTCAGCTTCACCAGGTTGGCTGCCGTGCATCCGCTCGCCTGCAGCGCAAAGCCAAGATTGCGGAACACCTGCGCCGCCTGCGCGGCAAAATCATTCTTGCCGACGACATTGCCATCCCGATCGAGCGCGGTCTGGCCTGACATGAAGGATGATGCGCCCGGCGCTGACGTCGACAATCTGGGAATAGCCGGGCGGCGTGCCGAGTTCGGGCGGATTGATTCTGACGATCGAAGGCGTTGCGTCGCGTGTCATTCCGGCAATCCCCGTTCACGCCGCATTTTCGAAACTTCAGTTGCGCGGCGCGGATATCGGTGGAGGCCCGATGCCGATTGCCTTCTTGGGCTTCAGCGTGCCGGCATAGAATGAAAGCCCGCCGATCAGGAGAAGGCAAACCAGATAGACCGCAATGGATTGCGGCAGCGTCGTCGCCCACCGTGCAAACCCTTTGATCGTAGTCACCGGACCGGTCTTGTCTTCCATGCGGTGGTTTTGCTTGAAATAGCGCTGATTTGGAAGGGCAAATCTATCAGGCTGTTACCGGATGACATGCGCGCTGCGCATACGCGCTCATGGCGCCGCCGGCTCCTGGCGCAGCAGCGACAGCGCCAGCAGGGCCGACAGACTGAGCGCGGACGAGACGATCAGGATGCGACTGCCCATCGTGTCGATCAGCAGACCGAACGCCAATGGCGCTGCCGCCTGCGCCATCCGCGCCGGCGCGCCGATAATACCGAGGCGGTAGCCGTAATTCTGCGGGCCGAAGATCGCCAGCGGCAGGGTGCCGCGGGCAATGGTCAGGATGCCGTTGCCGGTGCCGTGAAAGATCGCGAACGCGCTTGCCGCCGCGCCACCCCCGAGTGCGACGATGACGGCGCCGATCGGGTGCGTCAGACAGGCGAGCCGGGTCGACAGCAGCGGATGATAGCGGCTCAGGAAACTCGCCTCGACCATGCGGGCAAACACCTGCGCCGGACCGATCAGCGCGCCGGCCGATACCGCCTGCAGGGTCGTCGCTCCCGCGGCTTCAAGAATTCGTGGCAGGTGTGCCGCCATCGCGCCGGTGACGCTCCAGGCCGCCGCAAAGGCGAACGCCAGCAGGATCATGGTGCGATCGATCGGGATGTGAGGCTTGACGGATGCCGCTACCGCCGCCTTCGCACCCTTTACAGCGGGCAACATGAAAAAGTTGATCGGCAGGCCGAGCAGAATATGCGCCGCCGCCCATGCGAAGCAGGTGTTGCGCCATCCGATGGTTTCCAGTCCCCAAGCGGTCAGCGGCCATCCCACGGTTGAGGCGAAACCCGCGATCAGCGTGATGCCCGTGATCGCCCGGCGCGCCGAATCGCCATAGATGCGCCCGAGCGCACCGAAGGCTGCATCGTACAGGCCAAATCCCATGCCGACGCCAAGCAGCAGCCAGGCAACGACCAGCACCGGGATCGAATAGGTGGCGCCGAGCAGCGCCAGTCCTGCGGCCAGCGTCAAATTGGAAATCGACAGCACCTGCCGGCCGCCGACGAGGTCGATCTGCCGGCCGACGCGCGGGCCGAGCAGTGCGGAAATCACCAGCGATGCCGAGAAGGCCGCGAATATCCAGTTGCTGGAGACGCCGAGATCGCGCGCGATCGGATCGGCCAAAATCGCCGGCAGGTAATAGCTGGAAGCCCACGCCAGCGTTTGCGTGGTGCCGAGCGCCAGAATGATGGGAAGCTGGCGCCCGCTCATGGCTGCAGCGTCATATTTCTGGACCAATAGAGCGCCACCGGACCAAGCAGAATACCGGCCGCCAACACCGAGAACGCAGCCGTCCAGGCGGATGGATCAAGCGGACCGCCGGCGGCATCCAGCGCGACACCGACGCCCCACGCGCCAAGCGCGGAGAGGCTGAAGCCGACCGTCGAATGCGTTGCCATCGTCGCCCCGCGATAGTCGGGATTTGCGGCCATCGCCATACCGGATGTCAATGCGCCGGAATCGGCCGGCACCGTGATCGCATAAACCAGCATCAAGGGCAGCAGGAACCACGGCGACTTGTCCGCAAATATTCCAATCAGTAGCGCCACCAGGGCGGAGCTGAACATGACGGCCGTGATCGCACGATGCCGGCCAAACCTGAGCGCAAATTCGTTGCCGAGAATGCTTGCGGGCATGGCCAGCACGGAGAAGACAACGCTGACGACAATCGGCGTTAAAATGGAGGAGGCTGAATTCTTGATGGCGACGAACGTCCAGAATGCGACCAGCCAGGTTCTTATTCCGTAAAGCTCAAAGCAGTGAGCACCATATCCTAGAACGAACCCCATCGCTTTGGTGTTCCGGAACACCGGCGCAAAATCCAGCAGGCGGCCCGCAGGCTTTGGCTCGACCGGCCGCAACAGCAAGCAGGCTATCAGCATCACGAGCGGACCAGCGGCCGTCACAAAGAATGCGGTGCGCCAGCCCCAGCTATCCGCGATAAGCTGAGAGATCAGAAAGGACAAGCCAACGCCGAATGAGAAGCTGGAAGTGTACAGCGTGATCGCGCGGGATGAATCGCCCGGTGCAAGGCGGTCGGTCAGCGCCTTGAGGCCGGGCATGTAGGCTCCCGCAAAGCCTACGCCTGCAATTGCATTGCAGAACGCCCCTGACCAAAGTCCTTCGGCAAAAATGCCGAATAACAGGGTGCCGAGTGCGCTCAGCGCGGATCCTGCGATCAGGATCTTTCGCGCATCGATTCTATCGGTCAGTGTTGCCAGCACCGGCACGGCGCACATGTAACCTGCGGCGCCAGAGCCCGCCAAGAGGCCCGCCTGCGCGCCGCTCAGATGCCATTCAGGAATAAGGAAGGCTGCAAGAATGGACGGCACAACGACGTGTGGAAGCAAGCTGCCAAGCTGCCCCACACACATCGCGATGATGACAGGCCGACCCTCTAACGAAATACCGCTCACCCCTGTGCGTCTAGGACGCGCACCCGCACCCCGTTTTGCCCTGTTGTTTGGCATTTGCGTCCGCCACGCAACAGGCGTCAACACCCGATAATGCCGGGCCACCGCAGCATTCGCCCGCGCCAGGCGCCGCCGATCGATTGCAAACGCCGGTTTCGGGCAGCACCAGTTCGACGCGTTCCGCGGCCTCACGGTCGCCGGCGATGTCGGCGGCAATCGAGCGGACCTGTTCGTATCCCGTGATCATCAGAAAGGTGGGCGCGCGTCCGTAGGATTTCATGCCCGCGAAATAGAAGCCCGGTTCAGCTTGGGCCAGTTCCCGCGCGCCATGAGGCCGCACGGTGCCGCAGCTGTGTTCGTTCGGATCGATCAGCGGCGCCAGCGCAACCGGGCATTCGATGGCCGGATCGAGCTGGATGCGGAGCTCGCGCACGAAATCCAGATCCGGCCGGAAGCCGGTTGCAACAATGAGCTCGTCGACGACCACATGACGACCGCAACAACCGGCGTCGGTGCCGACGATGAGGCGAGGGCCGTCAGCGGTCAGATGCGAAACGCGAAATTCGCTCTCCACCCTAATCTGACCCGCCGCGACCAGCGCGGCGAACGCGGCGCCAAGCTCGCCGCGGGCTGCGAGCCTGTCATTCGCGCCGCCTCCGAATGCCTTTGCGGGATCGTTGCCACGCAGCAGCCAGATCGGTTTGGTCTCCGGCGATTGCGCCGCGAGCTGCGCGAGATCGGTGAGCGTGCCGATCGCGGAATGTCCCGCGCCCAGCACCGCGACCGTTTCGCCCGCATAGCGGGCGCGGCCTGTTCCCAGCACGTCCGGCATCCCGTAAGCGATTTTGTCTGCCGCTTGCTGTTCGCCAATGGCGCGGAGGCCGTTCGCGCCCGTCGGATTTGGCGAATGCCAGGTGCCCGATGCGTCGATGACGGCATCAGCCCGCACGATCTTGGGGCCTTGCCCGTTCTGATAGCGAATTTCGAATGGCGCGGCTTCGCGGCCCCTGGTCTTGAGTTTATCGAAACCGACGCGGCTGATGTCGGTGACACGACTCGACGTGTGGATGTGCGTCCTGATACCATTTCCACATCAGGATGACTTGACGATATATGGGAATGACGTGATTGATTGGACGAGTTTTGGATTACGTTCGATATAGAGTATCGCCTGTTTCAGTTTGGCGCGCACGGCGTCGATGGATTTGAGGGCATAGTTCTTGAAGAGTTTCTCACGGATTTCATCCCAGAGATTTTCCTTCGGGTTGAGTTCTGGCGAATAGGGCGGCAGGAAGAGCAGC